>Ga0209598_10001988_pt1 | contig 16310 bp, 10 predicted proteins | sample M_140807_EF_Meta_FD_187317 | JGI IMG/M metagenome (GOLD analysis project Ga0209598, IMG submission 187317) | Freshwater microbial communities from Lake Montjoie, Canada to study carbon cycling - M_140807_EF_MetaG (SPAdes) (version 2) | ecosystem: Environmental > Aquatic > Freshwater > Lake... | reverse complement strand
AAAAAAATCACTGAAACCCGTCCCGCCAAAATGCACCTCCTCCATCCCAGGCCCAGCCTCACCTCTAACTCCTCCTCCAGGCCAACCATATCCACCCCCTGGCACCTCCTGACCCATCTGGTCGTACTTCGCCCGCTTCGCCGGATCGCTCAACACCTCATACGCCTCATTCACCTCTTTAAATTTCTCCGCACCCTTCACCTTGTCCTTCGCCACATCGGGATGATGCTCCCGCGCTTTTTTTCGAAACGCAGAACGAATCTCCTCCGGCGTAGCCGTCTTACTCACCCCCAAAACTTTATAGTAATCCTGGTATTCCATACTTTCTCCCTACTCCCAGTTTCCGCCTGTTGCTCCCTCAGGCCCCAATTCGACCTCTCCCTGTTCCGACACCGCCGCTAATCCGTCGGTAAAAGCACGAGCCTTCGTATATTTCGGCTCCAATCCCCAACTTCCGTCTGGCTTCAAATACCCCCACTTGCCTCCAGGCTCCTTAGCCGCAGCCAATCCCCCATGAAAAACCAGCGCCCGCTCAAACTTGGGCGGAATCGCCCACTTCCCCTCAGGATCCAAATATCCCCACTTGCCCGCAGACTCCCGAGCAGGCGCACGATCATCCCCAAATGGTCCTACCGCCTCCAACACATCCTGCCCCACCCCTTCCCCATCCTGATTTTTTAATCCCGGACGAATCTCCATCACCCGCTCCTGTAAATCCATCAAACCCCAACCCCCACTCTGTTTCCACGCTACCCGCTTTGCTCCCAACGGAACCAACCCCCCATAATTTTTCGTAGTCCGAGTCTTAATCTTACTATCAATTAAAACCCACGGCATATTTTCCCCCAACGCCTGCACCGCCGCGCGACCATCCAAAAAATCCCCCGCCACGGCAAAGTCCAACCTTCCCCACAGTTTTCCACTCGGCAAAATATAACCCCACGCCGCTGGCCCCGTAGGCTTCTTGGCCTCCGCTTCGCTCTTATCCTCCACGACCTCATCTCCCTCTCCGACGGGAGCATCCTCGCTCTCCTCGACCGCCGCCAAGCCCTCCGAAAAATCCTTCGCCTGCAAAAATCTCGGCGCAATCGCCGTTCGAATTCCTGCATCCTGGTACGCTACGTATCCCCACCGATCCATGACCTTGACTGCAGCTAATCCCCCCCGCACTTTTCGCGCTGCATCAAACTCCGCCTTCTCCACAATTCCCAGCGAAAAACCCTTCGCCTTCTTCCCGTCCGTTGCCTTGGGAATCAAACGACCCTCCCCATCCACAAACGCCCACTTCTCCCCCACTCGGACAGGCGCCATTCCCCCCAACATCGAACCCACCTCCAGATAACGATCCTGCGTCACTCTTGTTCCCCTCTCATCCGCATAGAACCACTCGCCCCCTAGTTTCACAGGCACTCGCCCAATCCCCATCTTTGCGACCGCCTGTCCGACCTTTACCTCCTCCCCATCCTTCACCTCAATCTTAACCAAAGTTCCACTCCCCGGTGCCTGCAACATCGCCATCGCTTCTTTGGGTCGAACCTCCGCAATCTTCTCCCCCTTCCCCACCGCATCCCCCTCAAGCTTGAGCCATCGCACCATCGTGGCCGATCCAGGATTTGGCCCATATCCAGGGCAAATCACATCAAACTGCTTTTTTTCAAACATTCCCACATGGGACAAATTTCTCACCGAACCAAGGGCCGACCCAGGAATCGCCGCTCCACCCGCAGGCACTCCTATGTGCACCAACATCCCGGAAATCGGCGACTCAACGGGAAGAACAGGCTCCACCATCTCCATCTGCGCGAGCGGCTCTCCTGCTTTCACCTCATCCCCCTCTGCTTTGAGCCACTTCTTGACCTTCGCCCCTTTCACGCCAGGCAAAAATTCAGGCAGGGTAAACGATCGTTTTAAATCCCCACGAAACTCCCCCACCTCCTCATACTTCTCGGCTAACCGCCACGTCCCCGTGGTATCCACCATCCCCCACTTACCCGCACCCCAACTGACCCCCACTCCTAACCCCCAAAGAAAAATCAGTGAAAGCTTCACCCCACAAATTCTGCTTCCCCCACCCCCAAATCTCAACCCCTTTGCCGTCTCCCCGCCCATCACAGATACTCGATCTTCCTCATCGCCACCCCACTCCTCTTGGCAAACTCTGCCATCCCCTCCTTCTCCTCCCGACCTAGCTCATACCGAATACACTTCGTCAGATACTCCTTTTCCATCTCCCCCTCCGCCAGTTCTGCCCGCTTTGCGATTCCCGCCAAACACCCCTCACGAAACTTTTCCACCTCTCCCTCATTCGGTCGAAAGCCCTCCCGCATCGCCCATACCGCGAAAACAAACGGTTTCCTCGTCCAATCCCACCAAGCTTTTCCCAAATCGGTCACTCCCCTTCCCTTCCTTTCCGTCCACTCCCGAAGCGCCTCATCCCCAATCCGTAACCGCGCCTCTCCATCCTCCCTCTCATCCAACTTCAGCCCCCACGCCCCTTCCGACACCACCCTCCACAACTGAACCGAACTCATCGAATGAGGAGTCAGTGAAATCCCCCGACACTCCACCAGCGGCTTGTCATGAAATACCGCAACGCTTCTTACCTCACCCCGCGATCCCACCGCCAAACCATCCACCACTCGATAGGGTCCTGCTGTCAAAACCTCCCACACAGGAACCAGCGCCAAATCCACTTCCCCACGCTTCAACCTTCCGACTAACTCCTTGGGATGATCCCAAACTACTTCTTCCACCTGCCAACTCACCCCAAAAGGTTTTGCATGATCATAGGGAACACATCCAATTCGCATCCGCCCAAACTACCACAATTTCTAATCTCCCAACCTGAATCCTATTCGCCCCTTAACCCCTTCATCCCTTAACCCCTCTCCTGTATTCCTTACCGTCCCTACCCCTCAACCCTAGCTGAAGTCAGCTCTGCTTCCGCCGCATCGAACGCACTGCCACCAACGCCGCCATCCCAAAGGCTAACAACGATTGAGAGGAAGGTTCAGGCACGGCCCAGACGTTCAAACTGGTCAACCCATCCGATCGGCCTCCAACCAGTACCTTGATGTTTGCCGAATTGTTTCCAACATCCATCCCCGTTGTCGCAATATTGAAGAGATTCGTGATATCGGTCCCTAACGTCTGGTTGCTCAAGCCAACAATGTTGGCCGCCTGCACAAAGGTCCACTCATATCCGCTACTCAAATCAAAAGATATATTAGAGACGAGGCTTAGGTTAAATTTGTCGTTAACACTCAAACCACTCATATCCAATGTGCCGGTCACGCGGAACAGATCCCAATGCGTTCCAGCTGTTCCCGTCAGACTTCCCAACTGCCACTCGTAGTTCGCTCCAGCTCCCCACACGGCCGAAGCTGCCGTCATTAATCCAGGGCTGTTGCCAGGTGTTAGAGTCGCCCCCCTCTGCAAGGTGAGGGCACCCAACGTGCCTGATCCCCCCAACAAACCTCCACTTCCCACCACCGTGGTTGAACCAGAGGCCAGCGCACCATCCACAACCACCTTTCCCTCGTTCACATTCAGAGTCCCTGTGAATCCGGTCGAACTACCCACCTTCACCGTTCCCGTCCCCGTCTTGTTAAATTCGCCACTGCCACTCAATCCTCCGCTCAAATTCAACTCCTGATTTGCCATTGCCAACAGTCCCACTGCACCCGACCCGGAGCTTGAGGAGACAACAGTCGCCGTCACACTCTGGGTCGCCCCCGTAGCCCTCACCGATCCACCCGAGCCAAGGTTCAACAACCCGCTACTCGCAGCTGTTCCCGTAACCTTCACTCCCCAACTGTCCAGTTTGGCTACCGCTCCCTGCTGCGTATCCGCCACCAAAAGGCTCAACTGTTGGTTCTGCAACAAACTTCCGTTCAATGCCGACAGCCCTGTCGTATTGAGGTTGGCGGGAGTATATATAACCCCACTTCCATAAGGATTCACACCCAACCGACCATCCGGCCGATAAGTTCCCGTCCCGCTTGCCACGTCAAAAATATTCGTCTCAGCCGAATCATCAAAGGTCACATTCAGGCTGGAGAGACTGCTCCCAAAAGCATCCGTGTTGGTAACACCCGGCCGATTTAGCAACACCGCCGTCCTCACTCCTTCACTCGCCACCCCGTAGGTCAACGACGCATACACTTGCCCCAACCACATCGGATTGTTCTGATTCAGGCTTGATAGGGACAAATTCACATTCACATCGGTGATACTCCCCAATCCGGAATTGGCCAAATCCAGCAGACTCACATATTGACCGCGGTCAGGAACGGTCTCAGTCACATTAACACTACGTAACACGGTAACCTCCTGCGCATTCGCCGAGGCTACCCCCAGGAAGGCAAGGCCGGCTAAGAATGCCGCCGTGATCTGGATGTTTGTCCCTTTCATGACCTTACCTCACCAGCCTCGCACGGAAGTACATGTGGGCAGTCCAATCTGCCGCAAAATCCCCTGCCTTCGTGAAGGTCACCGAGAACGATCCGGTCGCTCCCGTGCTCTGATTGCCTGCACTAATCCATGCCCCGTTCAGATCCGTGGCGTACTCCACGAGGTAGGTTTGATTCGGCACCCCAATAAAGTCATGCGTCACGGTGGTATTTCCACCTGCGAAGTTTACCGTTCCTAACTTCACAATCTGCAGTCTGAACTCAGGAGCTTGTGCTTCGGTGGTAATCGTGACGGTAGCAGTTGCCGACTTTGTTCCATCACTCACGGTGTAAGTAAAGGTATCGGTCGTTTCGCTCGAAGGCGTGAACTGAACAAAGAAATTAACAATCCTCGCCGCACTCCCTGCACCAGCCCTCACCTCTGTAGCCGTCAAACCGGTTGTCTCGACCGTTCCCGTGCTGGTGATCCTGCGATCATTACCCAAGAGATCGCTTACTGGAATGGTATATGGCTTATTGTCGGCGGGCTTGGTCAAGGAATCAGCCACAGCCACCGGCCCAGCGACAAAGTAGTCGGCGGACTTGGAACCCGAGTAGTTCCCCGTTGCAGTGGCCGTCACCGTGTAATACCCGGGCGCCGTGGGGGCCGAAGCGCTGCTGTAGCTGGTGGCAATCCCGTTGGCGGAGCGACCCGCATAACTGTAGTTAAACGTGCTCCCCACCGGACCGCTCGCCGCATACGAGTTCCCTGCCCCCGGCGTCAGCGTGATCTGGTTGCTGGCCAAACTGGCTGCGTTCACCGTCACACTCACCATGGTTGTCGCCGTGTTGTAGTTGGCCCCGTCCGTTGGCGTGAATGTCACGTTCTGGCTCGCGGTGCCAGAATTGGGTGCCGTTGATGGCGTGGTGAAGGCATACGTTCCAGGCGTGCTTGCGATTCCAACCGTCAGGCTGGAGCTTGCCAGCGTCTGCCCGTAAGTGATCGCCGATGCTGTCGGAGCGACCGAGATAATGGGGGTGCCTTTGGCGATATTGAACGTCAGGTTGGCCGCGGCGCTGGTTCCCGCTGAATTGGAGGCGGTCACTGCCACCACCGTGCCATTACCAGCAGCGGTCGGCGTGCCGGTGATGGCGCCGGTCGATGTGTTGAGTGAGAGACCAGCCGGCAACGTCCCGCTGCTGATTGCGTAACTTGTGGGTGAACCTGATGCGACAGTGTTATAGTTCACCGCAGTTCCCACCGTTCCGGCCACCGTTGCAGCAGTAACAGAGGGAATTGGGACTAAAGTGCCGGTGACACGTAGAGCGCTGAATCCGCCAGTTCCAGTAGAAGCTGTGGTTGTGCCTGAGGAAAGTGGCGTCGAAGATCCATAAATTCGGAAGGTGACCGTGGAGAGTTGGCCGTATCCAGAAGAAGGCAACTTGAAAGAGCCCAAGAGTTCTGTGCTACCTGCATCGAAGTAGCCAATATCTGCAACATAATTATCTAGGCTTGAGCGAACAGAGTAGTATGCAGGCCCAGTTCCGCTACTCCCCCAGTTGCCATAGATAACAGCGTCATTGAGATCCATACGGAAGCCGGAAGCTGCCGTTAATGTCATCTGTAGATAATTCGCTGTGGTATTCCAACCAGCAGAACTGTGACGACTCCCGCTACTCCCGCCGGTTAGGCCAGTCCTGACTATCGACTTACTAGACAAGTTGGCGTCCGAAGAAGTAGCATCCAACGGACTCGCCGCCGTCCCGCTCCAACTTGTCGGAGCCCAGGTTGCAATCGAGGCTGGGGGCACCTTAACGCCAATATTAAAAGTACCGCCTGCACCATCAAAGTCCTGCACCATGACGAAATAAGTTCGGCCGACCACAAAGCTTGTTGCAATCACTGTCTCCTCATACACGCTGCCAAGTTGGCCAATTAGGAACGGTGTCGGTGTGGTATAGGCTGTAGGAGCGACATTATAGGAGCCACCGGTGCCTTCATAAATACGTATATCCGGATCTGTGCCGGTAGCGGTCACCGTGACTACGTGACTGGTGCTAGTTGCAACAAATTTGAACCAAACATCGTTCTTTGTGCTGGCTGGGGAGAAAGAAACCGATGCTCCCGTAAACTTACCGCTGGCAGGCGCCGCACCAACGGTCAGGGACAGCGCCCCACTCGCCTCGTCATTGGGAATGGGCAGATTGAATGATGAAGATGTGATCGCAGTAAGAGAGCCGGAAGTGAATCGAATCGTTGCCCCGATCACTGTATCGGCGCTGCTTGCCGTGAGATTTGAAAAAGTCGCTACTCCGGAGGAGGCACTCACGGAAGTTGTCCCCCCGATCGTCCATGTACCCTGGTCAACGGCAGCTGTGATGGAGGCGGAGCTTCCAGTGACTGTATTGCCGTATTGATCTTGGACTTTGACGACAGGCTGAGTTGCTAGCAGTGCCCCATTGCTGGCCGGGGCTGTAGGTTGAGTCGTGACAGCGAGTTTCGTTGCTGCACCAGGGTTGATGGTCTGCGAGACAGATGCGTTACTGAAGCCCGTGGCGATAACGACGATAGTTTTACTCCCTGACGACTGTAAGAGAGTAGAAGCAGAGGGAGAGAAGGTGATTTTACCTGGGGATACCGAATATGCACTCGAACCCAAAGTCATTCCTCCGACTGTAATGGATGTGATGGAATCTCTCCACAAGCTGCTTGTCTCGGTGAAGGTAACGTCAAAGGAATTGTCTACCGTCGCACCCGGAGCAACCGTCAGAGTAGGAACGGTTCCTTGGGTGATGCTCGCCTGTAGGGACGGCTGCGTGACGGTGTAGTTGGCGGAAGGCGCATCATAGTTTCCCGTGCGAGTTAAGGTTTTGTTGTTTGCTACGCTCGCATCAGGAAATACCCAGGTCACAGTTCCCGTAACGGGAAAGGTTTCGCCAGTCGCGAGCACCGAATAGGCTGGCGTCCCAGTGACGCTTACGCTGGTTGTCCCGTCGAAGACTTTGCTCGATGCCGAGAGTCCGGTAATCGTCAGGGCTTTGGCCGTGACCGATCCGCTGCCAGTGCCGTTAGCAAGAGTGTAGTTCGTTGCCAATCCACCGCCCGTGCCGTTGGCCAAGGTGTAGGTGATCGTCACATTGTTGTACGTTCCCACATTCGCGCTGGAGTAGGCCGCAGCCGCACCGGTCGCGGTGACTGTCTCGCTGCCCACAAATCCAGAAAGTGTTCCCACCGTGACGGCGCCGGCTGTCGTGGTTCCATCGTAAGCTTTGGATGCAATCGTCGGTGCCGTGACCGAAAGCGCTTTGGCCGTGATGTCGGCTGTCAATCCCGTCGGCTGGGTAACCGTATAGTTGCCGGACGCCGTTCCGCTGAGCGAGTACCCCGTCACGGTCACGGTTTTGCCGCTCCCGACGTCCTTGCTCGAGACCGTAGCGGTCGGACTTCCACCCAACGTCACGTTAGCGGCGTCTGCACTGAGGACTTGTCCGGCACCCGATCCCGTGGTGAGCGAGCCGCCGGTGATGGTGATCGTAGTTGTGCCATTATACACTCGGCTTGTCGCCGATGCGCCTGTGATGGTCAGAGCCTTCTGCGAGACCGTGTTACTCGAGGACGACGTGGTCACATTGACATTGCTGGATGCTCCACCACCCGACAAAACCACTGCGGTTGCGCTATTGTAGTTCCCCGCCGCCCGGCTTGCGGCAAAGCGGACGTAAACGGTGCTTCCACTCGCCACGCTGACGGACGAGCCATACGTGGAATTGTCAGTGGAGACCTCATACCCCGTCTGAGCGGTTGCCGTGATGCTGCTGCCCGTCAGATTGCTCCCCGATGCCGTGAAACTCACACCGCTGGATGCGTTGGGATAAGTGCAGGTCAACGCGCTGGAAAGAGTGACAGCGGTGAGGGTCGGGCTGGTGGGAACCGCCGGCGTTGCTGAAGCAGTAACCGCTGAAGAATAGTTATAAGCCTTGTCGAATGTATATATCCGATAGTAATAAGGTGTTCCATTTGTAAGACCAGTATCGATAAAAGTAGTGTCTGTGCCGACATAAACAACTGTTTGCCCCGTAGCCACGGTGTTACCAGTGGCGTAAATACCATTAACGTTTGGCGCGGTGTTAGGATCAGACGTTCCACGTACAACCATATAGCCACCGTTATCAACACCCCCACTTGCAGCCGTCCAACTTACAGTGATTTGCCCACTAGCAGGAGTTACAGAAGGCACTGTAGGCGGACTGGGAGCCGTGTTATCAACGGCTGTATCCGCATAAATAACGAAGTCGTCGACAAAGAAATTACCTCCAGTGCCTATGACTTTATTCAGCAAGACTCCCGCTACGGTTGTGACCGCAGTAACAGCAGTAGGCGCATATGTAACCTTCTCCCAAGTCGAGGCGGCGCTAACTGTGGCATAGGTGCCATTCAACTGCTCGGCCCCACCACGAATAATACCCAGTTGCATCTGCTGCGAATTAACTGCGCTAGCTGAATATCGGTAATATTGAATGAAAAATTTACTTGTTGTTGAAGTTATCGTAAAACTAGGCGTCCAAATCCTAGCCGTAGATGCGCTAGTTCCACTTATTTTGAGGGACTTAGCACCACTTCGAACCGTTGATGTTTCTAGTGCAATTGCGGACTGAGTAGCACTAGATCCGGCTGTAGTCCACTTTCCGTTTCCTGCAGCTGGTGCTGTAGCAGAAAATGCGGAATCAACCGTTGCAGAACCTTCCAGGCCACCATCGAGCCCTAAAAAACTCTGCCCCCAACCCGTCGTCGCAAAAGTCATCATGGCCGCGCAAACAGCAAGGGCCTGGAATTTGAAGCGGGATTTTGTAACTGCTTTATTCTTAATCCCTGAATCCCTTAACCCCTTTTCCTGCGAACCCCTGAATCCCTCAAATCCTGAATCCCTTTTCAGGCCCCGATATACCGCATGTGTCTTGTCTGGAAGCACTCAATATATTGGTTCACGATCTCCAAAAATGCCAAAAGTTTAATGTTACGTTTGTGTGACAATTAACATATCCTATCTATCACAAGTTGCTGGTTAGTAGGTATTTAAATTTTTATATCCTATCTAGGCATGCCCATCTACCTGTCCCCTCCCGCCTTTTACCTTCCACCTCCGACCTTCCACCGCTCGGATGCCCCGAAAAGTCGGGGTCACCCACAGGATCTTTCATCCTTTACCGAAACGGATTCACCGCCCGAATTCCGCCATAATTCTGCCCATGACTGAAATCCTCCGTCACCAGTTCGCTCACCCCCACACTTCTCGCAGCCGCCAAAATCATCGCGTCCCAAAGGGATAACTGCCATCGCACCTGCTCCGCCAACGCCATCTTCAGAATCATCAGGGTGTTGTCCACCACCGGCCAGACGGACAAATCATCTATCAACTGATGAATTTCCCCCCGAGAAACTTTTTTTCTCTCCAAGTTCACCTGCAGCTCCTGCAAAACCTGAACGCTGATCGCCGATTCCCCCAACGATTCCCACCCCTGCTCGACAATCCCCTTCGCCCGCGTCCGCTTTCTGGGACTCTCCAAATCATAAGCGTACAGCAGCACGTTCGTATCAATAAAACGAGTCGGACTACCTCCGGCCATGAATCTCCTCCCGCGCGAGAAACTTACCCCCCAAACGCATCCCCCTCCCCAGTCGCGCGAATGCCCCCGCCATGTTCACCCCCTTGTCCTTTTTTCCCAACACCTCATCCAATCCCGTCAGCACCAGCTCCCGCAGTGTCGTCCGCCTCTGCGCCGCCACCACTTTCGCCCGATGCAACAGATCTTCCGGAACATCAATCGTCGTCTTCATTCCCCTTTCATAGCAGTACTTACTGCTTAAAGCAATATCGCCGTCAACTCAGGCCTACACCTTGCTTCCTCGTCCCACCTTCCACCTCCGACCTTTCACCTTCCACCACTAAACAAGCCTACTTCAAAACCGGCTCGTAAAACGTATTCCTCTGCACCGGCTCCCTCCCCGCCTCCCGAATCGCACTCTCCAAATTTCCACGAGTCTGCCCCTTCGGCGTTTGCGCCCCCGCCATATGAAATATTTTTTCCTCCCCAATCGTCCCGTGCAAATCATCCGCCCCATAACTCAAAGCGATCTGCGCCAAAGGCAATCCCGTGCTAATCCAGTACGCCGTCACATGATTAAAGTTATCCAGAATCAACCGACTCGCCGCAATCACCCTCAACTCCTCCAGCGCACTCGCTCTCCGAATCTTTCCTAACTCCGCCAATCGCGTTTCCGACGGCTCGAACGCAAACGGAATAAATCCCGTAAATCCTCCCGTCTCATCCTGCAACCCTCTCAACTTTTCCAAATGACCCACCCTCTGCTCCGCTGTCTCCACATGACCATACAACATCGTCGCCGTACTCCGTCCCCCCATCCCGTGCCAGATCCGATGCACCTCCAACCACTCCTCTGCCGACTCCTTTCCCTTGCAAATTTGCTCTCTCACTTCAGGAGCAAAAATCTCCGCTCCTCCACCCGTCAACGAATCCAAACCTGCAATCCGTAAATCCACCAACACCTCTTGAAGCGACTTTTTGGCAACTCGCTCCGCCAAATGCCGAATCTCAATTGCCGTAAAGATCTTGAGCATCGGCTTGGGCTGAATCCCCGCTAACGCCTTCAACATCTCCAAGTAGAACGAGTAGGGCAAACTGGGATGTAACCCACCCACAATATGAATTTCCGTCGCCCCTGCATCGACCGCCTTGCTTGCCTCGCCCACCATCTCCTCCACCGAAAGCTCAAATGTCCCCGGCTCACGCTTCCTCCTGGCAAAGGCGCAGAACTGACAACTCAAAATACAAACGTTCGAATAGTTTAAGTACCGATTCAAAACGTAACTCGCCCGTTTCCCCACCTTTCGTTCTCTCACCCGATCCGCCAACTGCCCCAGCTGATGCAAATCTGCAGCCCGAAACAGATACACGCCCTCCTCAAACGAAAGCCGTTCTCCCGCCTCCGCCTTCTTTTCAATTTTTTCCCACACGCTCATTTCGAAAAAATCTCCCATAGGAACCCAAGTAAGACGAGCAGACTCACCGCCGCATTCGCCTGAAAAAACGCCTTCCACCTTTTCCCTTCCACCTTCGACCAGTGGCTCTCCATCCACAGCACTACGCAAACTGCCGTCCAACAGACTCCATATCGCCAACCAAAACCCGCCATCCAACCCGCTACTCCCAAACCCAGCACCGCTAACCCATGCAACCCTGTCGCCATCTTCAACGCTGCGGTTTCTCCAAACCGAGCGGGAAAACTTTTCAACTCATGCTCGCGATCGAACCCCCGATCCTGCAACGCATAGATCAGATCGAATCCCGCCACCCACAAGCCCACCGCCGTCCCCAACACGATCGGCACCCACGAATCAAACTGACCCCTCACCGCCAGCCACGCCCCCACAGGAGCCGTCCCCAATGCCAACCCCAGAAACCCATGCGATCCCCAGGTGAATCTCTTTGTCAGGGAATAAAAAAAGACAATCCCCACCGCAATCGGACTCAACATCAAACACAGCGGGTTCAAAAGCCACGCTCCACTCACCAAAGCCAACACGCCTCCCACCACCGTCGCATACGCGGTCGTTTTGGAAACAAGAGTCGACCGCACCGCCGTCCGCGGATTCTTCTGATCGATCGACCAGTCCGCCAACCGGTTGAACGCCATCGCTGCCGTTCTCGCCCCTACCAGGCAAACTATCACTCCCCCCATCACTCTTGCCGAGGGAACTCCTCCTGCAGCGAGAAACATCGCCGCCAAACCGAATGGCATGGCAAACACGGTGTGCTCAAACTTGATAAACTCAGCCCATCGCAAGATCGAAAATTTCACGCCATCCACCCTACCACATTTCACCGTTGAAGGTTTAGGTGGAAGGTGGAAAGGGATCTCGATACCCACCTCTTTGAATCCATCGTTAGGACGAGAATTCAGCTAGTCCTTTAATAAATAAGACGCCGTCGGGGCTATCCGTACCTCTTTCCTCGGACACAACCTCAATTTAGAATAGCTCCCAATGTATTGGCTTTGTCTAATTCTATGCCTCACCTTGGCTGCTCCGCGTGCCCGTGGCCAAGCCGAAGTGGGTCTTATCATCAATGCCATCCTTCAAGGCCTGCAAACCGCAGAGGCCATTCGGCGTTCGGTAGATCAATCCAACCAATTTCCCAATCCACCCAACCAGCCTGCGGGAGATCCGATCTGGAATTATGACGAAGCCTCCCTCATCCCCTCCCAGATTCTAAAAACTGGCCCCTATCGTAATCTTCAAGGCCAAATTGTCCTAAGCGCACGCAAATCCAAACCCGGTGAAATCGAACTCCTTTTCTACCGCTCGAACGAATCCATCTATCGGCGCGAATTCTGCCAGTCGGACCAGCGGGACGGTCGACGCGTCGACCTTGATGAAAAAGGAAAGAAAACAGCCGAAGGCCCGATTCGCAAAGGACTGCCCGAAGGCGACTGGCTCTTCTACTCGGCCGACGGAAAGCTCAAGGCCGAAACCCGAATGCTCGCTGGCCAAATGACAGGCCCTCAGGTCCTTTTCGGGGACGATGGAAAAACCCGCGCCTCGAATACCCTCCTTCAAGGGAAACGCCAAGGCCCCTCCACTCTCTTTCATCCCGACGGCTCCGTTTCCGATAATCTTTTCTACTCAGCCGATAAGCTCAACGGCCCCGCCACCGGTTGGTGGCCCGATGGTCTTCCCCGGTACACGGCAAACTGGAGGGACGGTCAGCTGGACGGCCCCAGCATTGAAAACTTCCCCTCTGGAATGAAAAAGTCAGAGACCTTCTATCGCTTTGGAAAGAAAGAAGGAGTCGCACGTCAGTGGGATGAGAGAGGCACACTTCTGACTGAGGAGAACTGGCAAAGCGATCATCTGGAAGGAAAAGTTCGCGAATTTTACTCGGACGGCAAACCCCGCAGCCTCACTCCCTACCTTGCTGGAAAGAAAAATGGCCGATATGAAAGTTTTAATCCCGATGGAACCCTCGCAACATCGGGAGAGTTTCTAGACGGAAAACTTCAAGGCCCGATCACCCTTCACTACCCCACAGGCCAACCGTTTGCCGTATGTGACTACCAAGCAGATCTCCTGACAGGTGGACGTTTGCTGTATCCGGACGGAAAAGAATTGGGCCAGTTTGGCCCTATTTCAGGCAAGGAAGGGAAAGTCAGCTTTCTCCTTCTCCAGTATCCCGATGGCAAACCCCTCTCCACCGCCCGCTTCGACGCCGCCACTGGAAAAACCCAGTGGAAGGGCTGGAACTCCGATGGCTCTCTTCTTGGGCAAATGGATCATCCGTCAACCTCTCGCCATCCAACTCCCGCAGACAATTCTTCCAACCCCCAGCTCTCCTATTGGAAAGCACAGCAAGAATCTTTGGAACAACAGATTGGCTTGAGTTTTCCGGCTGAATTTAATCTTCTGCCTAAATAACCTGCTCTTTAGATTTTTTTTGCTGCCGAAACTGCATAATCCCGATTCATTCGCCCAATCCAGTCTGCCGAGATTTCCTTCGGACAAACCGCCTCACACGCATACTGATTGGAACAGTTTCCAAACCCGGCCGCATCCATCGCCGCAACCATTTTACGCACCCGCTCCGCCCGCTCGGGTTGACCTTGCGGCAAAAGACCCAAATGCGAAACCTTCGCCGCCACAAACAGCATCGCCGATCCATTCCGACACGCCGCTACACAAGCCCCGCACCCAATGCAGTGCGCCGCATCGAAAGCCTGCTCGGCCACTTCCTTGCCGATTGGAATGGCGTTCGCATCCTGAGCCTGACCCGTGTTCACCGATACAAATCCCCCTGCCTGAATAATCGAATCGAATCCCGACCGATCTGTCACCAAGTCTTTGATCACAGGAAACGCCCGTGCCCGCCACGGTTCTACCGTCAAGGTCTCCCCATCCTGAAACGACCGCAAATAAACCTGGCACGTGGTCGCACCCTGATTCGGTCCGTGCGGTTCTCCATTGATCGCCATGGCACACGAACCACAAATCCCCTCACGACAATCGTGCTCAAATGCAACCGGTTCCTTACCCTCTTTCGTCAATCGATCATTCACCACATCCAACATCTCTAAAAACGACATGTTTGGCGTCAAACCATCTGCCTCATACGTCTCAAACTGGCCCTCACTCTCCTTGGACTTTTGTCTCCAAATTCTGAGGTTCAGCTTCATTTGTAACTCCTCGTGGCCAACTGCACCTCCTCAAAGGACAAAGGCTCGGCATGTCTCACCTCCGTCTTGCCCTCACCCTGATACTCCCACGCTGAAACATGCGAAAACTCCTTGTCTTTACGCTCACACTCTCCATCCGAAGTCTGGTGCTCCTCCCGAAAATGACAACCACACGACTCGTCCCGCTCCAACGCGTCCCGACACATCAACTCGCCCAACTCCAGAAAATCCGATACCCGCCCCGCCTTCTCCAGCGACTGATTCAAATCCTCTCCTGATCCAGGAACATTCACATTTTCCCAGAACTCCTTCCTTAACTCACGCACCGCATCAACTCCCTTCTGCAATCCCTGCTTGGTTCGGCTCATTCCACACTGATCCCAAAGAATTTTTCCAAGCCTTCGATGGAAATCACTTACAGGCTTGCTTCCCTTCACGCTAAGCAGCTTTTTTGTCCGAGCTTGAACCGACTCCGTCGCTTCCCAGAAAGCCTCTGCTTGCCGACCACTCTTTGCACCCCCCGGCTTCTTTTGGGAGAGATAATCCCCAATCGTATACGGCAAAACAAAATATCCATCCGCGAGACCCTGCATCAACGCACTCGCTCCTAGCCGGTTGGCTCCGTGATCGGAAAAATTCGCCTCCCCCAAGACAAACAACCCAGGAATGTTGCTCATCAAATGATAATCCACCCACAACCCACCCATCGTGTAGTGCACCGCTGGAAAAATTCTCATCGGGGACTCATACGCACTCTCTCCCGTAATCTCGTGATACATCGAAAAAAGATTCGCATACCGTTCACGCACCGTGCTCTCCCCCAATCGCCCGATCGCTTCTGCGAAATCGAGATATACCCCCAATCCTGAAGGCCCCACCCCCCGACCTTCGTCGCACACCCGCTTTGCAGCCCGAGACGCAATATCCCGTGGTGCCAAATTTCCATAACTCGGATACAACCTCTCCAAAAAGTAGTCCCTCTCTCCTTCGGGAATCTGAGACGCCGATCGCTTGTCGCCCGAAACTTTAGGCACCCAGCAACGCCCATCGTTCCTGAGCGACTCCGACATCAGGGTCAATTTCGACTGATAATCTCCAGACACAGGAATGCAGGTCGGATGAATCTGGGTAAAACAGGGATTCGAAAAAAGAGCCCCACGCCGATGCGCCCGCCACGTCGCGGTTACGTTCGAACCCCGAGCGTAGGTCGAGAGATAGTAGGCATTCCCATACCCGCCCGTGCACAGAAGCACCGCATCGGCCTCATGCGCCTTCAGCTCCCCCGTTACAAGATTTCGCGTGATGATGCCCTGAGCCCTTCCCTCATCCACCACAAGATCCAACATCTCATGCCGCGGAAACATCCTGACTCGCCCCAATCCAATCTGCCGACTCAACGCCGAGTAAGCCCCCAAAAGGAGCTGCTGCCCCGTCGCTCCCCGTGCATAGAAAGTTCGCGATACTTGCGCCCCTCCGAACGAACGATTCGCCAACATTCCCCCATACTCCCGCGCAAAAGGCACCCCTTGGGCCACACACTGGTCGATGATGTTGACGCTTACCTCTGCCAACCGATGTACGTTCGCCTCCCGGGAGCGAAAATCTCCTCCCTTGATCGTGTCGTGAAACAACCTGTGCACCGAATCACCGTCATTTTGGTAATTCTTGGCCGC
>Ga0209598_10001985_pt1 | contig 16323 bp, 13 predicted proteins | sample M_140807_EF_Meta_FD_187317 | JGI IMG/M metagenome (GOLD analysis project Ga0209598, IMG submission 187317) | Freshwater microbial communities from Lake Montjoie, Canada to study carbon cycling - M_140807_EF_MetaG (SPAdes) (version 2) | ecosystem: Environmental > Aquatic > Freshwater > Lake... | reverse complement strand
CACCAGCAGGTTGTGCGGAAAGACTTTGTAGAAATCACCCGCCATCGGTTCGTGCCACAGCGACCCGGTTCGGGCCAGCGCCAGCAACAGAAAGATCGCCAGACCGGCAGCACTGGCCAATGCGACCGTCAACCCGTTGCTTCGATACAGGCCACCAAGTGCACGGGGAAACGCATATTGAGAATAGGTGTCGCCCCGCACCCGGGCCATGGCCTGCGGCACGGCGACCGCAAAATCATGGGGTGGCGCGTACTGGCAGGCGTGCAGACACGCGCCGCAGTTGTGGCACAGGTTAGCCAGGTAATGCACATCGGCCGCGGGGAACTCCAGGCGTCGCGTCATGGCCGGAAACACCGCGCAAAAGCCTTCGCAATAGCGGCAGGCATTGCAGATGTTGAGCACCCGCGCGACCTCGGCCTCGTGTGCAGCCGGCGTGTTCAGGTTAACGGTTCCGGGCGCAGCACCGGCCAGTTGCTGCGCCTCTCGGGCCAGCGCCTGCAGGGCGGTCACCGGCGTGCTCATGCCGCGCTCCTTGCGCGCTCACCGAGCACGGCCTGTGCAGCCTGCGCGCCTGCAATCCGGCCAAATGACGTGCCGATCGACATGCCGACCCCGGCGGTATAGCCCTTGCCCAGCACATTGCCCGACATCATTTCACCGGCCACAAAGAGGTTGTCGCTGGGCACATCGGAAAAGCGCACTGCGGCGGTCTCATCGGTTACAAGGCTCAGGTAGGTGAAGGTCACCCCCGGGCGAACCGGATAGGCGAAAAACGGCGCCCGATCGATCGGCAGCGCCCAGTGTGTTTTTGCGGGTGCCAAGCCTTCGGTGCGGCAATCATCGAGCGCGGTGTGGTCGAAATTACCGACACGGCAGGCGCTGTTGTACGCATTGAGGGTTTGCATGAAGGTGGTCTCGTCGACCCCGATGGCGCGAGCCAGTTCGGGCAGTGAATCAGCCCGGGTGCCCGGAAAGACCGGCGGCATGAAACGGCCGATCGCCTTGGAGTCGATGATCGACCAGGCGATCTGGCCGGGCTGCTGGGCCACCAGCCGGCCCCAGATCGCATAGCGCTTGGGCCAGAAATCCTCGCCCTCATCATAGAAGCGTTCAGCGTTCCGGTTAACCACCACGCCCAGCGAGACGCAGTCGATGCGCGTGCAGATGCCGCCGTCGTACAGCGGGGCCCGGGCATCGATCGCCACGCAGTGCGATTGCGACGGGTCGCCCAGCGAATCGGCCCCCGCCTCAAGCATGAACTTCAGCACCACACCCATGTTGTAACGGGTGCCGCGGATCAGGAAATTGTCAGCAGGCCATTCGCCCAGCTCGTTTTGGCCCCAGGCCTGGCGCATCCAGTCTCGGTTCGATTCGAAGCCACCTGCGGCCAGCACGCAGGCCCGCGCTTCGATCCGCTCGCTGCCGATACGGGCCGCGATGAATCGGCCATCCTTCAACTCGATCGCATCGACCGGGGAGTCATAACGAATGCCAATGCCCAGGCGCTCGGCGCTTCGGTAGTAGGCATTGACCAGGGCCTTGCCACCGCCCATGAAAAAGGCATTGGTACGTGAGACATGCAGTGCGCCCGAGAGGGCCGGCTGAAAACGCACGCCATGCCGCTGCATCCAGGGTCTGCAGGTGGAAGAGTCGCGGATCACGCGCCGCGCCAGCGATTCATTGGTCAGCCCGCCGGTGACCTTGAGCAGGTCCTGCCAGAACTCTTCTTCAGGATAGGCATCGACCAGCACATCCTGCGGCGCATCATGCATGCAGCGCAGGTTTCTCACGTGCATCGAATTGCCGCCTCGCCAGGCCCGCGGGGCGGCCTCGAGCATCATCACACTCGCACCCGCCTCTTTGGCAGTGAGGGCAGCACACAGGGCGGCGTTGCCGCCACCGATCACCAGAACATCGACCATCGTCTCGCTGCAAGGATGCCCGGGCGCTGCGCAAAGGTGCGGGCTGTCTTCCGGGAAAACCCTGAAATATAGGCGTTTATCGCTCAGTCGAACAGCCAGCGCTCGATGTGACGCGCCACGGTGATCGCCGTCTCGCCCAGCATCGGGCAATGACCGGCCTGGGCAACCAGATGCGCAGTGGCCTGCCAGGCGGCCGCGGTGTGGCGCAATTGCTCGGCACTCACCAGCCGGTCCTCGCGCCCGCCGATCACCAGCGCCGCAACACCCGGCGCGTGTGGCACAGGGTTGGGCGCCAACCAGGCCCGACAGACCTCGAAGGACTCATCACGCAGACGGCTTGCCACCTCGCGGGCCAGTGCATCGGGCGCCTGCGGATACAGCAACAGCTCGCGCACCCGCTGCGGATTCGCGTGTTCGGGATCACCCAGCAGCAGGACAGGCCTTCTGGCCAGTCGCATGCGGGCAAATGCAAGCGGCCATCGCAGGGCACAGCGATGCACCACCGGCATGAGGCCTGCCGGGGGCGTCGGTGCGATCAGCACCACCCCATCGCGGTGGCCACGTTCGACCAGCGCTTGCGCAATGCGTGCACCCACGCCGTGTCCGACCAGGATGTGCGGCCCCGGCCAGCCGCACAGGAGGGCATCGAGGCGATCGATGCAGCGTTGCAAGGGCAGGCGCGAGACGGCCTGGCTCCAGTGCGCACCAGACCAGACCTCATGCAGATCTGGAGCGAAGCAGCGCACACCCGCTGCCTCGAAGTGCGCAACCAGGCCCTGCGTCCAGGTCCAGGGCCCCAATCCGGCCCCGTGAATGAACACCAGGGTGGGGGTCGCCTTCATGGGCGAGATCCGTGAGCCGGCATCGGGGAAGCGGGATGGATGCCGATGGTTGCTATCCTTGGGCGGAACCGAGGAGACACATCATGAAAGACGAAACCCTGTGTGATCTGGGCGCCCTGGCGCTGTCGAGCGCGATTGCAGCCCGCACGGCATCGTGTCGGGAAGTGATGCAAGCGTATCTCAGCCGGATTCACCGCCTCAATCCGACAGTCAATGCGATCGTTGCGATGCGCGACGACGCCGATCTGCTGGCCGAGGCCGACCGCTGCGACACCGAGCTGGCTCGGGGTGAATCGCGCGGCTGGATGCACGGTCTGCCGCATGCCATCAAGGACACCGAGCAGACCGCCGGGATCGCCTCGACCTGGGGTTCGCCCCTGCTGCGAAACCACATCCCGAGCACCGATTCGCTGTCGGTCGCGCGCATTCGACAGGCCGGCGCAATCATCATCGGCAAGACCAATGTGCCGGAATGGGCGATGGGCTCTCAGAGCTACAACCCGGTCTACGGCACGACCCTGAACCCCTACGACACCTCGCGCACCTGCGGCGGCTCAAGCGGTGGCGCTGCAGTCGGTCTGGCCCTGAAAATGCTGCCAGTGGCCGACGGCACCGACCTGGGCGGTTCGCTGCGCAATCCGGCGGGCTGGTGCAATGTCTTCGGATTCCGTCCGTCTCAGGGTCGGGTGCCGAAGTGGCCTGCCGATGAAGTCTTCGTTGCGCCGCTGGGCACCGCAGGGCCGATGGCCCGCACGCTGCCCGACCTGATGGCGCTGCTGGCGACGATGTCCGGGCCGGATGCGCGACAGCCACTGTCCCTTGCGCACGATCCGACGCTCACGCCCGCGCAGCTGCACCGCGACCCGTCGCACTGGCGCGGCGTACGGATCGGCTGGCTCGGCGACCTCGGCGGCCATCTGGCCACCGAACCGGGTGTGCTCGAACTGTGCGAGCAGGCACTGCTCGATGTGCGCGGCCTGGGATGCAGCGTCGAGGCCGCACCACTGGGATTCGACGCCGAATCGATCTGGACGACCTTCGGCGTGCTGCGATCGCTGGCCAACCGGGCCCGCTTCGATGCTTACCGCGCCGATCCTCAGCAGTGGGCGCAGATCAAGCCCGAATCCCAATGGGAATACGAGCAGGGGGCAAAACATTCCGGCATGGATGTGCATCGCGCGCTGGTCAATCGAAGCGCCTGGTTTCAGCGCACGCTGGCGCTGTTCGAGCAGTTCGACTTCCTGGTGCAGCCCAGCGCGCAGTGCTTTCCGTTCCCAGTGACGCAGCACTGGCCGGCCGAACTCGGAGGCCGCAAGATGGACAGCTATCACCGCTGGATGGAAGGCATGGCGCTGGCGACGCTGGCCGGTCTGCCGGCAATCAGCGTTCCAGCCGGTTTCGATTCGCGTGGACTGCCGATGGGCCTGCAATTGATCGGCCGTCCTGGCGCAGACCTGGCGGTGCTGCAACTCGCCCAGGCCTACGATGAAGCGACCGGATGGGTGTCCCGACACCCGCCCGCACTGCTTGCTCAGGTGTGATGAGGCAGCGCTGCCTCTGAAGTGAGGGCCACACGGGGCTGCGCGGCGATGACTCGCGCGATCACATCCTGCAAATCGGCGCGGCGAAACGGCTTGGCCAGGTAATCATCCATGCCTGCTTCGATGCAGCGTTCACGGTCACCGGCCATGGCATTGGCGGTCATCGCAATGATCGGGGTGTGATGGCTTGCACCCTGCTCGGACTGACGGATTCGGCGCGTTGCTTCAAGGCCGTCCAGCACCGGCATCTGCACATCCATGAGGATCAGATCAAATGCCTGCGCGCGCCATTGCGCCAGTCCGGCCTCGCCGTCTGCTGCCACCATGACCTCGTGGCCGTCCTGACCGAGCAGGGCCAGCGCGAGCTTCTGGTTGATCAGGTTGTCCTCGACGAGCAGCACCTTGAGGCCCCGCAGCGGTGCGACCGGCGGCTGCGCCGCGGGCAGCCTTGCGGCCGAAGCCGACACGCTGACCGCGCCCACACTCAACTCGAAGGTGAAGACACTGCCCTGACCCGGTGCACTGGTCACTCGCAGGTCGCCCCCCATCAGCAAGGCGAGGCGGCGCGAAATGGTCAGCCCCAGCCCGGTGCCGCCAAAGCGCCGGGTGATCGAACTGTCTGCCTGTTCGAAGGCCTCGAAAATATGCTGCAACTTCTCAGGCTCGATCCCGATCCCGCTGTCGATCACATCGAAGCGAAGCCGCACGGAACCGGGCTTCGAATCCATCAGGGCCAAACGCACTTCGACCGTGCCGCGGTCGGTGAACTTGATCGCGTTGCTGACCAGGTTCTTGAGCACCTGACCCAGTCGAAGCGGATCGCCCGAGACGCGCGCCGGCACCGTCGGCTCGATGTGCAGGCTCAGCACCAGGCCCTTGACCGCGGCCTGCTGGATGTATGGGCTGACGATCTCCGAGACGGTCGAGGCGATCTCGAACTCGATGGCCTCGAGATCCATGTGGCCCGCCTCGATCTTTGAAAAATCGAGGATGTCGTTGATGATGCCCAGCAGCGAATCAGCCGAGGATTTGACCAGATTCAAGTACTCGCGCTGCTGGGGCGTCATCGAGGTGGTCAGCACCAGTTCGCTCAGCCCCAGGATGGCATTCATCGGGGTCCGGATCTCGTGGCTCATATTGGCCAGGAACTCGCTCTTGGCTCGGTTGGATGCCTCGGCGTCGAGCTTGGCGCGCACCAGCTTGCTGCGACTGGACTCACGCTCGACGATGAGCTCGGACAGTGCCTCGGAGAGCACCTCCAGGTCGCCTTCCTGCTTGAAGCTCTCGCGTCTGGAGGCGGGCAGCATCCGTTGCGCCATGGCTCGCAAGGACTCGATCGCACGCGCGCTCTTGGCGAATTGATCGCGCAGCCGCAGGTCGAGTCGGTGCGCCTCGGTGATGTCGTGGCAGGCGAGCACAAAACCGGCAGACTGCCCTTCGCCCGCGACGATCGGCGCCAGGCTGGTGTCGAGCACCCGACCGGTCAGGCCAGCCAGCGGCGGCCCGACCACTGTCTCGCCCTCTTGCGCAGACCCGGGGTCGGATGCTGCCGCCAGCTCGACACGCCGGTTACGCCAGCCCTTTTCGAATCCATCGGCCTGCACGGCGCCCGGAAGCACCACTTCGAGTGATACGCCGAGCAATGCATCAGGGGAACGGCCCAGCATGGCACTGGCAGCCGGATTGGCATAGACCACCAAGCCGTTCTCATCAAGCGTGAGCACGCCGTCAGCGACCGCATGCAGGGTGATATCGGCCTTCTCCCGCTGGGCATGCAGGCTGGCCGCGGTTCGGCTGAGCACATCAAAGGCCCGTCTGATTTCGATCGGTGCATCCGCATCGATCACCCGGTTCGGGTCGATCCGGCCCTCGCGGATCTCGGCCTCGAACGCGCCAATCCGTTTGAGGTTGCGCAGCCACCGCAGCATTGGCAGGCCGATGATGACCAGGCCACTGAACAGGCCCGACAAGGCCAACAGGAGCGCGCCGCGCATCAGGTCCCAGACTTCAGCCGCGACCTTGTCGGCGGCAAAGTTCAGCCTCAAGACGCCGTAGTCGCGTCCGCCGACAGAGATCACCGCATTGATGGGCTCCAGATCGCGGCCCACGCGACTCGCGAGCCATTGCGGTGCCTGACCCAGCTTCGGATTCGGTGCGCTGTCGATGCGGATCGCACCGCCCTTGAGATCGATGTAGGCCGCGGACGCGAAGGGCGATCGGGTCAGCGTCTTTTTGAGCGTCTTGTTGATGGTGTCGTAATCACCGATGACTGCACTGTCGGCGATGGTCTGCACCAGCACCTGCGAGAGCATCGCCGCCGAGACTTCGGCGTCCTCGATATGGCGTGCAAACTGCAGGCGATAGAAGGCGCCCAACCCGACTGCAACCGTCAGGAACAGGCTCAACGCGTAGAGCGAAAAGACCCGCAACCCCAGCGAATGGGGCAGCAGCCGGTTTAAACGGGATTGGGTCACTTCAGCGCAACGAAGCCGGCGCGTTCTGATAGAAGGTGCGGTACGCCCCGTACTCATGACCGTCCGATGCGATGAAATACACATCGGCACTGAGGCCCACCACCGCAGAACTTCGCCGCAGGATCTCGCGCCCCTGCGGATCCTTGTACATGCCGATGAAGGCGCGGGTCACCGCCTGGGCATCGCGCTCGGGCACCCGGGCGCTGACCATCAGGGCCAAATCGTGCAGGGGCTCGGAGCTCCAGAGAACTCGATAGGGCTTGCCCTCCCGCTTCGAAAACCCCTCGATCAGCTGAGAGTTCGCGCCTGCGGCTCGAACGCGACCACTGAACATCTGGGTGAAGGCTGCATCCATGTTGCCGGCGAAAACCGGACGGGCATCGATCTGTCTGGACAGCAGTTGGGCATAAGGAAATTTGTAGCCGACCAAGGCCTCGGGCCCGGCAAACGCCACCTCCTGGCCATCAAGCTGAGACAGGGTGGTGATCGGCGAATCAGCCGGCACGACGATCTGTCCGTGAATCGGCGGTGCATTGCGCCGGGCGCTGACTTTCCAGCCCAGGCGATCGCGCTCGGGGCTGAACAGGTGATTCGAGAACACGAACTCGACTTCCTGCGCCAGCACGTAGGCGGTCGTGTCGGCCGAAGTGCGCCCGATTTTCAGGATCAGCCTGACACCGCTCTTTTCAGACACGTAGTCGATGATCGGATTCCAGTATTCAGCCGTCAGCTTGATGCCGTACTGGTTCACCGGTGAAAACCGGTACTCGGCCGCCTGGGCGCTCGACGCGGTCCCGACGAATCCCACGACCAGCGCGGCCATGATCCGGGCAACAGCACTGAGGCGGCCGCTGAGACTGGGCGCAGATTCCCAAAGAGTCATGATCCACACCTTCCGTGACGGTCGCATCGGGTCTGATCCCCATGCGGAATGCCCGAAGATCGATTATTGCCGAAACCACACACGCCGTTGCCGCGATGTTGCGTCATTCGACGCATTGAGTCTCTGAAATCGACCTCTTGTCAGCGGTTATCCTTTCAGATGGCTTAACACGCAACTTCAATTCCGAAGAGGCCCTCGATGCGATTTCCGTTTCGCCCTGATGCAACCCGTCTGCTGCCCTTTATGGCCGCACTGCTCATCGCAGTGCCTGGCGCGCACGCTCAGGCCCAGCCGGCCGACTTCCCCGGCGGCAAGCCGATCACGATCGTCATGACCTTCCCGCCGGGTTCGGGCGTGGATGTGGTTGGCAGGCTGATCCAGGAACCGCTGTCGCGCCAGCTCGGCGTTCCGGTTCTGATCGATTACAAGCCCGGGGCGGCCGGGAACATCGCCTCCGACTTCGTGGCCCGATCGCGGCCCGACGGTCACACGCTGGTGCTGGGCACCTCAGGCACCCATGCGATCAACCCGGCGCTGTATCGCAAGATGCCCTTCGATGTGGAGACCGACTTCACACCGGTTGCGACGCTCAACGAAGTCTCGAACGTGCTCACGGTCAACCCGGCCGTGCTCGATGTAAAGACCGTGCCAGAGCTGATCGCCAAAGTGAAGGCCGAGCCCGGACGCCACAACTTTGCCTCGACCGGCAATGGCACCGGCACGCACCTGGCCTTCGCGGAGTTCAATGCGAAAGCCGGTCTGGACATGGTGCATGTGCCATACAAAGGCGGCCCGGAGGCGATGCAGGCCGTGCTGCAGGGGCAGGTCTGCTGCATCATGAACCAGGTCCAGACGGTGATCGGACAATGGAAAGCCGGCAAGGTGCGGCTGCTCGGCGTCACCACACCGACCCGCATCGCCGTGGTTCAGGACATCCCGACCATCGCCGAATCCGGACTGCCGGGATTTCACAGCTATATCTGGTTCGGATTGCTCGGGCCCAAAGGCATGGATGCCAAGGTGGTCGAGACTCTGAATGCAGCCGTGCGCCGCGTGCTCGAATCACCCGAGGTGGCCGGCAAACTGACCGGGGCTGGCAACACCGTGCGCATCGAGAGCCCGGAGCAGTTTCGGGCCACGGTGAAAGCCGACCGGGCGCGTTGGGCTCAGGTGGTCCGCCAGGCCGGTGTCACCCTCGACTGATTGCAGGCGGTACCCACCAGCGGGTGGGCTTGAGCTCGGCTTCGTTATGGGCGCGCATGCGCGGTTCATGGCGGGCGGCGTCTTCGACGAACAGGTCACGCACCAGGGCGTTGGCCAGCCGATTCGCGCCGATCGCGATGCCGGGAATATCGCCTGCGACCGCCCCCTGGCTGATCGCGCTGCCCCAGTTGAAGAGATGGATGCGCGACAGCGCGTGTGCGGTTTCAACCGGGGCCGCCTCACGCGGCAAAAGTTCAAAGCCGTCGCCCAGATAGGGAAAGCGGCGGATCTCATCTGCGCTGGGTGAATCGGGCACGCAGCCGCGATCGCCCCAGGTCATCACCCAGGGCGACACGGCAGCCAGCTCGGGGCGATCGATCAGGTTGACATCGAAACCGGTGCCCAGAATGGCGGCATCGAAGCGCTGGCGCTGGGTCGGCGTGGTGACGGTCACACCGTCCTGATCGGCCTGCAGGTCATCCCAGCGCTCGCCCAGACGCAGCTCGAAGCCGGCATGGCGATCGCATCTGAGCACCGACTCGAAGGGCGGCGGCACCTGCTCATCGAAAATATGCGCGTAGAAGCGCACCCGCTGCGCGTCGCTGAGTGCCGGATAGCCGCGAAAGAATCCGGGGAAAGACGTCCACTTGGACTTGTTGACCTGCGGCAACTGCGCACGGCGCGAAAACATCACGACCGATGCCGCGCCGTGCTCGAGTGCCAGTGCGGCGTTGTCGAAGGCTGAGGCGCCGGTGCCCAGGACCGCGATGCGCCGACCGCGAAAGGCCTCGAAGGGCACGGCGTCAGACGAATGGAAGACGCGCTCGCGCGCTGCAGTCGACTGCGGGTCGAGCGAGGCGAACAGCGGACGCCGCGCAGCGCCTGCGCCATCCCTGCCCAGAGCCAGCACCAGCTTGCGCACTTCAAGTTCGTGCCGGCCGGCTGCAGTCTCGAGTACCACGCGAATCGATCGGGCAGCGGGTTGCAGGCTCACCAGCCGCACACCGTTATCGACGCTCACCCCCACCTGGCGACGCACCCACAGCAGGTAGTCGCGCCAGTCGAGGCGCCAGACCTTGTGCAGGGCCTGCCAGGCGGCCTGGCCAAAGCGTGCCTCGTACCAGGCCCGAAATGTGAGCGATGGAATGCCGAGGTCGGGGCCGGTGAGGTGCTTGGGTGATCGCAGCATCTCCATCCGCGCAAAGCGCGCCCAGGGGCCTTCTTCGCCCTCGACTCGAGCATCGATGGTCTGCACCCGCTGCAGGCCTTCGCGACGCAGAGCAAAGGCCGCGGTCTGCCCGCACATGCCGGCGCCCACCACGAGGACATCGGTCATCGGCGCCCCATCTGACCCGGATGTTGGCAGCATCCAGTCGGGCGGCGGATAGTTGAGGCAGGACAGGTCATGCGCCACCCGGGCTTCAAGGGCCTGCAGCGATGCCGGGTCTTCCGTTCTCGCGGTGCGCGCAGCCTGGGCACCCTCGGATGAGGCCAAGCGGCCGAAGTCGGTCGCGCAGAGTGGGGATTTGGGCTCCATAATGGTCAACATTGTGCCTGCATGCCGGCGCCTGCACTGCCGGCCACACCATGAACCACACCCCTGAAACCGGACAGCAGCCGGCCCAACTGCATTGTTTCTACAGCCTGTCCTCGCCCTGGGCCTATCTCGGCGGACCGCAGTTGCAGGACATCGTGCGAAGACACCGCGCCCACCTGTTGCTCAAGCCCTTCGATTTCCAGGCGGTCGTGCCGCGCACCGGCGGGATCCCCCTGCGCACTCGGCCCGAGCCCAGGCGCAGCTACCATGCCCTGGAACTGGACCGCTGGCGCCGCTATCTGGGCATGCCGCTCAATCTCGTGCCACGCCACTACCCGTCTGACGGGCAGCCGCCCGACTGGAACAAACATGCCGGCTGGATGGTGATCGCGGCGCAACTGCAGGGCCAGGACGCATTTGCCTTATCGCATGCCCTGCTTGCAGGTCTGTGGGCCCAGGAGCGCGACATTGCCGATGCGAACACCCGCATCGCCATTGCCAATGAGAGCGGCTACGACGGCCCTGCGCTGGCGGCCCTGGAGCAGTCGGACGCGGTGCAGGCAGCGTATCGGGCAAACACTGACGAAGCCGAAGCGCTCGGTGTTTTTGGTGCACCGACCCTGGTGCTCGATGGGGAGCGGTTCTGGGGCCAGGACAGGCTGATGTTCCTGGACCGTGCACTCGCTTTGCGCGCCCAAGGCTGCGACTGACCGGAGTCGAGCCGATCATGCTACAAGCGGCCAGCGCGCCTGTGCGCGGACTGCGCATCCGATGCCTGCTCGACTGGGCTTTCGAGGGGCCGGCTGCACTCTTCACCGCGCCCCTGGCAGCGGGCCATTTCGCTTCCGAAGGGCTGGATGTAAGCCTGCACCCAGGACAAGGCTCAAGCGATGCGGTCAGGCGTGTGGCACAGGGCGAGTATGACCTTGCGGTCGCCGACCTGGCCACGCTGATGGAACACTGGAACGCGCATCCGGATCAGCCCGGTCTGCCGGTGGCGGTGATGATCGTCTATAACCAGACGCCCTGCGCGGTCTTCGCACTGAAAACCGCGAACATCAAAAGCCCGGCGCACCTGGCGGGCCGCACGCTGGGTGCACCCTCGGGCGATGCCGGTCGGGGTGCTTTCAGCATCTTTGCCAGGGCCAATGGCTTCGATGCGCGCACGGTGAACTGGCGAAGTACCGAGCCCGCCCGGCGGGAGGCTGCGCTGATTCGGGGTGAGGTCGATGCGATCACCGGCTACTACTTCACCTGCCTGCTCAACCTCAATGCCCGCGGCGTGAAGGACGAAGACATCCTGATCCTGCCCTATGCGCAATACGGCGTTCCCTTCTACGGCAATGCCATCATCGCCTCCGACGACTTCGTTCGGCGCATGCCGCAGGCGGTGCAAGGCTTTCTGCGGGCGTTCACTCGCGGCGTGCGCGAGGTGGTCGCCGATCCGAGCGGGGCTGCGACGACCTTGCGCAACCATGACCCGATGATCGACCTCAACCTGGAAAACCGGCGACTGCGGCTTGCGCTGGGCGGCTCGGTTGCCAATGCCGGGACCCGGATGGAGGGCTTTGGCGAAGCGACCCGCTCCCGACTGACCCTGATGACCGCACAGGTCGGCGATGCCTTCGGACACAAGATCCGCATTCCCGCTTCCCGGATTTTCCTGCCCACGCTGATGCCCGAAAAGGCCGCACGAAACCTGTTCGCGAAATGACCTGGACCAGAGCATGGCCTGATCACGCCTAGAATGCGCGTTTTCAATGATCGGCCTGATGGGCCCCTGCGAGCAGACCATGGGTCATCGACTCACACAGATTGCCACCCGAACCGGCGATGACGGCACCACCGGACTGGGCGACGGCAGCCGCACGGTCAAGGACAGTCCGCGCGTGGCCGCGATGGGCGACGTCGATGAACTGAACTCGACGATCGGGCTTTTGCTCACCGAGCCGATGCCTGCACAACTGGCCGACGAACTGCGCGATATCCAGCATGACCTCTTTGATCTCGGCGGCGAGCTGTGCATACCCGGCTTCGAGAACATGGCCGAGTCTCAGGTGCTTCGGCTTGACGAACTGCTGGCGCACTACAACGCCACGCTGCCGCGGCTTGAGGAATTCATTCTGCCGGGAGGCTCCAGGGCGGCTGCGCTGGCCCATATCGCCCGCACGGTGTGCCGACGTGCCGAGCGCTCGATCGTCACACTGGGCCAGAGCGAAGCGGTGAGGCCCCTGTGCCGGCACTATGTGAACCGACTGTCGGACCTGCTGTTCGTGCTGTCACGGGTGCTCAACCGGCATGGCGGCGGCACCGATGTGCTCTGGGAAAAGGGCCGCTCAGGCAAGTGAGGCGGCCCGCCCGACTCAATAGGTCCTGTAGGGCAGAAACTTGCCGCTGAGCACCACATTGACCCGATCGCCTTTCGGGTCCGGCTCGCGGGTGATGTCCATCGAGAAGTCGATCGCGCTCATGATGCCGTCACCGAACTCCTCGTGGATCAGCTCCTTGATCGTCGTGCCGTAGACGCTGACGATTTCATACCAGCGATAGATCAGCGGGTCGGTCGGGACGGGGGTGGGCAGCGAACCTTTGTAGGGCACGACCTGCAGCCAGGCCATCTCGTCTTCATTCAGGCCGAAAATATCGCCGAGCACGGCGGCCTGTTTCGCATCCAGTGTCATCTGACCGAGGCAGGCCGCGGTGACCCACTCCTTGCTGTGTCCGACCTGGGTGGCGACGTCGGCCCATTTGATGCCTTTGCGCACCTTGGTGTCGACGATCTTGCGGGTTACATCATGACGGTCCATTCAATGGGCTCCTGTTGAAAATCGGGGTTGGGATACAGCGGCGCGCCGCTGCAGGGGCAGGATCTCGGCACTCGACGAGGCGACCGTCGTCTGTTCAGACGGTTCGGTCTCATCAAGACCGGGCGACACTTCAATCGGACCTCGGCGCTCGCCAGCACTCGGATCGACAGCTCCTTGCTGGATCAGCTTCGAGCGGTGCACCAGGAAGTCGACCAGGTGATTGCGAATCCGATAGAACTGAGGATCGTGGTGCAGGGTCAGTCGGGTGCGATCGGGGGGCAGCGTGTTGCGCACGATCTCGGCGATGCGGGCGCGCGGGCCGTTGCTCATCAGCACGATCCGATCGGCCAGCAGAATGGCTTCGTCGACGTCATGCGTGATCATGAAGACGGTCTGCTGCGTGGCCCGGCAGATCTTGACCAGCTCATCCTGGATCACGCCGCGCGTGAGCGCATCGAGTGCGCCGAAGGGCTCATCGAGCAGGAGCATCTTGGGCTCGATCGCAAAGGCCCGGGCGATGCCCACGCGCTGCTTCATGCCGCCGGACAACTGCGAGGGCTTCTTGTGCTCTGCACCCGCCAGTCCGACCATCGCGATGAACTTTCGGCAGTGTTCCTCGACCTTGGCGCGGCTCCACTCGGGCCAGCGTGAACGCACCGCAAACGAGACATTGCCCAGCACGGTCATCCACGGCATCAGTGCATGACCCTGGAACACCACACCGCGCTCCAGGCCCGGGCCGGCGACTTCCCGACCATCCATGAAGACGAAGCCTTCGGTCGGTTTTTCAAGTCCGGCGAGGACATTGAGGATGGTGGTTTTGCCGCATCCCGAATGGCCGATGATGCAGACGAACTCGCCCTTGGCGATGCTGAAGTCCACGCCCTCGAAGACGGTCAGCGGCTCGCCCCGACCCTGCGCCGGGAAGCGCTGTGCGAGTCCCTCGACCCGCAGGAAAGCGTCGGCCGCGCTCATTCGCGCCACGTCACGATGCGCTGAGCCTGGGCGAAGGCCAGGTCCAGCAGCATCCCGACGACCCCGATCAGCAGGATGGCAAAGATCACGTTGGTCAATGACAGGTTGTTCCATTCGTTCCACACGAAGTAGCCGATTCCGGTTCCGCCGACGAGCATTTCCGCGGCGACGATGACAAGCCAGGCGATGCCCATCGAGATGCGCATGCCGGTCAGGATGGTGGGTGCTGCAGCAGGCAGGATGACCTCGAAGGCCTTGCGCCAGGGACTGACCTCGAGCGTGCGAGACACGTTGAGCCACTCCTTGCGCACCGAGGCCACACCGAAGGCGGTGTTGATCAGCATCGGCCAGATGGAGCAGATGAAGATCACGAAAATGCCCGAGGCCGCCGAGTCCTTGATGGTGTAAAGCGCAATCGGCATCCAGGCCAGCGGCGAGATCGGCTTGAGCACCTGGATGAACGGATCGAGCGCCCGATACACCAGCGGCGACATGCCGATCAGAAAGCCCAGCGGAATCGCCACCAGCACCGCCAGCAGATAGCCGCCGCCGACTCGTGCCAGCGAGTGCGCAAGCTGGATACCGATGCCCTTGTCGTTCGGGCCGTTGTCGTAGAAGGGAGCCGAGAGGTGCTTGACCACCGTCTCGCCCATCTGCGAGAGCGTGGGCAGCCCGTCCGACTTCGCGACCGCCGAGGACTTGCCCATCAGCTTTGCGTATTCATCATTGGCGACCGGACCGCCCGCCGGCGCAGCCGGCATCGTGGCGACATGCCAGATGCCCAGCAGCACCGCCAGGATCAGCAGCGACAACAGGCCGGCCCGAACATTCAGGCTGAGTTTTGAATTCATCGATGCCTCCTCAGGTCCGACGGATCGCAAAGCTGTCGACGTAGGCGCCCGGCTGCATCGGATCGAACTCCTTGCCCATCACCTTGAACTTCCGGTAGCCGTTGTCCGGCGCCTTCTGGCCGAGTTCGGCCATCCGCTTGCGGGCATCGGTGAGCAGGAAGACCTGTTCGGCGATGTCCTTGTAGGCGACGTCGCCCTTGATGTAGCCCCAGCGCTTCATCTGGGTGAGCATCCAGACCGCCATCGAATGCCAGGGCACCGGATCGAAGTCGGTGCGGGTGGGCTCGTTGCGCACACCGCCCAGGCCGTCTGCGAAGCGACCGGTCAGCACCTGCTCGACGATGGTCTCGGGCTGATTCAGATACGCCGCAGGCGAAATGACCTTGGCAATCAGCGGGCGGTTCTTCGGGTCGCGCGCCATGGCCGCGGCTTCGAGCACTGCACGGTACAAGGCGGCAAAACTGTTCGGGTTTTCCTTGATGAAGGCATCCGAGGCGCCAAAGGCGCAGCAGGGATGGCCGTCCCAGATTTCCTTGGACAGAATGTGAATGAAGCCGACTTCATCGAAGACCGCGCGCTGGTTGAAGGGATCGGGTCCGAGGAACCCATCGATGTTGCCCGCACGGAGATTGGCCACCATCTCGGCCGGCGGAGTCACCCGCAGCTGGACGTCCTTGTCGGGATCCAGGCCGTTTTCAGCCAGGTAATAGCGCAGCAGAAAATTGTGGATCGAGTATTCGAAGGGAATCGCAAACCGGAAGCCCTTCCACTGCTTGGGGTCACGCTTGTCCTTGTGCTTGACGCTCAGGGTGATCGCCTGGCCATTGATGTTCTGGATGGTGGCCACTCGCATCGGTGCGGCCACCGAACCCAGGCCCATCGAGATCGCGATCGGCATCGGCGACAGGAAGTGCGAGGCCTCGTATTCGCGGTTGATCATCCGGTCGCGCACCAGCGCCCAGCCGGCGGTCTTGTTGAGCGACACGGTCAGGCCCTGGCGTTTGTAGAAGCCCAGGGGGTCGGCCATGATCAGCGGCGTGGCACAGGTGATCGGGATGAAGCCGATCTTCAGATCACGTTTTTCGAGCGACCCCGGCTTGTCCTGGGCTATGGCCTGCATGGCACCCACCGGCAGCACCGATGCGATCGCAGCGCGAGCGGTGGTTGCACCGACCGCCTTGATGAATCGACGCCTCAGGCTGTCATCCGGGAACAGCGCCTTGACCAGCGTCGCCTCGACGAAATCATCGGAAAGGCGCTCGGCGCTGACGGCCGCCGAATTCGAGTC
>Ga0209598_10001984_pt1 | contig 16330 bp, 12 predicted proteins | sample M_140807_EF_Meta_FD_187317 | JGI IMG/M metagenome (GOLD analysis project Ga0209598, IMG submission 187317) | Freshwater microbial communities from Lake Montjoie, Canada to study carbon cycling - M_140807_EF_MetaG (SPAdes) (version 2) | ecosystem: Environmental > Aquatic > Freshwater > Lake... | reverse complement strand
GGTTGTAATCCAGATCAGGCCGCAAACGCTCCCATGTCGTGCCAAACCAACGGTTGGCAGGCTTGCCAGCATTGAATTCTGATACCCACCCAGCAACACTGTCGCGGTAGTAGTTTGACGTGACAAATTCACCCGTTTCGCTATCCCACCAGTAAATAATATTGCCATGAATCCCGCCCGGCAGAATGGCACCCCGATCTTTCAGCGAAAACGACGCTATTTTTGACGGGCTGTCGGATTTAGGCCTAAGGGAATCACCCAAAGTTGGAGCGAGAAGCCGTTCAGGACTGCCGGATCCGCTTCGCTTCTTCACCACCGCTCCAGTCACAGATGGCTTCTGTTCCACCACCGGAGCAGCGGGTACCCGTTGGTACCGTTCTGCTGTGGCGCAATAGACTTCTTCCCCGTTGACCGGATTGTGCCAGTCATTGGAAATAATGCCATGAACGGATGGGCTTGCACCCGCCACAAGGCTGGCATGGCCCGCACCGGTTACCGTGAGTGCATACGGATAGTGGGCGTTGGCATACCAAGCACCTTTGTCCAGAAAACGGTTCAGACCATCTGGCCCGAACTGGGCTTTCCAGCGCAGGGGGTAATCACCCCGAAACTGGTCGAACACCAGCAAAACAGCAAGCTTAACCGGTTTGTTGGCGGGTGCAGGTGTTTGCGCCATCGCAACCATTGGGGTCATCAACAGCAGAAACACAGTTACGGTTCGCGTGAAGTACAGCATTTGGGCCTCTGGCAGCCTAAGGTTGGTCCTTCAGCATACCGAAACCACCGGGGAACATGATGAAATACCGAAGAAGATGAACTTCTCAACGGATTGGAGCCAAGCCCTGGTGATGTGACACACGAATGCGGCAACACTTATTTCTTCAATGCATCCCCCAAAAACGCGAACAGTGCTTTGGTGGACGGATCGTCTGACAACCCAAGATTGTCGTTGATCTTCGTGTGGTCTGTGCTCGTGGCACCAAAAACCGTCGCAGGAATACCAGCCTCCGTAAGCACTGCACCCAGTCGTTTGGCCTGGGCTGTGGTATCGGCATGAGCCGCCACGTGAAGCATTAAGAATGGACAAATACCTTTGTCTCGGGCCACGTGGTTGACCGCAGAAAAGTCACGGTGTTTCACAGGATCGTTGCCGAATTTCTGGTAATGGCCAAACTTAGGATCGGGCTGGCCCAATGCCTTGCGGCGTGCAGCGCTTGTCGCAATCATCAGCGGCACATCGTAGGTGTCTCCATCCACGGGCACACATCCTTTGGTGATGGCCAAGGAAAGACCTTCCGCTTTTAGGTAACGTTCGTCGGTGCAAATCAACGCTGCCAATTGAGCCCCGGCGGAATGCCCCATGACAAGGATCCGTTTCGGGTCGCCGCCGAATTCTGAAATGTGGTCATGAACCCAACGAATCGATTTTGCGATATCGCGCACAATGGTTCCCATATCGACCACGGGGAGAAAACGATAGTTTGTGGACACAAATACAAACCCATGGTCCACAAAAGCCTTTGGTTTGGCTTGCACGCTGGTTTTATCCCCTACCTGCCAACCACCACCATGAATCCAGAAGATCACTGGAAGGTTTTTGGCATTCTCAGGGGCAAAGATATCAACCATCTGCCGTTCGTTTTCAGGCAGGGCATACGGGATATTGCGCTTGACGGTTTGGGCCTCAGCCACAGACGCCATGACAGCAATAAGAGCAAAAATAGTGAAGAAACGGCATGAATGCTTCATGTGGGGAACCTTATTCACAATGGTTGACACAGGTAGGCACGAACCCGAATGTACCATCAATTCCTGAATGTCACGAACCAACAAGCCGGAAATGCCCCAACACGTCAGATCACCTTTCATCGGCCTGATTCAACATGCCATTTTTTCGTAGAATGATGCTCTGTTGCAGCTTCACCGTTCCAAAAGGGGGAATCGAGTCATGCCTGGAGGTATTCTGATCGGATTACTGGCCGTTGCCGGTTTCTTCGCCGTCGTCGCGTTGATGGCTATTTCCATTTACAACAATCTGGTAAGCCGCCGCAACGAGTACAAGAACTCATTCGCTAAGGTTGATGTTCAGCTGAAACGCCGGTATGACCTGATCCCCAATCTGGTGGAAAGCGTCAAAGGCGCGATGGCGCACGAACGCCAAACCCTCGACGCCGTCATTCAGGCACGCAACACAGCCTTTGCCGTAAGCCAGAAGGCTGCCGACAACCCGGGCGACCCGGATGCCATGAAAAAGGTCGGCGAAGCCGAAGCAGTGCTGCGGGGCAGCATGGGCCGGATGTTCGCGCTTGCCGAAGCCTATCCGGACCTGAAGGCCAATCAAAACATGCTTCAGTTGCAGGGTGAGTTGGGCGAAACCGAAAACCGTATCGCCATGGCTCGGCAGGATTTCAACGACAAGGTAACCCTCTACAACACATCGCGTGAAAAGTTCCCCGCCATCGCCTTTGCCGGAATGATGGGTTTCACGACAGCTTCGCTCTTTGAAATCGACAATCCGGAAGAGCGGCAAAATGTTCGGGTGAAGTTCTAACAGATTACGGGGTTCTAATATGTCCCGGTGGCTTCAACTTGTCTCGTGGGTGTTGTTCTTCTGCGGCCTGTGGCCGGTGCTGGTGTCCATCCACGTTGGAGTGGGCAAAATGGCCATCACGTGGCTGTACTCCGGCCTAGGAACCGCATTCGCGCTTGTGGCCCTTTACTTCTGGGTAAGGGCCTTGCGGTTGCGTCGTTTGCTGCAAGACCTTCCCACTTCTAAAACCCGGGGCGTCTTTATTGGGCTGGTGGAACTGAAAGGAACCGCAGAAATCGAAGCCCCGCTCACCAGTTATCTGGCGGAAACCGTTTGCGTTCAATACTCTTGGAATGTTTCCGAACATTGGCAAAGAATTGTCACCTACACCGAAAGAGACAAAAATGGCAACACTACTACCAAAACACGGATTGAAAGTGGTTGGATATCGGTCGCGTCCGGTGGCGACGCTTCACTGTTTTACCTGCAGGATGACACTGGCACGATCCTGATTCGTCCAAATGGCGCCAATATCGAGGGCGCCAGCGTCTTCAGCCAAAATGTCACTATGCTGAGTCCACTTTATTACGGCAAAGGGCCGGGCGGATCCATTCCGGATTCCACAGGCCAGCGGATGTTTACCGAAACCGCCATTCCGTTGCACGCACCGATCTTCATCATCGGCAGGGCGCGTCAACGCGAAGACATTGTCGCGCCCGAGATAGCCGCCAGCCCCGATGCGCCCCTCTACCTCATCAGCACGCGCACCGAAGAACAGGTGGCCAATGGACATGGGTGGATCATCTGGCTGACGGGTTTCCTGATACTGTCTCTGCCCGGCGGAGGCTGGGCTATCGACCGCAACCAGCAGGGAACCATGCTGCCTGCGGACTATCTTCCCGCCGGTTGGTTCATGCTCGGCTCGCTCGACATGATTTTGTTGGCGTGGTTGTATCAAGTCTTTAACAGTATGACAGAATTAAGAAACCGGGTCAGGCAAGCGGAATCGTTGGTGGACATCGAACTGAAGCGACGCAACGACCTGATCCCGGAACTGGTACGCGTGGTCGAAGCAGCAAGGGCGCACGAGGCTGATGTGAACCTGGAACTGGCGCGCCTGCGGGCAGAAGCCTCTGCGGAGCAGCTTTCAGGTATCACTGGTGATGTCCGGGCAATTGCCGAAGCCTATCCCAATCTCAAGGCCAATGAGATATTTTTGAAACTTCAACAGGAACTGGCCGACACGGAACAACGCATTGCCATGGCACGCGACTACCGCAACGATACCGTCACCTATGCCAACACCCGCACCGAGCGGTTCCCCGAAGGACTCATAGCCTGGCTTGCGGGCTTGAAGCGAAAATCGTTATTGGTTACCGACGGAATCGAACGGACAGCCGTCAAAGTGAATTTGGCCGACTGATCAGTTCCGCGCATATCCGGCGTCTTCAACCGCCCGGTAACGCACTGCCATTTCAGGTGTGGCCACAGGCACTTGCCCTGCATGAAGCGAATCGACACCCGCAATCACCATGCCAGAGGTTAGAAGCGTGCGTTCGACGGGGTAAGGCGCTTTGCCTGTCAGCACCATCTCTTCGATATGGCGTACCAATGGATTAAAGAAGTCTGCCGTGGTGGATCCTCTGTTGGGCATGGGCAGGTGCATCAGGCAGGTGAATGGCGTATCGCGCCCTGCAACATCTACCGCACATGTGAAATCACGTATGCCAGTCAAGAACGATGCCGAGCGGAAACCATCGCGATGTTCCACAAGGAAACCCGTTGTATCAGGCATGGTTTTCTTCAGCCATTCCCAAGTAACAGGTGCCGTTGGATAGCCCGATTCCACAGGAAGAGTATGACTGGTGCAGAGTGCGGCAAGGAAGAGTTCACGGGTTCGGGCACGATCAGGTCGATCCAGAACTTTCCAAAGGTTGGCACCACGCAAGGCATGCACCGACTTGATACCCACTTCGCCGCCTTTGCGGCGTTCAGCAAAACATTGAGCCGACTCAAAGGCATGGAAATCGTAACTGTCGACAAATCCGTAAGCCACGCAGACACTTTCGCGAATAGGAGCATCCAGAGGCAAATCTGCCTGTGGCATTCGCCATGTCACAGGCAATGACGACCCGGCTAGAAACGGAAATTTGAGACGCTTACTGTCCGCCACCATTTCCGCGCATTCATTCCATGTGGTGGACAGGTGCTTGTCGTTGAAAACAGGAACCGACCGGCCCGATCGCTCGAAGACTTTCACAATCCGCTTGAACCAAGCATGACGGGGATAAAGGGTTTGGCCTTTTTCGTTGACCGGATAGTTTCCATGCTCACCAATAATGACCACGCCATCGACAGCCAACGTGCCTGTACCCAGAGTTAGGGCGTCTTCCACCGAACGCTCCAGCTTGATTCCGTACTTGCCAGCGCGCTGACGGGCTAGATCCGATTCCGGAAACTGATCGATGTAAACACCAGCTAATTCAACCCGTGGCTTTTGCCACTGCCCAGCCCAGGCGTAACCCATGGCAAACCTATCGAGAAAATGCTGGGAATGCGAAAGGTTACGCACCACCGTGCCCAAAAAGGCAATCTTGGGGCGTCCCTGTTGGCCAGATCGGCCAGCGTCAGCCATGGTTGCTGCCATTGACAAAACAAGGCATTCCCGGCGTGATAGCATAACAGAATCCCCGTGGCGACTGGTCAGGCCAGCAAGGCCTTGACCGGCTTGACAGACTCGACACCCGTCAGGCGAGCCTGAAGACCTAAATAGGGGTAGGTCAGGCGTTCGTGGTCAATGCCCATCAGGTGCAAAATGGTGGCATTCAGCTCGTTCACATGCACAGCACCCTCGAGGATGTTGTAGCAATAGTCATCAGTCACACCATGGGTGTAACCGCGCCGCACCCCGGCTCCAGCCATGAAGATCGAATAGCAGCGCGGGTGGTGGTCGCGGCCGTAATTGTCTGCCGATACGCCTCCCTGCGAATAGATGGTCCGGCCGAATTCACCGCCCCATACCACAAGCGTGTCTTCCAGCAACCCGCGTTGCCTTAAATCTGTTAGGAGAGCCGCGGTAGCCTGGTCGGTATCGCGGCACTGGCCACGGATGGCGTTGGGAAGGCCACCATGGTGGTCCCAGCCCATGTGGAATAACTGAATGAAGCGCACATCTCGTTCAGCTAGGCGGCGAGCCAGCAGGCAGTTGGCCGCGTAGCTTCCCGGGCGCTTCACATCCGCTCCGTACATGTCGAGGGTCGATTTCGATTCCTTGCTGGTATCCAGAAGATCAGGCACACTCGACTGCATGCGGAACGCCATTTCGTATTGGCTTACTCGGGTTTCAATTTCCGGATCGCCCACGGCACCAAAATGTTCGCGGTTCAGCACTGAAAGCCTATCGAGCGTGGCACGACGCGCCATCGCATCAACCCCGGGAGGATTGGAGAGATATAGGACCGCATCACCCTTGTTCCGGAACTTCACTCCCTGATGCACCGATGGCAGAAAACCCGATCCCCACAGGCGATCGTACAACGGCTGATCATCAGGTCGGCCACTACCAAAGGAAGTGAGCACAACGTAAGCAGGCAGGTCGCGATTGGGGCTTCCCAGACCGTAACTCACCCACGACCCAATGCTCGGTCTGCCCGGAAGCTGGTTACCCGTCTGCACAAATGTGATGGCGGGATCGTGGTTGATTGCTTCGGTGTGCATGGTACGCACCATGCACAGTTCGTCGGCTACACGTGGCAGGTATTTCCAGAGTTCGCTCAACCATGTCCCAGAGTTTCCATGGCGCGCAAACTTGAACATCGAGGGTGCGATGGGAAACTTCGACTGGCCTGACGTCATGGTGGTCAGGCGCTGGCCCTTGCGTATGGAATCTGGAAGGTCTTCGCCCAGATGCTTCACCATACCTGGCTTTGGATCAAACAGATCCATTTGCGAGGGAGCACCTGACTGAAACAGGTAAATCACCCGCTTGGCTTTGGGCGTCCCCGCCAGCCATGGCCGATCTGCACGGTCCGTAGCCACCATGTCAGCCAAAGCCGCTGAACCTGCCAAGCCTGCGGCAGAAGAGCCCAAAAACAGCCGCCTGTTCAGACGGTCGCCCATCGCCAGCAAAGATGAATTGTTCATCTATCGTCTCCCGTCATCACTCACGTGTTACGAATTCATCGAGGTTTAAAACCACATTGGCTGCAAGGGTGTAGGCAGCCACTTCAGCAGGATCGAGGCCTGCTCGCCGAGCTTTTTCACCTACCGATGCCAACCGGGTGGCCGATGCCACATCAGCACGAGACCTTTGAAGATCCGCTTTTAAGCCATTTTCAAGAATATCGAGTTCCCGATCCGTGGCTGGCCGGCCCAAGGCCAAACGCACACCCCTGTCTAATCGAGAACGGACCTGATCACCGCCCTCGGCCATCATCCGCTCGGCGAGACCTCGCGCCGCCTCAATAAACGTGATTTCATTCAGTAGCGCCAAGGCCTGAAGCGGGGTGTTGGTGCGGCTACGGCGCACAGCGCACGTTTCCCGTGACGGGGCATCGAACAGCAGCATGGTAGGTGGCGCCGCGGTTCGCTTCCAAACTGTATACAGAGACCGTCGATACAATCCATCGCCTTTGTCGTGCGTGTAACCGCGCAGGTCACCGTAGACAGACGTCTCGTCCCACACACCATCTGGCATGTAAGGACGTGTGGAAGGCCCACCTACTTTTTCCACCAACAGCCCACCCACATAAAGCGCCTGATCGCGCAACACCTCCCCAGTCAGGCGGAACCGTGGTCCACGCGCCAACAGACGATTTTCCGGATCTTTCGACAGCAAATCAGACGTTACCTTTGCCTGTTGGCGGTATGCCGTACTTGTCACCAGCAAGCGCTGCAACCGTTTCATGTCCCAGCCAGACTCACGAAACTCCACAGCCAGCCAATCGAACAGTTGAGGATGCACAGGATACTCGGCTTGGGTTCCAAGGTTACCCGAGTCGCGTGACAAACCAACGCCAAAGAACCGCTCCCATGCCCGATTCACCCACACCCGGGCAGTGAGTGGATTTTCCGGACTGACCATCCACCGGGCAAAAGCCAAACGATCGGGTTTGGCCGCAAGGCCGGGGTTGGGCAACATTGAGGGGTACGTTGCTGTTACCACTTCGCCCTTGCGATCATATTGACCTCGAATCAGCACATTCGCCGGGCGCACCGGGCCTTCCTTCATCACCATCACCGTGGGCAAATTAGCCTGAAATGAATCTACCGCTTTGCGCGCATTGACAACTGCCATATCCGCTTGTCGCAACGGACTATCGGCGGTAGCACGGAAATGTGTTTCAAGAGCTGCCTTCTGTGCAGGCGACCTCTTCGCAGGCTCGGCCAGCAGAGCTTCCCGAACCTGGGCACTGATGACTTCGCCCTTGAGCGATGCGCGCCCTGGCTCAAACCGGCAAAGGGACAACCGGAACCGGCCAATATTGTGATTGCCAAGCGTGGCCTGCACCAAGCGAACCGCGACCGTGCTACCTTGCGGAACAGCGACCGCCTTTTCAGGCAAAAACATCGCCTTGACAGGCAGTTTGCGCGTGGGGCCATCCACCGCCCAGCCTTGGGCAGGGTTCCCGGCAACCGTGGCGGTAATCGGCCAGCCATTTTGCGAATAATCAGCTTCTGCCCGCACGAATTTCAAGGGCGTACGTTTGCCATCGGCACCAACAATATCGGCCTCGAGTCGTGAGAGTACAAAATTGCCATTGGAAAACCGGCCAAGGCTGCCAACAGGAAGCGATGAGTCGGGCAGGCACTCCAACTGAATACCACCCAAAGGCCCGGCAACCAGCGGCGCCACGATCTCCGTGGTTTCATGCACCGGGTTATTTCCAGAGGCCAACCATGTGCCATCGGCCTGTCTGGTATAGTGAGATCCCGATACTCCCTTCACCCGCGTGGGTTCCAAGTGCGCCCACAGCACCTCTCCCAACCGTCCCTTTTCTTCCGCTTCCCATGCGGCCATCAGTTCGGGCAACCGCTTCGACTGTAAAGCGGCATCCGCTGTGGCCTTGGCAAGAACACCGTTCAGTCGAGCGAGTTCGGCATCGTGCTCAGGCCCGGGAACTTCAATCACCGGGTCGCTGTTGCCTCCTGTGCGATTGGATGTCAGCGTGCCCGATTCAGGAACGTTGTTGAATATGGCAAAAAGCCCGTAAAACTCTTTCTGCGTGAACGGATCATATTTGTGATCGTGGCACCGCGCGCAACCAGCCGTCAGGCCCATCCATGTCAGCGACGTGGTTTCAACCCGATCGATGACCGTTTCAATACGCCACTCTTCAGCAATGAGGCCACCTTCTCCATTGAGCCGGTGATTGCGTTGGAATCCGGTTGCCACGATCTGGTCACGGGTTGCCCCGGGAAGCATGTCACCGGCAATTTGTTCAATGGTAAAACGATCGAAAGGCATATTGTTCGTGAAAGCACGAATCACCCAGTCGCGCCATGGCCACATCTGCCGGCCGGTATCGGTTTGAAATCCGTTGCTGTCGGCAAATCGGCCCAGATCCAGCCACTCTAACGCCATCCGTTCCCCGTACCGGGGCGAAGCAAGTAGACGATCCACCTGACGCTCGTAGGCATCTGGGCGGGTGTCGGCCAGAAAGGCTGCCATCTCTTCGGGAGTTGGTGGCAATCCGGTCAGGTCGAGACTGACGCGCCGCAACAACGTTGCCTTCCCTGCTTCTGGTGAAAATGCCAGACCTTCCCGTTCAAGGCGCGCAAGAATGAACGCATCAACCGGGTTGCGGCGACGCCCACCAACATCACGCACTTTGGGTTCTACGGGCCTCTGTGGGGGGATAAACGCCCAGTGGGCCGCACCCTTGGCTCCTTCTTTCACCCAGGCATCGAGTATGGCCACTTGAGCGGTTGAAAGCGGCTTACCATGCCGCGGAGGGGGCATAACCTTGTCGCGGCGGGTTTCCCGCACACGCACAAGCAGGTCCGACGCATCTGTTTGCCCGGGTGCTACCAAACGCCCGGAAGAAGTGGCAACCTTGGCCAGATCGATACCATCGAGCCGAAGATCTGCCTTGCGCGCCTTTTCATCGGGCCCGTGGCAGGCAATGCAATGTTCGGTCAAAATAGGACGCACATCGCGGTTAAAATCCACGGTTGCCTGAGGCGCACCGCACGCAAGAAGCACGATTCCGAGCATGATGGGTGTCCCCCTGCCAATCCGGGTGCTGCCACAAACCGCAAGGGCGATTGCATCCCAGACCAATACTTTGCCGTTGTGGCTTATATTCTCACCTGTTTGCTTGTCCAACGCCAGATGACGTCTGCAAACAGGATCATGCCTGCCATATAGGGGCAGTGCCCTGAGCTTTCACATGACGCCCTGTTGGGGAGTTGGTAAACATGGTTCAAGGTGCGCGCCATGGATTTGCGCTTATTGCACCACCACATATGATCGTTCGATTTCGTTATGGAAGTTGGCTGGAACACATGCCCAGTCCACGATTTCCACCCGTATGGGCAGATTGCTTTCCACACATGCTTCGCGGATTTCGGCCATTTTCAAGCCGGTAGGCTGACGAACCACCAGATCAAGATCACTGGCCTCATGGCCGTTGCCGTTGACACGGCTCCCGTAGGCCCAGACTTCGGCAAGGGGCAAGTGCTGTTGAAGCAGTGCACGCACCATTTGCAAGTGCTTAGGTCGCAAATTCAGCGTTTGCAGCGGTTGTTCGGGCATTAGTTGTTTCCCTCGTTGAAGCGTTGGCGCAGAATGGCTTCGAGTTGCGACACATCATTAATAAAGCTTGGAATTAAACATAGGGTTTCTTTGGCAAAGTTTTCGCCGTAGTCGTGGGCAGTGTTGTTGCGGTTGTCACGATAGGCAAACCAGCGTTCCACGGCATCTATTGTTATCAAGTCATGAGTTGCGGACAAGCGTAGAAGGTCTTTGATTGGCGTAGTGTCGATTTTTTTGGCACCATGGCCGTAATCACGTAGGGCTTTTTTCAGCATTTTGAAACTGGTTTCTTGGGCCAGCTCATAGCCTTTAACAATGGCGTTGCGAAATATTTCTTGGTCGATGCTATCCGTCGCTGCCTTTTTATAAAATGCAAGCGACGAACGCAAGGTTTCGATGGAACGTTTGAGGTGGTCAGTATTCAGATTCATTTTGGCCGGATCCGACAAACCGGGTATGCAGCTCCACAACAACCCTATGAGGGTGATTATACAAGCACCCAGAGCGATGATCTAGGTGTTCTAATAACGAAATAGAAATAGACCTGATGAGGCGCAATTAGCCCAAGACGCTTAGCCACCAATTGATCAAAGATGCAAGCGCCAAGGTTTGGAATCTGAAATTAAATCCAACCCAATCGAGTTTCAGCCGGAACGGCTCTGGCCTCATAGAACCACTGGAAGACCCTAGCGGATACTCACCATGCTCGATCAGTTGTTTTTACTCGGCCTTGCAGCTCTCACAGGCGTTTGCATTTCCATGCAGGCCTCGGCCAACGGTTCATTCCGACGGAACCTTGGCGACCCGGGCATTGCGGCGTTTTTCAGCATCTGCGGGACAATTGTGACCGCGGCTGCCCTCATGGTGCTGTTCAGACCGACTTTTCCACCCCTAGCAGTGATCCGCGCCACGCCTTGGTGGAACTGGATCGGTGGGCCTTTAGGCGCCATGATCGTACTGGCAGGCGCCGCACTCACACCAAGACTGGGCGCCGCCGCATTCATTGCTGCCGTGGTAGGCGGTCAATTGCTGTCATCGGTGCTTTTGGACCATTTCGCCCTGCTTGGACTCGAACCGAGATCGATCACGCCGGGGCGGATTCTTGGAGCCCTGATGGTGATCGCCGGAGTGGCCTGCATCAAATTTTTGTAATGTCAGCCTTGGGCTTGGCGAAGGATCTCGCGAACGTCCATGAGTGCAAACCCTAGCATGTTATCACCTTCCCATGTATCGGGATGGATGGCGCCTTGGTCATCTTCCTTCAAACCAATGCCCCAGACGCGGTCGTAAGGACTGGCTTCCACCAGAATAGCTGAACCCGTTGAGAGCAGAAAATCCTTCAGGGTTTCGTTCTGACTGAACTTAGCAACGTTTCCCTCGGTAACGATGCGCCTGCAAGCATCCTTCCATAGGTTTTCAACGTAATTCCGTACCCGCCGCCCGAATGCCTTGGCATCAGCAGGGTCTTTTGAGGCCACAATCCGCAAGCGGGTTTCGTCGTCATTGAAAAGATTCGCTTTGGAAGCCATCATCCAGTGTTCAGCCGTGGCGTAGGTGATTCCGTCAACGACAAATGGCGCGTCGAACCACTGGCTCAGGCAGGCTTTGGTCATAGCTGAGCTTGGTTGCCTCGCATGGCCCCAGAAGTGGAGATAATCAAACACCTCACCTTGGGCGCAACGCTTTCGAAGCAGATTGAGATCAAGCATGTTAAGATCTTTCATTATCACAACTCAGTCAGGCTAAAAAGAATCGCCCCGCAACCTTAACGATGCGAGGCGATTGAATCAGCCAAGAAGCTTATCGACACAGCATTTATGGTACATAGTAGTCCATAAATCCAATCATCATTTCCTGCCAAGTCATGTCGCCCCAACGCACTTCCTTAGTGGCATCGGGGTTGGCGGGGTTGCCCGATGAGTTGTCAAAATGGGCGAGGCAATCGATTCTGCTGCCTGGAGGAACCTGCAGAGGCTTCACAAGCGTGTAGGTTTCCTGCCAGTTGAAATCGTAATGCGGCACGCGCAGCAACGGGACAGTTGGTTGGCCAGGAACCGTCAGGTCAAAGGCAAAATCCTTGCCACGCAGGTGCATGTGCGGGCTCATGGTAATTATGACGGCGCCTTTTTCAAAAACCTTGGACGACTTCACTTCGTGGTTCGAGTCGCCGGCAGGAATGGCAAACCTGCGATTCATAACAGCACGGGTGCGAACCTCGTGCTTGACCGGGCCTTTGGCAAATTTCAGACCGACAGAGGAGCAATCTGTCACCGGGGTACCGTTGGGGGTGTAATGCACCTCAAACAACAGTTTGGCACCCTTGGGTAGCTTTTTGGCTTGGCCTTCGGGGTAAATCACCGGCAGATCACCCGGCACATAAGCGGAAAGCATGCCACCACCAATGCCATCGCTGTTGCCGCGCAAGAAGTCGGGGAACTTTTTCCCCTCTGGAATGATGTAAACAATGATGTGGTGAATCTGTGCCCGGCTTTGGGGTCGAACTTCAATTTCACTCACCCAGCGGTCTTCGTCCATGACGGTATCAGCCGGCACATACTGATAGGGCATGCCTGCCAAACCCAAGAGGAACTGGGCCGGTACATTCACGGGCTTGCCCATCTTGATGATTTTGTCGGGCTGGCCAATACGCCATCCTTCTACAAACGACCGTGGTTTGGGTTCGCTGCCCGTGCCCTTGGGGCAACCAGCATCCAGCCAAGAGAGCAACGTTGCCTTGTCCTTGCTGTTCAAAATGCGCTCATTGGCAAAATGACCCGCAGGGGCATCGGCATGCCATGGTGGCATACGACCGGCATTGATGACTTCACGGATCATGTCGGCCCAGGCAGCAGCATCGTCGTGGGCAAGAAGTGAAAAGGGTGCTGCCTCTCCGGGGCGATGACAATCTTGGCAGGCACGTTGAACGATGCTAGCCACTTCGCCGTTCCATGTAGGGGCATTAGCAGCTACAGGACCGGGACGCTGAGCGGGGAATGTCAGCAAGCAACCCAAGGTATCAGTCCATGAGCGAGCAACTTGTCGGTTATCTAGAACCGCAGTCACAGCATCCAGCAGGTCGCGGGTGGTGGGTTTCGACCGTGCCACACCCGGAGCAAATTGATCATCGATCCGGCCGCGGTAGCGCACCACAAACCCTTGGTCGAGAACAAGCACACACGGGAGTCGATCGACCGCCAACTTGCGGGCCCAAGCCCCACCTTCATCCCTCAGAACCGGGAATTTCAGTTTGGCGCGCAACGCATGCTGCGCGGCTTCCTCGAGCGTGTCTGCTGGGTGACTGTTGATTCCAACCAGTTGAAGGCCTTTTTCTTCGAACTCAAGCTTCAGTTTGTTCAAACCAGCAAGGTGGTTCTGGCAGACTGGGCATGAACTGTCAATAAATGCCAACACTGTGGCCTTGGCACCGCGCGCCTTGTCTGCCAAGCGCCATGGCTTGGCTGAGACAACCTCGGGCAGCACAAGATCGGTGAGCTGGGCACCAAGGGGCGCCTTGGTCTCGGCACATGGACTCAAAAAAAGACAAACAGCAACAATAAGCGTGGGCGTCATGGGCGTCTCCTTTTCAATTCATCTACCTGACTTTAGGTGATCGGGTTTCCGAGTTACAAGGAACGAAGGGCATAATGGGCTCGAATTGCGACAATCTTCTTGGACTGCCAGTCGGTTTGCCTTCCACCACCCCCTCGATATTTAAGCCGAACTGTGTATTCTGAAGAGAACACCATGGATTCGGCACTTTTCCCAAGGCATCCACCATGTCCCAGTTTGCTGATTTCCCTCTCACACCACTCGATAACAAGGTTCTCGAAAATCTGGGCGACCGCGTGGTCATCAAAGCACTGGCGCGGCAGAACGCGCTGGACCGCCTGCCTCGGTATGTCAGTGAATACCTTGTGGCCAAGAAGGTACGCCGCGATACCTGGAAGACAGACATTGCAGAACTGCAGGAGCGAATCAAACTCCTACTGCCTTCCTTTGAAGAACGTGAATTACTAAAAGAGCGCCTACTAAGCAGCGGTGAACTCACAATAATCGACCAGATCGAGGTGCGCGTTGATCTGAACAAGGGCCAACGATGGGCGACCATTCCCGCGCTTAACGAAACCAAAGCGCGGATCGACGCCACTGTGCTTGAAAAGAACGTGGGTCTATTGCTGGGTGGGCTGTGGGGCACGGTGGTTGTGAAATACAACCCGGAGGCTGACAGCAAAGCTCCCAATGAAATTACAAAATTCACCCCGTTTCAGATTGGGCCACCCGACTTGGCAGCCCACCGTCAGGCACGCGCGCTGTTCGGCACCGATGAATGGATCGACCTGATCCTCACGTCATCAGGCTACAATCCTTCGGTATTCTCTTCGCGTCGCGTTAAATTGCTGTTGCTCACACGTCTGGTTCCACTGGTCGAAAAAAACATCAACCTTCTCGAGCTGGGACCACGGCAAACGGGAAAGACATTCCTGCTGCGCAACTTGTCACCCCGCGTGTTCACTCTTTCCGAAGGAAAAACCACCCCAGCCAATCTGTTCGTGAATCTGGCGACCCGTGCTGTTGGGATTCTCGGCACACGGAAGGTGGTTGTGTTCGACGAAATCGCCCACGCGGTCTTCCCGGAAGAGGACAGCACCGTCACCATGCTGAAAGATTACATGGAAAGCGGAACTTTCACGCGCGGATCACTCTCATTCGCTTCCGATGCGGGCGTGGTTTTCAGTGGCAATATTGATGTAACAGATGGAATGCCTCATATTCGCTACAAAACATATGTAGATCCGCTGCCTAATGTTTTGGAAGACACGGCATTTCTGGACCGCATCCATGCGTATCTTCCCGGCTGGGAAATACCAAAGATCGGTCCCGAATCGATGGCCACTGGCGCGGGATTCGTAACGGATCACTTCGGTGAAATCATGGTCAAGATGCGCGAGGAATCGTTCATCGACAAGATTCGTTCCCAATCGTTCCACACCGGCATGACCAAACGCGACATGACCGCCATAGAACGTATTGGATCCGGGCTCATCAAAATTCTCTATCCCCACGGCGTGATGACGCAGGAGGAACTGGAGGAAGTCACGGATCTGGCCAGTGAAATGCGGCAGCGCATGCACAACCAGTTGGTAAAAATGGCGCCCGGTGAATTCAAACCGATCACCATCGGGCGGGCAGGCCTTGCCAGCCACACAGCAGCCGACATGGTAGTGAAAACCAGCACGGTCTGATTATCAAGCGACCTGTAAGGTTGAACCCTGCCCCGATGTCTCAATTCTGTTTCCGGACAGATAATGATATGCTGTTTGATTTCCATAAGAGATGCCAAACAAGGTGGCGATGTGCTCTAATGTAATCCCATCCGCTACCGGGAATGAATTCTGCTTGCAGGCCCATGAATCACCTCTTTCTTGACCCGGTGGCTGGTACGGGTTAGATTCTTTTGACCCTCCCTGAACGAATCGCTCGACCCCAACCGGCTCCGAGGTCATCCGCATGACGCCATCGCGTCGAGGTTGGTTAAAATCTGCACCGGCCATCGTTACGGCTTGGTGGGCTGGCAAATCACGTTGCGCAGAATCCGGTTCCAAGGGAACGGGTGCTAAAAGGGTCATTTGCATCTTCAACGCTGGCGCGCCCAGCCACATTGACCTGTTCGACCCCAAACCCGATGCCCCCGAAGACATTCGCGGTATCTTCAAACCCATCAGCACTGCCGTGCCGGGTATGCGATTCACCGAACTGTTGCCCCGGATGGCAGTTCGGGCCAAACACCTATCCCTGATCCGTACCCTGCACCACAAACACTCATCGCACAATTCCGGTATGACTTGGACCATTACGGGCCGTCCCTATCGCATGGACAGCACGCTGGTTAACCCCGGACCAACCGATAATCCGTCCTTGGGTACACTCGTTGGCTGGCTGGCGGCCCGGGAAGGTGCTACTGCGGTTCCTCCCTACGTGATTACGCCACACCCGCATTGCGACAGTTTTGCCTACTTGTCTCCCGGCCAGTTCGGTGGATGCCT
>Ga0209598_10001983_pt1 | contig 16331 bp, 13 predicted proteins | sample M_140807_EF_Meta_FD_187317 | JGI IMG/M metagenome (GOLD analysis project Ga0209598, IMG submission 187317) | Freshwater microbial communities from Lake Montjoie, Canada to study carbon cycling - M_140807_EF_MetaG (SPAdes) (version 2) | ecosystem: Environmental > Aquatic > Freshwater > Lake... | reverse complement strand
GTTGATACCCTCATAAAAAAAGTAGGTGAATTAACCATAAAAAAAAGGCAACACCAAAAGCATGTGGTTGTTTTATTTCATGATTTTTTATTTCACTCTAATACTTCGTTAGAACACCTTGCCTATTTTATACAAGCGCTACAAAATAAATACCACCCCAAATTTGAATGGGTTGAAAATTATCCAGGCATTTAACTACATGGACTGAGAAGCTTCTAAGACTATACTAAATAAGTAAACGCATTATTGCTTTTATCTAGTTCAGTGTATTTGATATTAAACTGCTTCATTTTATCAATCAACGTTTTATAATTTTCAGAAGACTGAAGTTCTAAAACGAGAAGCACATAACCCGAATCTTTATTATTCTTTTTAATATACTCAAACCTAGTGATATCATCGGTTGGGCCAAGCACCTGATTTACAAATTCTTTTAAAGCACCAGGTCTTTGTGCAAGGCTTACCAAAAAATAATGCTTAAGCCCTTCATATTGTAATGACCTTTCTTTAATTTCTTGCATCCGACCAATATCATTATTGCCACCACTAACGATGCACACAATTTTTTTACCCTTTATTTGATCGGCATAATCATCTAGTGCAGCAACAGAAAGTGCACCTGCTGGTTCTACTACAATGGCTTCTTCGTTGTAGAGTTTTAATATAGTAGAACAAATTTTTCCTTCCGGTACAAGGTGCATTTCATCTATTACCTGCTTACAAATTTGAAACGTAACATCACCTACACGCTTTACAGCAGCACCATCTACAAAACTATCTATCTGATCCAGTTTTACCGGCATCCCTGCCTTAATGGCTGTAAGCATGGAGGGTGCACCTTCCGGCTCTATGCCAATTATTTTAGTAGCGGGTGCATGTGTTTTAAAATAAGCGCCAACGCCCGCGCTCAATCCACCACCACCTACTGGTAAAAAAATATAATCGATATTTTGTTGGTCCTCTAAAATTTCTATGCCTACCGTAGACTGGCCTTCAATGATTCTGATATCATCAAAAGGAGGAATAAAAGTTAAGCCATGCTCTTCGGTATATTTTTTTGCAGCAACTGCACAATCATCAAAAGTATCTCCAATTAGCTGTACTTGAACAAACCCTTCGCCAAACATTTTTGTTTGACTCACTTTTTGATTGGGTGCGATAATAGGCATAAATACCACACCCTTTACGTTTAGCTTTTTACAACTATAAGCAAACCCTTGGGCGTGATTTCCAGCACTTGCACATACAACCCCTTTTGCAAGTTGGTTGGCTGGCAACAAACTCATCATATTATAAGCACCTCTTAATTTATAAGAACGTACAATTTGTAAATCTTCTCTTTTTAGATAAACCTCGCAATCATATTTGCGTGACAAATTATGATTGTAAGTGAGTGGCGTTTTTTTTACTATATCTTTAAGGCGTGCATAGGCACCCGAAAAATCCAATTGAGAAAAATTTAAATCCTGCATTGTTAAGCGCTAATTATTTTTGGTTTTCTGGCCTCAAACTTCTTACAGTTTTACCAGCTTGCCATAACTCGCTATCTCTTAGCTCTGCTAATTCTATTTCTAATTTTTCTCGGTAATCAGGCTTACTGTTACTTTCAATAGATTTAGCGGCCTCCTTTCCAGCAGCTACGCTTCCGTAAAGTTCGGTAAAAACTGGTTTCGTTGCATCTCTAAATTTCTTCCACCAGTCTAGCGCACCGCGCTGAGCGGTTGTAGAACAGTTTGCATACATCCAATCCATGCCATTTTCAGCTACCAATGGCATTAAAGATTGGGTTAATTCTTCAACAGTTTCGTTAAAAGCTTCCGAAGGCGTATGTCCTTTACTACGTAAAACTTCGTATTGAGCAGCAAAAATACCTTGGATAGCACCCATTAAGGTTCCACGCTCACCGGTTAGATCTGAAAAAACTTCTTTTTTGAAATCAGTTTCAAATAAATACCCACTTCCAATAGCAATACCTAGGGCTACCACACGGTCAAATGCTTTACCTGTTGCATCTTGGAAAATAGCATAACTCGAGTTCAATCCACGTCCTTGCAAAAACATACGACGAAGTGAAGTACCCGAACCTTTTGGTGCTACTAAAAACACATCGACGTCTGCTGGAGGAATAATACCCGTTTGCTCTTTATAGGTGATACCAAAACCATGAGAAAAATAAAGTGCTTTTCCTGGCGTCAAATGTTTTTTAACAGTAGGCCACATGGCTATTTGTGCAGCGTCACTTAATAAATAACAAATAATTGTTCCACGCTCAAGCGCCTCTTCAATTTCAAATAATGTTTGACCAGGAACAAATCCATCTGCTACAGCCTTATCCCAAGATTTTGAATTTTTTCTTTGACCCACTATCACATTCACTCCATTTTCTTTTTGATTAAGTGCTTGTCCAGGACCTTGAACGCCATAGCCAATAACTGCAACAACTTCATCTTTTAAAACTTCCTTCGCTTTTACTAATGGAAACTCTTCACGTGTTACAACGTTTTCTTCAACGCCTCCAAAATTTAATTTTGCCATTTTTTTTGATTTTTATTTATTAAAAATTTACATCGAGAATACCTCGGCTTGTTTGTTTAAAAATTCATTTTCTACAAGTTCAGATGCAGGCTCTACCGCTTCAAATTCTTTTAATTTTTCGTGAAAACCATTGCTCGCTTTAATAATAGCAACCCTAGCGCTTCGCACAAATTCTATAAGGCCATAAGGGGCAAGTACCGCCAATAATTTATCGGTTTCTTCACGGTGTCCGGTGGTTTCAAAAATGGTATAGTCTTTTCTAATAACTACGGCGCGTGCGCCAAACTCACGCAAAAGTCTTTCTACTTGAAGTTTTTCGGCTACTTCTTCGGTTGGTACTTTATAAAGCGCAAGTTCCTGCCATACTATTTCGTCTTCTGTATTGAAGTAGGCTTTAAGTACTTCCACTTGTCGCTCTATTTGTCTACAAAGTTTACGAACCACTTCTTCAAACTCATTAATAACAATGGTAAAGCGGTGGATGCCTTCTGATTCGGATGGGGATACATTTAAACTTTGAATATTAATTTTTCTGCGTGAAAAAATAATAGCAATCCTGTTTAACAAACCCACTTGGTTTTCGGTATAAACGGTGATGGTATATTCCTGTTTCATAATTTTTATTTTAACCTGATTTCAGATACGCTACAACCCTGTGGAACCATTGGAAATACGTTGTCTTCTTTACCCACCATTACTTCTAATAAATAAGATTCTTTTGAGTCCAACATTTTTTGAAGTGCCTCTTTTAAATTTTTTCTATCATCCACACTATTACCTTCAATACCATACGCTTTTACGAGCTGAACATAGTCCGGACTTTGAATATCTACAAATGAATAGCGCTTATCATGAAAAAGTTGTTGCCACTGACGAACCATACCTAAAAAGCGGTTATTTAAAATGAGCATTTTAACGGAAACGCCCGCTTGCATAATAGTGCCAAGTTCTTGAAGCGTCATTTGAAATCCACCATCACCTATAATAGCAACTACTTGACGGTGTGGTGCACCAAATTTGGCACCAATAGCAGCTGGTAGCGCAAACCCCATGGTACCTAAGCCACCAGACGTGATGTTACTTTTTGATTCATTAAATTTCGCGTACCTGCATGCAACCATTTGGTGCTGACCAACGTCGGTTACAATAATTGCATTACCATGTGTAAGTTCATTTAAAGCTTCTACCACTTCGCCCATGGTAATTTCACCTTCGGTTGGGTGTAGTTCATGATCAATCACAATTTCTTTTTCTTGTTTTGCATAACTATAAAAAGTATTTAGCCAATCGGTATGTTTTTTTTCTTCAACAAGTGCCGTTAACATAGGAAGCGTTTCTTTACAATCACCCCAAACAGGCACTGTAGATTTAACATTCTTATCTATTTCTGCAGGATCAATATCCAAATGAATCAGTTTGGCCTGCTTTGCATATTTATCGAGTCTGCCGGTTACACGATCATCAAAACGCATACCAACTGCTATCAACACATCGCAATCGTTGGTTAAAACGTTAGGGCCATAATTACCATGCATACCAAGCATACCCACGTTTTGAGGGTGATCTGTTGGTAGAGCACTTAAACCAAGTATTGTCCATGCAGCAGGCAGTCCAGCTTTTTCAATAAATGCTTTAAACTCAGCTTCTGCCTTACCTAAAATAACACCTTGTCCAAAAATTACAAATGGCTTTTTAGCTTCATTAATTAATGCAGCCGCCTCTTCTATGTAAGACTTTCGTACAATTGGCTTGGGCCTATAACTACGAATATGATCGCATTTTGTATAACCCGTGTAACTAAATTTTTGAAGCTGTGCATTTTTTGCAATATCAATTAATACTGGACCTGGTCTTCCGGTGCTTGCAATAAAAAACGCCTTTGCTATTACCATTGGAATTTCTGTGGCATCTGTAACTTGATAATTCCATTTGGTAACAGGTGTGGTGATGTTGATAATGTCCGTTTCTTGGAAAGCATCGGTACCTAATAAGTGCGCAAACACTTGTCCGGTAATACATACAAGTGGTGTACTATCTATGAGCGCATCCGCTAAACCAGTTACTAAGTTGGTAGCCCCAGGGCCTGATGTAGCAAATACTACACCCGTTCTACCACTGCTTCTTGCATAGCCCTGACCCGCATGAATACCTCCTTGCTCGTGGCGTACTAATATATGTTTGAGCTTATCGTGGTAATCATAGAGTGCATCATAAATAGGCATGATGGCACCACCTGGATAACCAAAAATAGTATCTACCCCTTCTGCAATAAATGCTTCAAGAACAGCCTGTGAACCCGATATTTCTAAGGGATTTTCAGGTGTTGCGCTTGATAGATTTTTTAATTCTGCTTGCATCATTTTAGTTTTTAAAGTTCATCTGTTACACAACCTTCCGAAGCGTCTTTTACACACTGCGCATATTTAAACAACAAACCCCTTGTTGCATTTGGTTTTGGTGCTACCCATTTTGCGCGTCTTGCCGCAATGGTGGCATCATCTACTTTTAATGTCATTTTTTTAGTGGCAATATTTAATTCAATAACATCATTGTCTTCAACGAGTGCAATTAAACCACCCACAAAAGCTTCTGGTGTAATATGCCCTACCACAAAGCCATGTGTGCCGCCACTAAAACGGCCATCGGTAATAAGTGCTACCGATTTACCTAACCCCGCACCAATAATGGCAGAAGTTGGTTTTAGCATTTCAGGCATACCTGGTGCACCCCTAGGGCCTACTTGCCTTATTACTACTACATCACCCGCTTGTATTCGACCCGAATGAATGCCAGCAATCAATTCCTGCTCACCATCAAACACACGCGCAGGACCTTCAAATAATTCACCTTCTTTACCACTAATTTTTGCAACAGAACCACCCGTAGCTAAATTGCCAAACAAGATTTGTAAATGACCCGTTGATTTAATGGGATGCGATAATGGCTTAATTATTTTTTGTTGATCAAAATCTAAATCTGGAACAGCCGCTAAATTTTCTGCAATTGTTTTTCCAGTAACCGTTAAACAATCGCCATGTAACAAACCTTGTTGTAATAAATATTTCATCACTGCAGGCACACCTCCGTACTGATGTAAATCTTGCATCAAATATTTACCGCTAGGTTTAAAATCTGCAAGTACTGGCACTTTATCACTAATGGCCTGAAAATCTTCTTGTGTAACAACAACGCCAACACTTTTTGCCATCGCAATAATGTGTAAGACAGCGTTGGTACTTCCGCCAAGCACCATAATAATCGTAATGGCGTTTTCAAATGATTTACGCGTCATAATATCTGACGGCTTAATATCTTTTTCGAGTAAATAGTAAATGGCTTTTCCTGCGTCCACACATTCCTGCTTTTTTTCATCACTGAGGGCTGGGTTAGAAGAAGAATATGGAAGACTCATACCCAGCGCTTCAATAGCAGAAGCCATCGTATTAGCGGTATACATGCCGCCGCAAGCGCCAGCGCCCGGACATGCGTGTTGAATAATTCCTTTAAAATCTGCTTCATCTAATTCGCCGGCTAATTTTTGACCGAGTGCTTCAAATGCAGAAACAATATTTAAATCTTGTCCTTTATAATGACCTGGTGCAATAGTTCCACCGTACACCATAATGGAAGGTCTATTTAAACGACCCATTGCCATAATACTGCCTGGCATATTTTTATCACAACCCGGAATAGCAATCACACCATCATAATATTGTGCGCCACAAACCGCTTCTATCGAATCTGCAATAATATCTCTACTCACTAATGAATAACGCATACCAGGTGTACCGTTACTCATACCATCACTTACGCCAATGGTATTAAAAATGAGACCTACCATATCTGCATCCCAAACACCTTTTTTTACAACAGCCGCTAAATCATTTAAGTGCATATTACAAGTGTTACCATCGTAACCCATGCTCACAATACCCACTTGAGGTTTAGCTAAATCTTGGTCGGTTAAACCAATGCCATAATACATAGCCTGCGCAGCAGGTTGGGTAGTATCTTGCGTGAGTATTTTACTATACTTGTTTAATTCGTTGGCCATATTCATTAATTTGTACGTACTAATTTTTGATACGCAGATTGAATTTTTACTTGCGTTGTTGTCCCAATTTTTTCTTGGCATTTAGCTTACAACCAGGAACCTGTTCACCATCTCTAAGGGTGGTATCAAATATGTACACATGTTCGGCCAAGAAAAGTCTTTTCCGAATTTACCACTACTTAGTTGAGCCAAAAGTGCAAAATTGGGCTTATTTTACACTGCATAAGAAGCATAAAATGATATTAAGTACTTGATATTCAATTACTTAAAAGATATTTAATTACCATGCCCAACAGGAGTACAGATACCCTATTTCAGCTAATACAGTCGTTAGAACGCGCCGAAAAGCGTCATTTTAAGCTGTTTATGAAAACCGATGCGGTTAATGGTGATCTTAAAGTGGTACAGCTCTTTGATGCCCTCGACAAAATGACCCATTACGACGAGGAATCCCTTCTTAAAAAGTACGATTTTATTCAAAAAGGCCAGCTTTCTAATTTAAAAGCAAGGCTTTACCAAGAAGTGCTGGCAAGTTTAAGGGACTTAAAAAAAGATAGCAATATTGATTTGCAATTACACGAGCAATTAGATTTTGCGCGTTTACTCTATAATAAAGGACTCTACCTACAAAGTCTCAAAATATTAGACAAAGTAAAAGAACTAGCAAAAAATAACAATCAAGTTACCTATGTGTTACAGGTGCTTTTTTTAGAGGAAAAAATTGAAGCCTTGCACATCACCAGAAGTATGCAAGACAGGGCCGATTTATTAACAAACGAAGTAGAAGATGTCAATGAAAAATTAGTAAGCATTGGAAAATTGTCAAATATTTCGTTACAACTTTATAGCTGGTATATTAAAAATGGGCACGCCCGAAATGACAACGATAAAGCAGCTATTGACTTGCTATTTAACCAGACATTAATGGATGCATCCAAAGACTGTGAAGGCTTTTACGAAAAGTTATACAAATACCAGAGTTACTCTTGGTATGCATTTATTTTACAAGACTTTTTGCTCTATTATAGGTACTGTCAAAAATGGGTAGATTTATTTGAGACAGAACCTAAAATGATTGAAATTGAAACGGCGCATTATATCAAGGGGATGCATAATTTAATGAGTGCACATTTTGATTTACGCAACTATACAAAGTTTAATGAAACCATTTGCCGGTTTGAAGCATTCGCGCAAACCCCTACGGTACTTGACAATCAGAACAATACCATTCAAACATTTGTATACCTGCACCTGTCAAAAATTAATCGCCATTTTATGGAGGGTACTTTTGAAGCAGGTGTTGCAAATATTCCCTTCATTGAGGAAAAACTTACAGCGTATGACTTATACCTAGATCGTCACCGCATTTTAGTATTCTATTACAAATTTGCTTCCCTCTATTTTGGCGCCGGAAACTATAGTGCAAGTATTGACTACTTAAACAAAGTGATTAATTTAAAAGGCGATTTAAGAACCGATTTACGCTGTTATGCTAGACTACTTCATTTAATTGCACATTACGAACTTGGAAACTTTGAAATTCTCGAACACTTACTTAAATCGGTTACTCGTTTTATGGCTAAAATGGATAATCTTGGGCTTGCCGAAGCAGAAATTTTTAGCTTCTTAAAGCGTTCCTTTAGATTACAACCCGGTGCCCTCAAACCAGCCTTTGAAAAACTATTAGAAGACCTTAAAAAAATAGAAAAAGACAAACTAGCTTCTCGCGCCTTTATGTACCTCGACGTAATTTCTTGGTTAGAAAGTAAAATAGAAGGCAAAGAAGTGCAAGATATCATAAGAGATAAATACCTTAGATCCATTAAAGAATAAACCATGCTTAAAAAATTAATGAGCAGCATCCTACTCGTACAAATATGTTTTGTAGTAGGTGCACAAATTGCCAAAGCACCACTTGTTAAAGAAGGTGATGGCCCATACACACAACTTATTATTAGAGGTGTAACCCTAATTAACGGAACGGGTGCCCCACCCTTTGGACCCGTAGATATTGTAATTGAAAAAAATAGAATTGTAAAAATCCAAAACGTTGGGAGCCCAAGCTTACCTATTAATGCCGCGCGTAGACCTGCCTTAAAAGAAGGCGGTAAAGAAATTAATTGCGAAGGCATGTATGCAATGCCTGGTCTCATAGATATGCACGGTCATATTGGTGGAACAGAGCAAGGTACACCCGCAGAATATGTTTTTAAATTATGGATGGCCCATGGCATCACTACCATTAGAGATCCATCTGCCGGTAATGGACTTGCTTGGGTACTAGACCACAAAGCAAAATCTGCAGCAAACACCATTACCGCGCCCCGCATTTTTGCTTACACTGCTTTTGGGCAAGGAAGTAAAACACCTATTACAAATGCAGAAGAAGCAAGAACATGGGTAAGAGAAAATGCAAAAAATGGCGCCGATGGTATTAAATTTTTTGGTGCTTCTCCAGAAGTAATGGACGCTGCTATTAGAGAAAATAAAGCATTAGGACTCCGCTCTACCTGTCACCACGCGCAAGTAGATGTAGCAAGATGGAACGTTGTAAATTCTGCAAAAGCAGGTATGACAAGCATGGAGCACTGGTATGGTTTACCAGAAGCGCTATTTGAAGACAAAACCATACAAAATTTTCCTTTAGACTATAATTACAACAACGAACAACACCGTTTTGAAGAAGCAGGAAAATTGTGGAAACAAGCAGCAGCTCCCTTTTCACCACACTGGAATAAAGTAATGAATGAACTGTTGTCACTCGACTTTACTTTAGACCCTACTTTTAATATTTATGATGCCAATAGAGATTTACAACGTGCAAGAAGAGCAGAGTGGCATGAAACTTATACACTACCTTCTTTGTGGAAGTTCTACGAACCCTCTTACCAATCACATGGATCTTATTGGGTTAATTGGGGTACCGAACAAGAGGTAGAATGGAAAAATAATTACAGACTATGGATGACTTTTGTAAACGAATATAAAAACAGAGGTGGTCGTGTAACGGCAGGTTCTGATAATGGATTCATTTACGAAACCTATGGCTTTGGTTACATCAGAGAATTGGAACTACTTCGTGAAGCAGGCTTTCATCCACTAGAAGTAATTAGATCTGCAACCTTATACGCTGCTCAAGCTTTAGGACAAGAAAAAGATTTAGGCAGTGTAGAAGTTGGTAAACTTGCTGATCTAGTGGTTGTAAATGCCAATCCATTAAAAAATTTACAAGTGCTCTATGGCACAGGTGCTATTCAATTAACACCAGACAATAAAATAACTAGAATTGGTGGAGTACAATACACTGTCAAGGATGGCATTGTGTATGACGCTAAAAAGTTATTACGTGATGTAAAAAACATGGTAGACGTAGAAAAGAAAAAAACAAACTGGCAGTTAAAACAACCAGGCGTAGAATAACTATTTAAAGGAGCTATTGAAAGTGTACCGGTTTACTCGGCATAAATACTTTCAATAGCTGCTTTATAATTTTCCATCACTACTTTTCGCTTAAGGCTTAATTTAGGTGTCATCTCGCCAGACTCTACCGTCCACTCTTTATCTAGTAAAGCAAATTTTTTAACCTGCTCAACGTGGTTAAAGAAGTTATTGTATTCGGCGATGATACTGGTAAAGAGTTCAATTACTTTAGGGTCCGCAACAGCAGCAGCATTTGTAGTGTAAGCAATACCCTGCTCTTCCATCCAAGTTTTGAGGGTAGTAAATGATGGAACAATAAGTGCTCCAACAAATTTACGATCGGCACCTACCACCATAAACTGCTCAATAAACTGGCTTTCTTTACACTTATTTTCGATGGGCTGCGGTGCTACATATTTACCGCCACTTGTTTTAAATAGTTCTTTTTTACGGTCGGTAATTTTTAAGAAAATATCATTTTCAAAAACACCTATATCGCCAGTATGCAACCATCCATCAATAACAGCTTCGGCGGTTAAATCGGGGCGTTTGTAATAACCTACCATTACACTTTCACCAGCTACACAAATTTCACCATCCGGTTCTATCTTAACTTGTATGCCATTAATAATAGGGCCAACAGTACCAAATTTAGTGCCGCCTTCTGTTTTTCTATTCACGCTAATTACTGGACTGTTTTCGGTAGGACCATATCCTTCAAAAACAGGAATTTTGGCAGCATTAAATATGCGGAGTAGTTTAACCTGACAAGCTGCACCACCTGTTACAATAAAAGAAACGTTTCCCCCTAGTGCTTCACGCCACTTTGTAAAAATGAGTTTATTGGCAATGGCTAATTGCAGGTTATACCAAAAACCGCCACTTTGTATATTATCATATTTTTCTCCGAGTGCTACTGCCCAAAAAAATAATTTTTTCTTGATGCCAGTTTGCTCGGCGCCCTTTGCCATTATTTTTTCAAATACTTTTTCAAGTAACCGCGGAACAGTTGTAAATCCATCCGGCTTGATTTCTTTTAAATTATCTCCAATAGTTTCGAGGCTTTCGGCGTAATAAATAGAAATGCCACTGTACAAATAAATGTACGTAACCATTTTTTCAAAAATATGATTGAGGGGTAAAAAGCTAAGCACTTTAGAAGTAGGCGCATCTTCAAAAGGAAAACTCTCTTTTGAAAACATCACATTGCTATAAATATTTTGATGGCTTAGCATAACCCCTTTAGGAACACCTGTTGTACCTGATGTATAAATGATTGTAGCTAATTGTGTTACCGGAATGGTTTTTTTAATACTAGCGACCTCATCTAATAATGCCGGTGTAGCTGCATTTGTAAGTGAAGACCAGTTAACCGCACCTTCGATTGTATCAAACGTAAAAATTCCTTTTATAGTAGGAACTTTAGCCGCAACCGCTTTTACTTTTTCATACAACTCTTGGTTACTTACAAAAATATATTGTACCGCTGCATCATTTAATATAAACTCAACCTCAATAGGATTAGTGGTTGGATACAATGGAACTAAAATCGCACCAATTTGTTGACATGCAAGATCGGTAAAAACCCACTCGGGTCTATTGCCACTCATGATGGCAATTTTATCACTACCCTCTGGTGTAAAGTCTTTTCCAGAAATGCCAAGTGATAATAACCCCGCACTTAATTTGTTTACGGTATCTGCAACATTAGCAGTGCTGTAAGGTGTCCAAACACCTTTTTCTTTGGCAGCCAACATATCCTTTTTAGGAAAATGAGCTAGCTGGTGATCGAGGCAATCAAACAATCGTTTCATATGCATGGCAGCGGTTTACACTATTCGTAAATAAGATGCGTTAATAAACCATCTCTTAATTTAGGCTCAAACCAAGTACTTTTTGGAGGCATCACATTTCCACTATCAGCAATCGCAAATAACTGATCAATAGTTACTGCATACAAACTAAATGCAGCAGCAAATTGACCATTGTCTACCCTGTCGGCGAGTACCTGCAGCCCTCTAATTCCACCAATAAAATCTACGCGCGCATCGGTACGTGGGTCACTTATACCAAGTATAGCATCCAAAATATTGTTTTGTAAAATAGTAACATCTAAAACACCAATTGGATCTTCTGTGTAAGTACCCGATTTTGCGGTTAGCTTATACCAGCTTCCATTAACATACATACCTAATTCATGAAGCGCTGTTGGCTTAAAGGGCTCTTTATCTAACCGTTCAACATCAAATTTTTTGGCCACCACTTCTAAAAAAGAGGCAGGCGTTAACCCATTTAAATCTTTTACCACACGGTTGTAGTCCATAATATACAACTGATTGGAAGGAAACAACGTGGTTAAAAAATAATCTGCATTTTTGGTTGCGTTATCGCCAAGTGTAGCACGCACTTTAGCAGCTGAAGCAGCTCTATGGTGCCCATCTGCAATATACGTACACGGAATTTCGTTATTAAATATAGCAGTGATATTGTCAATTTCAGTTGTATCATTAACCACCCAAATAGTGTGCTGGATTTGATCATCAGCTACAAAATCGTAAACTGCCGTTTTTGTTTTTTTCCAATTTTCAATCAGCGCATCTATGGTTTCATTGTTTCGATAGGCTAAAAAAACATTACCCGTTTGGGCACCTGAAGTTTTGATATGATTGATACGGTCTAACTCTTTTTCGGGTCTAGTAAACTCATGTTTTTTAATGATATCATTTTCATAATCATCAATACTACTCACACACACAAGCCCTGTTTGGCTTCTGCCTTGCATGACCAACTGATAAATATAATAGCATTCTTTAGATTCCCTAAAGAGTACATCACGTTTTATAAATGCAGCTATATTTTCTTTTGCTTGCTCATACACCTGTGCATCATGGATATCTACTGATTCAGGAAGGTCAATTTCACTTTTGGTAACATGCAAAAAAGAGGCGGGATTTCCAGCTGCTACTTGTTTTGCTTCTGAACTACTTAATACATCGTAAGGTTGGCTAGCTACTTGTTTTGCTAGTTGAGGCTGCGGTCGCAAAGCCTTAAAAGGTTGAATCATTGCCATGCATCAAATATCGGCAATTCTTGCTAATTAAGGCTTGAATTTATAAGAAAATGGTGTTCCAGAATATTCATCTTTTCCGAGTATCTCCATATAAATTACATTGGGTACCCAAAAAGTTCCTCCATCAATTCTTACAAATAATTTATGCAAAACAAACTCTTTATTATTGAGCACAAAATACATTTTGTACTGATTGTCCTTTGGAGAACGCTTTAAATAAAAAACTTGTTTTTTATAGGAAACAAAATGAAGTTTAAATACGCCGTTTGGAAGAGATTCATGCTTCATTCCGTAAGCAAAGGTTTGTTGAATATAACTTAACTCCTTTTTTTCACCACCCTCATCATAACGTATCCAATAAACGTGTACGGGATTGTCTTTTATTACCTGACCATTCGCATCGGTATTTAAATCACAAATAATAGTATTACTATTGGTAGTTCTTTGTAAATAAAAAAGTTGTTTGGGATTTGGCTTAGGAATAGGAAAAGAGTCTATCCTAGCAGCCGCATTAGCATTTGTAGCGTGAATTACTAGCAATGCAAATACAATATATTTTAGCATTTTAAACATGTGCCCCATAATTAAAAATCAAATCAGCTGCTGGATTATTTTTGTTTTTATACCTAATTAAAAAGTTTTACCCACGTTTTAAGGCAAAGTGTTTCATGAGATCACAAAAAGTTTCAACGCTACTTAGCGGCATGGCGTTGTACATGCTTACACGAACACCACCCACGGTTCTGTAACCTTTAACACCAACCATACCTTCCTCTTTACAAAGACTCAAAAAAGAGGCTTCTAAATTTTGATCTTTCAAAAAGAATACTGCATTCATCAAACTTCTATCTTCTTTGGCAACACGTGCTTCAAAAACAGGTAATGAGTCTATGGTTTGATATAATAAATTTGACTTAGCGGTATTACGAAATTGCATTTCAGGTAAGCCACCTTCTTCCATTATCCAACGAAGCGTTAGTAAGCTCACATAGATTGCAAAAACAGGCGGCGTATTCATTAAAGAACCTGCAGCAATATGTTTTTGGTAATCCATGATGGTAGGAATTTTTCGAGTAATTTTTCCTAGTATCTCTTTTTTAACCACCACCATATTTACACCCGCAGCACCCATATTTTTTTGAGCACCCGCATAAATAAGTGAAAATTTATTAAAATTTTTTGGCGCATAAAAAATATCACTACTCATGTCTGCAACCAGCGGAACGTTTGTATCTGGAAGGCTATGCCACTGTGTACCTTCTACGGTATTATTGGTTGTAAAATGCAAATATTTTGCTGTAGGGTCCACCATAAAATTTTTATCAATTCGGGTGTGGTTATTATCAGTACTATCCGTTACAACTTGTATGTTACCAAAATTTGCAGCCTCTTTAATTGCTTTGTTACCCCATATTCCATTGTCACAATAAGCAGCGGTTTCATGCGTGTCTAATAAATTCATAGGCACTTGCATAAACTGCGTAGTGGCGCCGCCATGTAAAAACAAGACTTCATATTCGTCACCAATTTGCATTAAAGTTTTTACAGCAGCTACTGCTTCATCCATTACACTTTGGAATAGTGCAGTTCGGTGACCAATTTCTAAAATAGACAAACCAGAGCCTTCAAAATCAATAATCGCTTCTGCTGCTTTTTGCAAAACAGAAGGCGGCAAAATAGAAGGTCCAGAATTAAAATTATGCAGTTTCATTTTCTTTGACATCTGTGGTTATGGTATCGTCATGCACTTCTGTTACACCACCTGAAACAGCATACTTCATGGCATCCGCAGCCGATACATTATCTAATATTTTAATATTGGTTTTAGGCACGAAATAAGTAATGCCTGATATAGCATAAGAGTGCGGAACATATACAGTTACATGATCCACTAGTCCAAATTCTGTACTTGATGGCTGTGTTATAAACCCAATACGCCAAACACCGGTAGCATCTACATTTACTAGTACGGGCTTGTCAAATTTCTTTTTATTTCCAGCGAAGGCCTCTAAAAAATCTTTTACCGAAGAGTAAATAAATTTTATACCAGGTGTTTTTTCAAGTATGGAGTCAAAAACAGAAACAAGACGCTCTACAACAAATAGTGAAGAAAGCCATCCTACAAACAGTACCAGTACAACCACCACAATAAAACCTAAGCCTGGAATTTTACGAAGTGAACCATCGATATTTTTATCTAATGCACTGGGAAACAATGTGTTAATCAAATTTGGCAAAAACCCATCTACCCACTGAAATAGCCCTAAAACCACCCACAATGTTACCGCTATGGGGGCCAAAACAATTAGGCCTTGGAAAAAAAATTGAAGCAATCTTTTGAGCGTTACCTGAGCTCTAAGCTGCCTATACCTGGTATTCATGCTTGAAATTTGGTTGCAAGTTAATGGATAGTTGCGGCATACAACCGTTCAACAAAATTACGGTAAATATTTCTATGGAAACTTTGGTTACATAAAAAGTTTCCATAGTTTTGCGCCGTCAATTAAAAATGGAAACACAAGAAAGAATTGTCACTAAAACACATGAGCTTTTTATGCTATATGGCATAAGAAGTGTAAGTATGGATGAAATTGCCAACCACCTAGGTATGAGCAAAAAAACCATCTACCAATACTTTAAGGACAAAGACGCCTTAGTAGAAGGTGTTGTAGATATTGAAATTGAAAGACATCAAGAAGAATTTAATAGGTATGCTTCAATCAGCGAAAACGCCATCCATGAAATGTTTTTAGCACTCGACACTGCACAAGAAATGTTCAAACACATGAACCCTTCTGTAATGTATGATCTACAAAAATACCACAGTGCTGCTTTTGAAAAATTTAGAACGCATAAGCATACTTTTTTTTATCAGATAACAAAAGCAAACATTGAAAAAGGAAAAAAAGAGGGCCTATACCGCTCAGCATTAGACGTTGACGTTCTCACTAGGTACAGACTTGCCAACTTATTTTTGATGTTTGATTTTGAACATTTTCCATCCAATAAATTTACCGCTATTCAAATTATTAGTGAAACCACCGATAATTTTTTACACGGTATGGCCACAGAAAAAGGTTTTTTAATCATAGAACAATATAAGCAAGAAAGAAAAAAATAAAAGAACATGAAAATGAAACGGATGATTGCACCGCTACTACTAATTACTTTAACTGTAATTAGCAATTTAGCGTCTGCACAAACCAAAACAAAAAATGAATTGAGCATTGCGCAGTGCATAGAATATGCGAA
>Ga0209598_10001981_pt1 | contig 16345 bp, 19 predicted proteins | sample M_140807_EF_Meta_FD_187317 | JGI IMG/M metagenome (GOLD analysis project Ga0209598, IMG submission 187317) | Freshwater microbial communities from Lake Montjoie, Canada to study carbon cycling - M_140807_EF_MetaG (SPAdes) (version 2) | ecosystem: Environmental > Aquatic > Freshwater > Lake... | reverse complement strand
AGGCGGAATTCTTGTTGCAACGATGGGCGCCGGATGGGGACTTCTCGTAGATGCCATCACCTTCTTTATAGCCGGCGTGATTGTCTGGTTTTTACCAATCCTAGGTAGGGCAAAAGAACAGAGTCCTGGAATATTGCATGATCTCATTATTGGTTGGAAAGAATTTATTTCTCGCACCTGGGTAATCACAATGGTTTGTGCTTTTGCATTGATAAATATGGCATTCGAATCCATGCTATCTGTATTAGGGCCACTGAACTTTAGTGATCTTAAGACCGGTCCGAAAGAATGGTCTTATAACTTGGCAGCTCTCTCAGTTGGCATGTTACTTGCAGGCGTCTGGGTTCTCAAAGTAAAAGTAAAAAAACCATTACGTATTGCAATGGTGCTTGTTGCTATTTCAGCGCTGTGGGATTTCACTCTTGCATTTGACTTGCCTCTCATTTTCTCAATTCTGGCAGGAGTCATTTCGGGGATTAGTTTGGAGGTATTCATAGTCTCCTGGAATACATCTCTGCAAAGCCACGTCCCCGAGGAGTCATACTCAAGAGTCAGTTCATATGACACCTTAGGTTCTTTTGGAATCGCTCCTCTTGGGATTGTCATTGCTGGACCTTTAGCAATGCATTTTGGAGTCAATACGATTCTCTTCGTCACAGGCGTAACAACTTTCATTGCCGCAACGCTGTCGTTGCTGGTTAAATCTGTGCGCGACCTAGAAAACCCCTAGGCTGCTCGTCATGAGATCTGATCTTCCAGTGAAGCCGCCCAAACTACGTGGTTGGTTCCACCTGGGTGCCACCCCGGTAGTCATCATCGCTTCGCTGGTTCTCTTTATTCTCAGCCGGGAATCCTTGCGGTTTGCTGTCGCGCTCTACTCCATCACGGCAATCATGCTCTTTAGCGTTTCGGCCGTGTATCACCGCGTGCCCTGGGCGCCGAGCAAGAAGAAGATTTGGCGCCGCTGGGATCACGCCAATATCAATCTACTAATCGCTGGTTCTTACACCCCCTTTGCTGTTGCTCTTCTTGGCGCCCGTGATAGAAATATTCTTCTGACGGTAATCTGGATTGGCGCACTCTCTGGAGTTGCCATCCGTGTTTTTTGGGTGGGTGCACCACGTTGGCTCTATGTTGCCAATTACTTAGTACTCGGTTGGGTTGCCGTCATCTACACCCCGCAGCTTTATCGCGAGGGTGGTTTATGGGTGTTAGTTCCTATTCTTGTCGGAGGGCTGCTCTACTCCATAGGGGCGATTTTTTACGCCTTAAAATTGCCCGGCCGCGACGCCAAATACTTTGGTTTCCACGAGCTTTTTCATATCTTTGTGCTCGCAGCATGGATTTCGCAGTACTTAGCGGTCTCTTTCGCCATTTACCGAAAGTAGCGCAATGCCCTAATCTAGGCCTCTCACGGGGTTTAGAGCCTGGTGATAAATATCCGATTCGATACCGCGAATGAGAGTTCTCACAATGGCAGAGAAGAATTTCCGCAACTGGGTGGGTTTCCGTGAAGAAACCGATCGTGAACCTATCGCCAACCCTGTTGATCGCATTCGTGATCTTGAATCTCAATTAGCTGATCTACGTTCACGCCGCGACATCACTGGTCTTTCTCGGGAAGAGTTTGAAATCCTTGCCACCGAAACAGCAATGGCGATGATCAAATCAGCGCAAGCTCGCGAAGCAAAGGCACTTTCCACCGCCGACCGTGTCATTGCTGAATCTTCACGTACCGCTAAAGATGTTCTTGAGAGTGCTGAGAACAAAGCACGAAGCGTCTTGGCTGGAGCTGAAACTCGAGGGCGTAAATATATTTCCGTTGCTGAACTTGAAGCAGCCGAACTGGTTCGTGAGGCAAGTCGCCAGGCAGATCAAGTTATGGAGAACAAGCGTCGTGAATCTGCAGCACTTACCATAGCTGCACGTCGTGAAGCTGAAAGAGTGATCAGTGAAGCATCTGAGAATGTCAATGAGTATCGAGCATGGCTTGCCGAAATCATCACAGATACTGAACGTCTCTATCGCTCGCAAAATCAAGCGCTATCTGCTGCCGAGAGTGCAATCGCGCAATCTCGTGACCGATTAGATTCAGCCTTTGCGCGTTTAAGTAAGATGAGCGATGTAGTTAATAGCGCTATTAATGAAGATGGAACAATCAAAAGATCTGCTCCGATTTCGGTAGAGAGTAAGCGCACACGCGCAGCTATCAGCGCACCTAAACGCTCGAAAAAATCTGCAGCAAAGCGCCCCGTTAAGAAATCTGCTACTAAGCGCAAGTAACTCTTATGGCTGCCAATCGCGGTATCCAATACATCCCTGCAATCGATGGGCTTCGCGCACTGGCAGTAATTGCAGTGATGCTCTATCACCTTGGTTTCACATGGATTCCTGGCGGCTTTCTCGGCGTTGATCTCTTCTTCGTTATCTCTGGCTATGTAATCACGCGCCTGCTTCTTGATTCTATTGAACAGAGCGGTGGACTTGATCTTCGCGGCTTTTATCTTGCGCGTGCCAGGCGATTGCTACCCGCACTTATCTTCACAGTGACAACGACAACTATTGCAATAGGTATTTGGGCGCCCGATACCATCAAACGACTTCTGACGGATATGCCATTTTCACTTACAGGCACTATGAATTGGTGGCTGGTGGCACGTCACCAAGATTACTTCGAAAGTATCGGCAGGCCGCCACTTCTTCAGCACACATGGTCACTTGCAGTTGAAGCGCAGTTCTATCTTCTTTGGCCGCTCATTCTCTACTTTATTCTTAAGCGCTTAGGTAAGAGTCGGATACCGATTGCCGCACTTGTTATTGCAGCGGCCTCTGGTGTCACACTGCTACTTGTTTCATTCTCACTCGATGCCTCAAATGCATCGAAAGTCAGCCATGTGTACTTCGGAACCGATACCCACAGCATCGGATTGTTCTTAGGCGCAGCACTTGCCGTGAGTTGGATTCCGCAGAATTTCACTACCAATGTCAGCAAGAAAGCTCAGGACTTTATTGACGGAATAGGCGTCTTTGGTTTTATAGGAATCATCGCAACTTTCCTGCTTATTGATGAAACTAAGCCAACCTTATACAAAATCGCCTTCCCACTTGCCGGAATCTTTGGGGCTTCAATAATCATGTCAGTTGTTCATCCAGCATCTCGCTTTGCACCGATTCTGCAAAATCCTATTCTGGTGTGGATTGGTCAACGTTCATATGCGATGTATTTATGGCATTGGATAATTTTCCAGGTAACTCGGCCAAGCGTCGATCTAGCTGGTCAAATGTGGGCGCTTTATGCACTTCGTATTCTGATTGTTTTCGCTCTCGCGGATATTTCATTGCGTTATGTAGAACAACCTATTCGCCGAGGAGCTCTCAAGCTTTGGCTTAAAGGACTTAAATACAGAACTAAAAAGGAACGCTCGCGACAAACACGTACCTTTGCGGCTGTTTTCGTTGTTGTAATTGCACTTGCTGCCGTTGTCAGCGTTCGCGCAGTCTCGATAGGCAATGATCAACGCGCTGTGATCGAAGAGGCTCTCACCGCTCCAGAAGTTTCAATCAATACCCCAATGGCTGATGGACTCTGGGTGACAGGTGATTCGGTCATCTTAGGAATTCGCGCCTCACTTGATGCGCAAAAGCCGATATCAGTGATGAATGCGCGAATTGGGCGACAGGCGCCTGAACTTCTAGAGGTCATGCAAAGCGATAAGTCTGAGGTCGGTAATTCTCCAGTGATTTTTAATCTAGGCAACAACGGGGTATTAAATCGCAGTGATGTGCAGGCAATCTTCGAACTTGTGAAAGACCAGTCTCAGGTGATTGTGGTCAATACTGCCGTCCCTCGGCCTTGGCGAGATGGAAATAATGCACTGGTCGCAGAAGTCGCCCAGCAATATTCCACAGTCACGCTAATTGACTGGAATTCGATTTCTATGGGTCATCCCGAATACTTTGCACCCGATGGAATTCACTTGGTGCCGACAGGTGTTGCCGTCTATGTGGGAGAAATTCTTAAGTATTTGAAATGAAAAAACCCCGACCAATACTGGTCGGGGTTTTTCTATAACTGTTATTCGAACTGGCCGGCAAAGCCGAATGGTGTTGCAACTCCGAGTGAACCATCTGGGTAGACAGCTGATACGCGGAATGAAGTTGATCCTTCAGTTGCAGTCTTAGCAAATTCTGCTGCAGTTGTTGTTGCAGAAACTTCTGATACAACTTTCCACTCACCGAGGTTTGCACGAGTCTCTACTGAGTAACCTTTTACTTCTCCAGCTGGTGCTTTCCAAGTAATCACCATGACAGACTTTGAACTGTCTTTCCAGTTTCCAATAAAGCGTGATGGTGCTTCACCTGTGGTATTTGCTGGTTCTGTTACTGCGGGAGTTTCCTCAGGAGCTGCAGACTCTGTTACTTCAGGTGCTGCAGATTCCGTTACTGCAGGTGCTTCCGGTGCCATGTCATCACTATCTTTATTCGAATTAGTAATAACAACTGCTCCTACTAAGAGAATTCCAAGTAATACGGCAAAGAGAACCTTTGATGACGATTTGCTGCTCCCACCTGTTGCTGGCTTTGAAGCAGCAGCTGGCTTAGCACTTGCTGCAGAAGTACGTGGCGCAGCAGGTGATGGAGTAGTTGAAACATTTACACGAGATCCACCAATCGATGGAACTGGAGGAATGACAACCTGTGATGCAATCTTCTTACGCGCTGTGGACTTCTTTACCGTCTTCTTCGCTGTTGACTTCTTTGCGGTTGACTTCTTGGCAACCTTCTTCGCAGCCTTCTTCTTTACAACTGCCTTCTTCACTGCTCTCTTTGGCGCACTCTTCTTTGCTGCGCTCTTTTTAGCAGGAGACTTCTTAGCCGCACTCTTCTTAGCGGTTGACTTCTTTGGAGCAGCTTTCTTCGCTGCTGACTTCTTCTTTACTGCCACTGTAATCTCCTAGATGGTTGTCGTTTAAAGATGATGGGTATGGGCAAAGTTTAACCCAGGGTTTCGAGCAAAGTGATCACATGCGGAGCAATGGCTCGAAGCGATTTTCCCCGATGACTGATTGCATCCTTGGCTTCTGCGCTCATTTGCGCAGTTGACTCTGTGAAACCATGCGGTGAGAAAATGGGGTCATATCCGAATCCAAATTCACCCACTGGTGCTCGTAAAATTGAGCCGTGGAACTCTGCCTCTTCACAGTAGCTTCTGCCATCAGGCAGATAGAGGGCTGCCACACAGGTGAAGTGCGCTCCTCTTTTCTCATCTGGAACATCGCGCAATTGTTGTAAAACTTTTTCAGTATTTGCCGCATCATCGCCATGGGAGCCAGCCCATCGTGCAGAATAAATTCCAGGGTCGCCATTTAAGTAATCAACACAGAGTCCGCTGTCATCGGCAATTGCAGGCAACCCTGTTGCTAGCGACATTTCTCGCGCTTTCTTGAGCGCATTTTCCTCAAAAGTCGCACCATCTTCTATTACGTCGTGAAGATCTGGAAATTGATCAAGACCCACGAGGTCAATGACTCCAGGTGCAACGGCTTCAAGAATTCGGCGGAACTCTTCAATCTTTCCTTTGTTACGAGTGGCAAGTAATAACGTGTGTGGCATTTAGCGAGCGAGTGCTTGTTTCTGCAAGTTGGTAAGTTCGGCGCATCCAGCGACCGCAAGATTGAGTAATGAATCAAGCAATGCGCGATCAAAAGGTGCCCCTTCTGCAGTTCCCTGCACCTCTATAAATCTTCCATCGCCGGCACACACTACGTTCATATCAGTCTCAGCCCGCACATCTTCTTCATAACAAATATCAAGCATGGGAACACCATCGACAATTCCCACGCTAACCGCAGCAACTGAGTCTGCAAGTGGTTTTGCACTTGCCTTTACATGGCCTTCTTTTTGAGCCCATGCAATTGCATCCGCCAGTGCAACATATGCACCAGTGATTGCAGCTGTGCGAGTTCCTCCATCAGCTTGCAGCACATCGCAATCAATAACGATTGTGTTTTCGCCAAGCTCTTTCATATCAACAATTCCACGCAGCGAACGGCCTACTAAGCGTGAAATCTCTTGCGTGCGACCGCCTAGCTTTCCTTTCACGCTCTCACGATCAGAGCGTGTATGAGTAGCTCGAGGCAGCATCGCATATTCAGAAGTCACCCATCCATTACCTGAATCTTTTAACCAGCGAGGAACGCCAGGAGTAAAAGAAGCCACGCAGAGCACGCGAGTCTTTCCGAATTCAACAAGTACTGAACCTTCGGCGTGATCCAACCATCCACGAGTGATCTTGATATCGCGGAGTTGATCTACTGTGCGCCCATCGTTGCGTGTCATTACTTTCCTCGTTCTCTATTAGTTCTGCGGATAAAACTAGAATTAAAGTTCAGTGCTCACAAATCTTGGTGCTGCACCGAACCAACTTCGGGCCCTAAGAAGCGTCGCGCAAGGGACTCAAAGGCTTGAGCATCGCCGGTAGCCAAGAACTTGTGGGTGGATGATTTCTCAGAACTTCCTCGAAGCAAATCATTTTCAACCAGTACTCGGTATAAATCCTTCGCAGTTTCTTCAGCACTTGAAACGAGTGAAACTCCATTTCCCATCACATATGAAATAACTCCAGTAAGAAGTGGGTAGTGGGTGCAACCTAAGACCAATGTGTCTATGTCCGCATCAATCATCGGCTTAAGATACTCACGAGCTACTTTCGTAATTGCTTCTCCAGAGGTTTCACCACCCTCTACGTACTCCACAAAGAGCGGGCATGCAATGGATTCGATAGTTAATTGCGGAGCAGCAGCAAAAGCATCCAGGTAAGCCCTTGATTCAATTGTTGCTCGAGTTCCAATTACGCCAACTCGACCTGATCGTGTTGCAGCAACGGCGCGACGAACAGCCGGTTGAATTACTTCAATTACTGGTATCGAATATCGCTCTCTTGCATCGCGCAGCATTGCAGCACTTGCGGTGTTGCATGCAATAACGAGGGCTTTGACTCCTTGCTCAACGAGAAAATCAAGAGTTTCAAGAGCGAAGTCGCGAACTTCTGCCAGGGGCCTTGGACCATATGGTCCGCGCGCTGTGTCACCTATATATAAGGTGGATTCGTTCGGTAATTGGTCAAGAATTGCTCGAGCAACCGTTAAACCGCCAACACCAGAATCAAAGATACCGATTGGCGCAGAACTCATGGGATGAGTCTAACCGTGAGAACGGATTAAGCCCAAAGAGTGCCGTCGAGTCCCTCGGTTGCGGCTTCGACCTGTGAGCCGTAAATGCCGGTCGATAAGTATTTCCAGCCAGCATCGCAGACGATAAATGCAATATCAGCATCACGCTTTGCGGCGATTGCTTCTTGACCCATAGCAATAGCTGCATGCAAAATTGCACCCGTAGAAATGCCAGCAAAAATTCCTTCAATTTCCAAGAGTTCGCGAACGCGTCTCACGGAATCTTCAGCACCTACTGAGAAACGTCGCGTGAGAATAGATGCGTCATATAGCTCAGGGACAAAGCCTTCATCAATATTGCGAAGTCCATATACCAACTCACCGTATCGAGGTTCGGCCGCAATAATCTGAACATCGGGGTTCTTCTCGCGCAAATAACGCCCTGCACCCATCAGTGTTCCGGTTGTTCCTAGTCCGGCAACAAAGTGAGTAATAGTAGGTAGATCCGTAAATAGTTCAGGGCCGGTGTTGTTGTAGTGCGCTTCAGTATTTGCAGGATTTCCATATTGGTAGAGAAAAACGTAATCGGGATTCTTTGCCGCAATTTCTTTCGCAACGCGCACAGCTTCATTGGAGCCACCAGCTGCTGGTGAAGAAATAATTTCAGAGCCCCACATCTCAAGTAACTGCCTGCGTTCTGGGCTGGTGTTCTCTGGCATTACACAAATCAATTTATACCCACGGACTTTGGCAGCCATCGCAAGCGAGATTCCCGTGTTACCACTTGTGGGTTCAAGAATTGTTGCGCCAGGTTTTAAGAGCCCTTCACGTTCTGCAGCTTCAATCATTGATATAGCCGTGCGATCTTTAATTGAACCAGTCGGGTTTCGATCTTCCATCTTTGCCCACAAGCGAACATTTGGTGCAGGAGAAAGACGAGGTAAACCGATAAGAGGCGTGTTTCCTACCGATGATTCGAGTGAGTCATATCGTGCCAAATTTAGCCACCAGCGACAGCAGGCAAAATTGTGATGGAGTCTCCATCCTTAACCGGAGCTTCGAGTCCACCTAAGAAACGTACATCTTCATCATTAATATAAATATTGATGAAGCGACGCAGCGCGCCATCTTCTAGTAATCGTTCACCCATTCCTGCAAAGTTTGCATCAAGGTCGCTAATAATAAAAGCAAGGGTTGTGCCTTCGGCCGCTACGGTTTTCTGATCTTTTGTATAGGGGCGCAAAATCGTTGGGATGCGAACTTCAATAGACATGGCTTAATTATGTCGAAAAATCGGCGCTATCTCTAATCGAGAATTCCTACTCGAGAATAGTGACCGGTTCTTCGGTCACTACCCCATCAATGATGCGATATGAACGGAATTCTGGAGTTGTTGCAATCTCTTTGCGGGTAGAAACCAAGACGTAGTGTGCACCCGGTTCGCCGGCGTAGGCAATATCGGTTCGAGATGGGTAAGCCTCTGTCTCTGTATGAGAATGATAGATAACAACAATCTCTTCATCATTGTCATCAATCTCGCGGTAAAGTGCCAATAGATCTTTCGGGTCGAATTCATAAAAAGTGGGTGAGTGCGCTGCATTGATCATCGGCTTATGTCGGAGAGCTTTATCTGAACCCACTGGGCCCAAAATCACTCCACAGCATTCATCTGGGTATTCAACGCGTGATTGTTCAAGAATCACATCGACAAATGTGCGAGATATTTCCAGAGTCATGTCTATATCTTACAAGAAGTATTCTTAAGAATTCTCAGGTTGAGATTTTGAATCTGCATCATCGATGAGAGCTGCAAGAAGGCTTTCTTGCAACCAACCCAGCCAGGTATAGACAGCGTAGACACCTCGAAGTGGATCATCGGGTGCAAGAATTTCAAGATGTTCATGGGAATTACTTTCCACCTTAAGTCGCACACCCAGAGCCAAGCGAATATCGTTTATTGCGCCAAGCCAGGCATTGGCATTGTCGTGATCTAGATCAACGGTGCCATCCTCTGATGACTTTAAATGTACGCGCATAACAACTGCATGTGCTTGCTTTTTTGCACGCAGAGTTGATTCGGTATACCTGCGAAATTCAGATGAATCGACAGAATCGGCATATGCGTTAGGTAAAAGACGGTGCAGTACGTCATCCTCGGGTGGAGAATCGTGAGATGTAATTCCAACCATCGCAGCCAATGGATCATCATTTCCATGGTCTGTGCGCTCGGCTAGGAGTTCAATTATTTGTTCACATAAATTCAGGAGCACTTCTTTCTCACTGTCAGCAAATTGGGCAACATATGAATGATCCCCGTGGCGCTTAAATCCTTCAGTGGAGGTCATAGCTGGTCACCGCGTTGCAATGTTGCCCACAGACCATATTCATGAAGGCGGGCTACATCATGTTCCATCTCTTCCCTACTTCCGGTCGAGACAATAGCTTTGCCATCATTATGAACCTGCAACATCAACTCAGTGGCGCGAGCTTTGGAATAGTTAAATAGCTCCATAAATACATAGGTGACATAGGTCTGCAAATTAACTGGGTCATCCCAAACAATGGTGACCCATGGCGTATCACTGGAAAAGATTGCACGAATCTCTTCCTCGACCTTATCTGCAGTTTTTACCATCACCGGATAATGATATTAAATGTTTCACTCGTTAAGGCAGCCCAGTTTGCATCTTCGCTCACAGTGGCTCGTAAGGTATAAACACCTCGACTTTGTGGTCCAACCGTGATGACAAAGTTACCCTGAGCATCAGTGACCACAGTTTCAGCGATTGATTGCCACTCTTTCCCAGCTAATTTCTCGAGTGTCACCATTGCACCTGCACTGCGAGGAAGCACGCTGCCTGTGATCTGTAACTGTGTTGCTGACTTAGCACTTGTTGGGGAACTGAGATTTATCAGTCGATTGATGGTAATTGGGATCTCTGCTGAGAGACCTTCACTCCTCTCCCACGTTGCATCTGAATAAACACGTAAAGTGGTTGATTTTCCAAGAATCAATGACTTTTCAAACTTACCCTCCGCATCTGTGATGGCATTAGCCAAGGTGCGCCAGGCGCTTTCTCCAATAGATTTGCCTTCAACTCGAACCGCAAGATTTGCAAGAGGTGACTTATCTTTGATGCTCAATTGCCCAGTAATTGTGAATGGGCTTCCATAGCTCATCTCGCTCTTATCAACTGATGTCACAGCATTGACTTGATCTGGAGCGATTGCCTTTGCAACTGTTCGAATGGCTTCCATCGCAAGCGGTTCTTCCATGCCAAATGTCCACGCTGTTATTCCACCTATGCGGTATTTGGTAACCAGTGCGGCTCGAAGCGCCCAACTGCGATTGTCTTGATACCACGCTGTGCGCGATGCTGTGCAAGTGGTCGCGAGCCCCCCGGCCGTGGTTCCGTTATAAACCTTTTGATAAGTGAATGTGACTTCACCGAATTGTTCGTTGTAAACAGGTGTTGCCCCATAGGTGGATGCGAGTGATACCGCATCACGCATCACAAATGTTGCAGCTTTCGCACCCGCTTTTACCGAATTAGCAACATTTGCTGGACACACTCCTGCAACTGCCGTAACCCAGTCTCGTCCGTATCCGGGAACTCCCACAAATACTTTCGATGCAGGCATGATTGAAATGGCGTATTGCACTGTTCGTTCAGCCCACGTAATTGGTCCAAGAGGGCCAACTTTTGCAACCGAGTAGTCATAGGTCATGATGCGCAATTTATCGATTGATGATGCAATCGCGTCCCAGGCATATACGTAATATCCCTTCTGTTTATCTGCAGGATTTAAGACATACGGGGTTGAAACCGAGAGAAGCTTCTCTTCCGCATGCAGTGCAACGCTTAGCTCTTTTACAAATGCGGTCCACAGCGGAGCAGTGGCCTTCCAGGTGGTGTTTTTATCAACAAATGCGAATCCTTCAAAATCAAGATCAATTCCATCGTAGTTATTCATACGCACTAGATTCATAATGACATTGACTACTTGCGTGCGTGATGTCGGGCTCTTGAGTAATCCTGCGAGAACTCCTTCACTGGTTCCATCGGTAATGGTAGGAATAATTTCGAAATTAGCGTTGCGTAGTGCATTCAAGGGTTCAGAAATAGGAACACTCGGATTAGCTGGGCCGTAAAGGTCGAGAATTTCGGGGGCTTTGGTCTTGCCATTGTATTTAAGTGTGTACCAGAAGGGCATTACCTCTTTAATGAGATCTGCATTATTAAGCACATCTGGAAGTGCTGTTTTCATTGAGTAATAAGGGATCCAACCGGTAAGAATCTTGCGCGGTACATTCTCCTCGGCGTGAGTAGTGGGTAGAAAAAGAGTATGGGTAAGCAGTGAAAATAAAAGAGTAAATGTGAGACTTATTCGCGCAACTCTCCTCATGCCGATTTTCCAAATATAATTTTAAGGCGAGTCATCAATCGCCCACCGTATTCGCGATCGACCGACCAGATATTTAAAAGTAGGGCTACCAAAGATATGAACTTAAGTAAAAATGGAATCGGACTGATGATAAAAAATAATGAATTTAGGCTACCTACGGCGCTGACAAGGGCCATCAATGCTCGGCGCAGAATCTTTGCAACCTGATTGCCTGTCAGTGATTGCGCTATCCGGCTTGAGAGAAGAATTGAAATGGGTGCACTGAATACAGTAATAGAAACCAAGATAGTGACAAGGAGGGCGAGTGATTCCATCTCTACCTCCCCCATGTTGAATCAGTTGCTGCAAAGAGTGCCATATCTATCTGCCGACCATCCTCGCGGGTGACTTTCTTGCGCATGATTCCTTCTTTTTCGTATCCTGCACTGATTAAAAGCTTCTGTGATGCGTGATTATCAACATCAACCAGTGCCTCAATACGCTTGAATCCAATCTCCCGTAATCCAAGTTCAGTAATCATCTCTGTGGCGGTAGTGCCAATTCCTTTACTGCGCTGATCGGAGTCAATCCAGTACCCAATCTCTGCGGTGTGGTTTCGAATATTGACCGAATGAAGTGAAATCTCTCCAGCAAATTTCTTATCAGAGCCATTTCCATAATCAATAATAAATAACATTTCGCGGCGCTCTGCAAAGGCAAAGGGAACATTGCGCACAAATTCGATGGCGTGATCTATCGTGTAATTCGAAGGCACCGTCGTGAATGCTGGAATGAGCGGGTCCTGGCATGCGCGAAAAATCGCATCAATATCTTCCTCGGTGCTAGGGCGAAGAGTAATCAGCCCATGCGAAAGAGTTGGAATCTGCGCCGGCCACCAAATCATTACTCAATCTTATGGCAGAGGTAAGTTAATCAAGGGAAGTACGCCTGAAGTGTTAGCCAATCAATTCAGAATCGCGATAACGACTCTGGTCATGGGTGCAACTTAAATTAGATGGCAGCGCAGCACAGTTATCACAGAGCAAAATCAGCTGATGACAAGAGGCTGTGTTGCAGTTACGAAAATCTTTAGTGGAGGCTTGGCACTTATCGCATTCTCCGATGACTTTAGCCTTATCTGAAAAATCCATAGAGATGCGATCATCGAAGATATAGAGCGAGCCTTCCCAAGAGGCCTCATCGCCAAAGCGATTGCCATACTTCACAATGCCACCATCTATCTGATAGACCTCATTGAATCCGCGATTTTTCATCACAACCGAGAGAATTTCGCATCGAATGCCACCAGTACAGTAAGTAACAACCGGCTTATCCTTTAAATGATCGTACTTTCCGCTTTCGATTTCCTTCACAAAGTCGCGGGAAGATTCGACATCAGGAACTACTGCGTTTTTAAACTTTCCAATTTTCGCTTCATACGCATTTCTTCCATCGAAGAAGACGACTTCATCACCACGCTCTTTGACCAGATCTTCTACCTGTTCTGGGCGAAGGTGAACTCCTCCGCCAATGACACCATTTTCATCGACTTTAATTTCATCGGGATTCCCAAATGCAACGAGTTCATCTTTGACGACTACGCGAAGTCGTGGAAATTCATTTCCCGTTCCTTCTGACCATTTGAAAGCTATATTTTTGAAACCTTGATAGCCCCGTGTTTCTCGAACATATTTCTTCACATCGGCCATCTCGCCGCCAACAGTTCCGTTGATTCCGTGTGGAGAAATTAAGATGCGACCTTTGAGGTTTAATGATTCGCAGAGTTGTTTCTGCCATAGACGCAACGCCTCAGGATCTGCAACGGGGGTAAAACCGTAATACAGAACCACTTTGTTGAGCTTCGGTGCGTGCTTATTCACGTCCTTATTCTAGACCGCTTGTGGAGCCCATCGATTTTCGCTCTGCTTGCGCATCCACGCCACGAGAAAATGGCCGAGTTGCAGGTAGTTGAAAGTTCAACTACATTTACCTCATGACAAGGGAGCACCAATGCCAGCAGTAACCGTTAGCGATATAACAATTCTTCCGCGCATTACTGATGCGTCACATCTGCGTGCGCGAGGCATCAAGAGCATTACAACTGCTCCCCAAGGGTTTGAGGGTGAAGGTTTTCCTGTTCGACGTGCATTTGCCGGTGTTGATCTTGCGCAGTTAGATCCTTTTATTCACCTTGATCAAATGGGTGAAGTCGAATACGCACCAGGTGAACCAAAAGGTACTCCGTGGCATCCACACCGTGGTTTTGAAACAGTCACATACATTATTGATGGCATCTTCGATCATAAAGACTCTAATGGTGGTGGCGGATCAATTACAGATGGCGACACACAATGGATGACTGCTGGCGGAGGAATTCTTCACATCGAAACTCCCCCAGAACATTTAGTGGTCTCCGGCGGTTTATTTCATGGCTTCCAACTCTGGGTAAATCTTCCGGCCATAAAGAAATGGTCACCTCCTGCATATCAAGATGTGCGAGCAAAAGATGTAGCACTTCTGACATCAACTGATGGTGGATCACTCATTCGTATTATTGCCGGTGAACTCGATGGTCACGTAGGTCCGGGATCAACTCAGACTCCGATAACTCTCATTCACGCAACCGTTGCACCAGGAGCTGAACTAAGACTTCCTTGGCGTAAGGATTACAACGCACTTGTCTACTCCATGTCGGGTCAGGGATTTGTTGGAGATGAACAACGTCCGATTTCAATGGGTCAGCTCACCGTCTTCGGTGAAGGTGATTGCATCGTGGTTCGCGCCGCAAACCAGCAAGAGTCGCGTTCTCCAAACCTGGAGCTCTTCATTCTTGGTGGACAACCGATTAAAGAACCAGTTGCATGGATGGGCCCCTTTGTTATGAATACAAAGAGCGAAGTTCTACAAGCCTTTGAAGATTTCCAGAAGGGCCTACTTGGCTCTATCCCTCCGATTTACAAGGACGATGCCAAGCGTCCCGTGAACCGCACCAAGATTCTGGATGTGCACAACGCACCAACTGACCTACAAGAAAGCTAGTTTTTAAAGCGCTTTAAGTGCTGAAACAACCTTAGTTAGCGATGCCTTGGCATCACCGAAGAGCAGCATTGTCTTTGGATCATAGAGAAGTTCATTTTCGATGCCAGCAAATCCTGGGCGCATTGAGCGCTTCAGGAAGATGATGTTTGCAGCATTGCTAACTTCCAAGATAGGCATTCCATAGATTGGGCAACCTGGAGTTGTTTGAGCTGCAGGATTCACAACGTCATTTGCTCCAATAACAATAGCGACATCTGTCTGACCAAATGTTGGGTTGACTTCATCCATTTCAGCCAATTGATCATAAGGAACATTCGCTTCAGCAAGAAGAACGTTCATATGACCTGGCATACGACCAGCTACCGGGTGAATTCCATATGCAACATCAATACCTTTTGAAAGCATGAGGTCGGCAAGTTCGCGCACTGTGTGTTGCGCTTGGGCAACGGCAAGTCCGAAGCCAGGAACGATTACTACGCGTCTTGCGTAGTTAAGAAGAATTGCAACATCATCAGGTGAGCCCGAGCGCACTGGACGCTCTTCTGCTGTGCCAGATACTGCTTGTGGCTTTGCAGTAAATGCACCGAAGAGAGTTCCAAAGAGTGAACGTCCCATGGCTTCTGCCATCAGGCGAGTCAAGATAGTTCCTGAAGCACCGACGAGAGTTCCCGCAATAATCAGAAGCGTTGATGAGAGCACGTAACCACTTGCTGCCACAGTCAGACCTGTGAATGCATTGAGAAGTGAGATCACGATAGGAACATCTGCGCCCCCAACTGGAAGTACAAAGAGCACACCAAAGAGCAATGAGAGCACTGCTAAAACTAGTAGTGGGGTTGTTCCAAGTGCTGTCACAACCCAGACGCTGACGCCAAGTACGGCAACGAGCGTTGCAGCAATGACAAATCTTCCACCAGGAAATACCACTGGGCGAGTAGTCATGAGCTCTTGCAACTTCATAAATGTAATGATGGAACCGCTGAAAGATACGCAGCCAACTACAACGGTAAAGACGGTGAAGATAACTTCGGCAGTTGTTGCGCTATCTCCGAGATTTAAGTATTCAACGATTGCAACGAGAGAAGCAGCGCCACCACCCACACCATTAAAGAGTGCAACAAGCTGTGGCATTTGTGTCATCTCGACCTTGCGAGCTGCGGGTACTCCAATAATCAGACCCACAGCGATTGCGCCCAAAATCCAACCTAGGTTATGAATTGGAAGAGAGTGTGATTCTGATCCTTCGCCACTTGGTGTGACGTAGAGAAAGACTGAGAGAGTTGCAACTGTTGCACCGAAGGCGCCAATTAAGTTACCGCGGCGTGCAGTCTTTGGATGCGAGAGTCCTTTGAGGGCCAAGATAAATGCCACGCCGGCAGCGAGACCTACCAAGCTATAGACAGTGCTATTCACTTCTGGTCTCCCTTCTTGGGCTTAAACATCTCAAGCATTCGATCTGTTACAACGAAGCCACCCACCATATTGATTGTTGCTAAAACAATTGCGGCGAGTGAAAGACCGAGCTCTAGATTATTTTCACTGTGGTCTGCAACGATAATCGCGCCAACAAGGATGACTCCGTGAATTGCGTTAGCGCCAGACATCAGAGGTGTGTGTAGCGTTGATGAAACCTTTGATACAACTTCAAACCCCACGAATACTGAAAGGGTAAAGATTGAAATAACGGCAATTGCATCCATTAGTTGCTGCCTCCTTTTTCACTAGCTCCAGGTGTGTGCTTGGCACCT
>Ga0209598_10001979_pt1 | contig 16348 bp, 16 predicted proteins | sample M_140807_EF_Meta_FD_187317 | JGI IMG/M metagenome (GOLD analysis project Ga0209598, IMG submission 187317) | Freshwater microbial communities from Lake Montjoie, Canada to study carbon cycling - M_140807_EF_MetaG (SPAdes) (version 2) | ecosystem: Environmental > Aquatic > Freshwater > Lake... | reverse complement strand
TGCCCGTGCCACCGCCGACAGTTTGGCCGCCACCGGGAGCGAGTGAGGGCAGTTGTTTCAAACCGTCCGCTAGATTGATTGGCGCGGCGGCGAGTAGGGAGGTCTGATCGACGACGAGCACGGGCGTCGGTGACGTGAACGTACTTGCTCCAGCGATCAACGAACCGGAGACGCTAAAGCTCTCGAGTTTCACGATGTCGTTTGAGGTGTCGCTAAGGCGCTTGGTCGTTGGGGCGGTTTGAGCCGGCGCGTTGAGGACAGTGAGCAGCGCGCTGAGCACCGCCATGAGGGTTTTTTGCTTCATAGGTTTGGTAGAATCGGGCTTGGAAATGCGTGTCCCACGGGCGGCTTGAGTTTGAGCTGAATCGAGGGACTTGGGTGGCGAGGCGAAAAAAATCATGATCGCGCCGGATTGGGCGTCTTCGACGACGCTCAGTCCGGTATCAGATATCATGCGGGCGAGGGCATCGCGGACGGACAACGGCCCCTGCACGGCGTTGGTCGTCACGCCGGTGACGGCTGCGACCGGAAATAAGATTTCGCGTTTCGCTTGGACACTGAATTGCTTGAAAGTCTCCGCCGCTTCTCCTGCGGGCAGATCGAACTTGATGACCGTGGTTGGGACTGAAGCGATCGCCGCGACGGGCCAGGTTAATGCAAGAATGAGCGCGAGAATCCTCCCCCGGTGAGGAGTCATTAATGTAAGAACACCGGTTGGGTGCATGAGATGAGGGGTGCATCGAGTCCAAGTGGGCGCGTATCTCCAACACAGATGCTTCAATTGAGTGATTCCGTTAAATTTAATTTCAGCCTTCGCACGATTATAGGGCGCTCTCCGCCTAGTTACGAGTTAACGGGCCTTGTGAAGCCTGATTTCACTATCACCGTTACGCTCGGCGCGCGTGTTAAAGCCCATTTCCACAAGGCGGACAAAGCCTTCGATATTATCCGAGCGTAAGGTCGCGCTGATGCGAATTTCGGCGAGCTCGGGATCGACCAACACCAATTGTGTGGGGTTGCGACGGTTAAAGGCCGCGACCACTTCAGACATCGGGGCCGCCGTGAAGTCCAGCAGTCGATGTTGCCAGGCGAGTACGCGCTCGATTTCGCCGGGAGTCAGTGTGGCGATCTGGGGCGCGGCGGGTTGGGGTGAGAGTGACACCACGGCGCGTTGACCGGCTTGTAACAGCGGCACGACCGGCGTCTTGTCGGCCAGAGCTAAGCTCGCCGGCGCGGACTCGTCGGTGGTTTCGCTCACGCGCACGCGGCCCTCGGTGACGAGCACTTCCACCACGACCTGGTCTAGGCGGACGTTAAACGCAGTCCCTACGGCAAAAACATCCATGCCGCGGGCGGTGACAATAAATGGCCGCGCTGGGTTTTTGGTGACGGTAAAATGCGCTTCGCCTTGTTCAAGACTCACGCGGCGCTCCGTTTTCGTAAAATGCACCCGCATGACGGTCCCATGGTTCAACTCCACGATGGTTCCGTCCTCGAGTGTACGCTGGGTGACGAGGTTTGAGGTCGGAGCGACGCGTGTTGCGACGGGGAGAGTCGCGGGCGCAGTCGCCGGTTTTCTTAAAATAAAAACGGCGACGACAACCGCCGCGGCCGCCAAGGCCAGTCTAGGCGCAAAACGCAGGAGTTGTTTGCGCGGCGGGGCGAGCAAATCGGGATTGGGCCGAGCGCTATGTTCGGGGCGCCAGTGGGCGAGCGCTTCAAGGCGTTGCCAGTTTTGGCGATGCTGAGTGAATTGCAGACTGTGACTCAGATCTTTTGTGAGCCAGTGGAGAAATTCATCTTGTTCAGCGGGCGTCAGTCCTCGGTCGTGCCGCAGGACCCACTGCGCGGCCGCGGTGGCCACGGCCTCCGAATCATGATCTGAGGGGGAATTCATCGTCTGGGCGGGCGCTGACGTTCAAACCGCGCAAAATATTCGGTCAGTTTCTTGAGCCCAATTGAGGCCTGGGCTTCGACGGTGTGTTCGGCCAACCCAAGCTGGGCCGCGACTTCCTTTTGCGAAAGCCCATAGATGCGGCGCAGGGTGATGATCTGCCGGCAGCGGGTCGGAAGTGACTGGATGGCTTGGGTCAAGAGTTCGAGTTCCTGCGCACGGGCGACCTCGTGGGCCACATCCGCGCTCTCTTCATAGATGCCGGTGAGGGCAGATTCCGCTAAGGCGAAATTCCCCGCCACTTTTTCGTGCCGCACTTGGCCGAGCACAATATTGCGCGCCGTCGCGAAAAGAAACGATTTCGGGGCTGTGATTTCCTGCACCTTACGCGCGGCTAATACGCGCATAAAAGACTCCTGAATAACGTCATCAAAGTCCGATCGCAGCGGAAACTGTCCGCGCAACCAGGCGCGCAGCATCGGCTCATGCGGCTGTAAATGTTCAGCAAACCAGTGGGACGAGTTGGGGTTCTCGGGGGGCAAGGGTGCTCTATAAGTGGAGTCGCGCCGGCGCGGACTCCAGCATTTTTAACCTTAGCCGGACTCTTTCAGATAACGCAGTAGTCGCCAAAAGGCGCACCGTTTGGCGTCGTTGATGGTGTGAAACATAAAACGAGCAGGGCCGTCGACCCGACGGCGAACCAAACGGTGCGGCTGGATTTGGGCACCAAAGACGGGGTAAAGTCGATGCGGATCGGCTTTACCGACCAGCGCCTGACGGCGCACGGCGGGTTAGCGGTGTGGACGCGGTTTATCACCGAGCGGGGTTTGCGCGAGCAGTTGCGGACGGTGTTGCCGCATGCGCCGACGAGCCCGAACGCCTATGATCCGTGCGACACCGCGCTTGGGTTCATCGGCGGCATCTTGTGCGGGGCGGACAAGCTGGCGCGGGTCGCACATCTGGCGCACGATCCGGCGGTGGCCGAGGTGCTCGGGATCGAAGCGATCCCGAGTCAATCGACGCTCTCGCGCTTCTTCGCGCGCTGCGGTCGTGGGGCGGCGGAGGGGTTGTCTGGCTTGCACCGTTGGGCGTTGGAAGAACTGCCGGAACGAACCGAGGGCTACACGCTGGATCTGGATTCGTTTTCCCTGCTGCACGAGGATGGCCATCAGGAAGGCGTGCGGGTTGGCTACACCCGCAAAGGTCTGAAGCCCTGCCACCGGCCGATTGTCGCCGCGCTGGCGGAGGTGCCGCAGGTCGCGCATTTTTGGCTGCGGCCGGGCAACACCGCCTGCGTCAGCGGGGCGGCCACGTTTCTGGGCGATACGTTGGCGCGCCTGCCCGCCCAAGTGCGCGTGAGCTTGGTGCGCGCCGACAGTGGTTTTTGCTCCCACCGGATGATCGCCGAACTGGAAGCGCGGGGCCTGTCGTATATCCTGACGGCGGCGCTGCGCTCGCCGGTGCGCACGCTCTGTCGGCACGATGACGCGGCTTGGACGCCGACCGAGGTGCCGGGGATCGAGGTGCAGGACGTTGCCCACGACGGCGCCCGGCTGGTGATTTTGCGTCAACGCATCCTCGAACGACCACACGCTGGCGGGAAGCAATTGCTCGAGGTGCCCGGCTACAAGTTCCAGGCGCTGCGGACCAACCTGCCGCCCAGCATCAGTGCCCTCGAAGTGTGGCGTCGTTACAACGGCCGGGCCGACATCGAAAACCGGATCAAGGAACTCGGCACCCAGTTTGGCTTGAAGGGCCTGTGCTGCCGCTCGTTCTGGGCCACCGAAGCGGCCTGTCACCTCGCCATCTGCGCCTACAACCTGTGCGTCGGTCTCCAGCGCCGGCTCGGTCAACCTCAACGCGCGGAACTGACCACCCTGCGCTGGCGCCTGTTTTCCTGCGCCGCGGTCTTCAGCCACGCCGCCGGCAAACCCACCCTCAAGCTCGCCGTCGCCACGCCCCAACGCCGCGCTTGGTGGCACGTTCTCCTGCGCCAATTGAGTGCCGACGAGCACTGCGATGCAGTTGCCGCTCTCTCCGCCAGAGCCGGTCCTCACCAACTTATCCTACCCTCAATTGCATGAGTCCGGCTAAGACTTAAGGCTATGCGTGGTCAAATTACAGATCGAGATTGGGTCTGGATGGATTTTAACGAGCGTCGTTGGCTCGTGGCACGGAGGTTCGATGAACGCAGAGCCGTGATTCTTGAAGGCGCATTTGTCGGTAACGGACTTTTCGACGCGATGGTGTGCGCGGACGACCACCAACCTAACCCCCTGCGCTTTGAGATCAGCCTCAGCGCCGCCCACGATCAAAGAAAGGCACCGACGGCACGCGGCTAGGGCACGCAAAAAATTCGACTACCTGCCGGGCAACTTTTGGGCACTCCGCTCGCTACGATCACGCAAACCGTACGGCGCACAGATCTCTGGAACGCCGAATTTACCGGAACGTTGCCGTTTCGCGCTCCGAGGTGGCGCGAAACGCAGCGATGCCTTACTCCGAATCCGATCGAGGGATCTGGGCGTTGGCCATCGCGGGGCCGGTTTTGAGCCAGCAGATATGCGTGGCGCAGGCGGCGAGGGCGAAGAAGACCAACAGGTGACCCGTGAGCAGGCGAACCTGGATGGCCTGCGCGTGGCGAAACCCCTCGGGCGTCAGCTCGCGGATGATTTTTTCGGGCGTCTTCAGCACGAGTTTGTTTTCGGCGAGACGGACGGGTTCGCCGCCTTCGTTGAGCCGCAGGCAGAGGAAAAAATTAATAAAAACGTAGGCGAGCAGCAGCGCAGCGCCCAGTTTTAGAGCGTTGGGAATGGTGCCGAAAATTTCAGAGAAAATATTTTTGCGCGGAATGCGGCGCAGTTGCCAGAGCACGAGCGGCCAGACGAGAAACAGCAACGGCACGAAAATCAGGATCGGATAAAACGCGATGTCGACGAAGGTGAGGACGTGCGCGGCGGTGCAGGCGGCGGTGCCGAAGAGCGACGTCAGAAACAAGAGGCGCAGACTGGTGGACATCGGCGAACGTTCAGCGTGTGAGATCGTAGAGCGCGTAGCCGGCGAGCAAATTGGGCAGCGCGGGGCACGGCGTTTTCCAGTCGCCCAACAAGTGGGCGCGACGCGTGATGCGGATGCCCTCGGCGGCGCAAAAATCTTCAAAGTCTGCGACGGAGACGGGATTGGCGGGGCGGCTTTCGGCCCAAGCGGTGGTGTAAACGGCGTTGCGGGCTTTGCGACCGCGCACGAGCAGATCGAGGCGGTTTTTCCAGAAGCCGTGGTTGACGAAACCGACGGTGACCGAGCGGGCGACGCGTAGGGCTTCGGCGATGACCGTGGCGGGGGCGTGGAGTTCTTGCACCGTGCGGGAGCAGATGACGCGGTCGAAGTGTCGCGCGGGAAAGGATGCCATGCAGCTGATCATGTCGCCTTGATAAGCGGGGACGCCGCGATGGACGCAGGCCGTGATTTTCGCGAAGTCGAGGTCCACGCCGAGGGCGGAGACGTGTTTCGTCTGGACGAGGTAATCGAGGAGTTCGCCGCGGCCGCAGCCGAGATCGAGGACGCGCGTGTGCGGCTCGACCCAGTCTCCGATGATCTGCATGTCCACGGTGCGTTTTTCGACGGGCTGGTTCATGGCTAGATCGCGAAGTCGAGGGTTGGGGCGGGCGCGCGCTCGAGGAAACCGCGGATGAGCGCGTAGAGTTCTTCGCTCTCGAGCAAAAAAGAATCGTGGCCGAGATCGGTGGCGAGTTCGGCGTAGCTGGCGCGTTTGCCGGCGCGCAGGAGGGCTTGGGCGATCTGGCGGTTTTGCTCGGGCGGGAAGAGCCAGTCGCTGGTGAAGCCGACGACGAGCGATTCCGCGAGGACGGGAGCGAAGGCGTTTTCGAGCGAGCCGTACGCGTGATCGAGATCGAATTGGTCGAGCGCGCGCGTGATGTAGAGGTACGAGTTGGCGTCGAAACGATTAATGAACGTCTGGCCTTGATGGCGCAGGTAGCTCTCGACTTCGAACTGGAGGTTGAAGTCGGCGGTGGCGGGTTGTTGCGCGAGTTCGGCGCGGAGTTGCGGGCTTTGCTCGCGAGACTGGATCGTGCGCCGCCCGAATTTGCGGTCCATCGAGGCGTCGGAGAGGTAGGTGATGTGCGCCATCATGCGGGCGATGGCGAGGCCGACGCGGGGACCGCCGTCGCGCGCGTAATCGCCGTTGAGCCACGCGGGGTCTTGCATGATCGCTTGGCGGCCGACCTCGTTGAAGGCGATGGCTTGAGCGCCCTCGCGCGCGGTGGTGGCCATGGCGAGGAGGCGCCGGGTGAAGCGGGGAAACTCGATTGCAAAGAGCATCGCCGTCATGCCGCCCATCGAACCGCCGATGACGGTGTGAAGCTCGGCGACGCCGAGATGGTCGAGGAGCAATTTCTGCGCGCGCACCATGTCGAGGATGGTGAGCGCGGGGAAACGTAGGCCGTAGGCTTCGCCGGTGGCGGGGTTGAGCGAGGACGGACCGGTGGAACCGGAGCAACCGCCGGGGACGTTGGCGCAGATGACGAAGAAGCGGCGCGTATCGACGGCTTTGCCGGGGCCGATGAGGTTGTTCCACCAGCCGGGTTTTTTGTCGGCGGGCGTGTGCCAGCCGGCGGCGTGATGGTTACCGCTGAGGGCGTGACAGATGAGGATGGCGTTGTCGCGGGTGGCGTTGAGCGTGCCGTAGGTTTCGTAGCGGAGGGTGAGACCGATGAGTTCTTGGCCGTTCTTAAACGTGAAGGCGCGCGGGCACACGAAATCTTGGGGCGCGACGAGTCCGACGTCGTCGGCCGCGAGGTAGGGCGGCGTGGACGCGGGGGCGGCGGGGGCCTGGGTTTCGTCGGTCATGCGTGGGGGAAGCTGAGGCGCAACGGCGGGGCGAGGCAAGGGTGCGGAGGTGATATGACGCGAAGAGCGCGCGCGGCGAATCAGGGGGCGTCTTCGTTGGAGAAGACGTGTTGGACGTCGTCGAGGGCGTCCAGGGATTCGTGGAGCGCGGCGAGATCGGTGGCGAGGTGGCCGGTGGGGGCGGCGACCGTGGTGGTGGGGATGTAGGCGAGCTCGGCGCTGGCGGGTTTGATTTTCCGATCGTCGAGGGCGTGCGCGATGCGGTCGAAGGCGTGCAAGGCGCAACGCAGTTCGTAGCCTTCGGCGGTGGCGATGATGTCGTCGGCGCCGGCTTCGAGGGCGAGTTCGGTGAGGGCGTCTTCGGTGACGGCTTCGCGAGCGATCAGAAATTGGCCGGCGTGGAGGAATTGAAACATCACGGCCCCAGAGGCGGCGAGGTTGCCACCGTGGCGGGAGAAAATCGCGCGGAGGTCTTTGGCGGCGCGGGTTTTGTTGTCGGTGGTGACTTGGACGACGAAGGCGACGCCGCCCGGGCCGTAGGCCTCGTAAGTCATTTGTTCGTAGACGATGCCGGGGAGTTCGCCGGTGCCTTTCTTGATGGCGCGGTCGAGGTTTTCGGCGGGCATGTTGGCCTCGCGGGCCTTGAGGAGGAGCGTGCGGAGGCGGGCGTTGCCGTCGGGATCACCGCCGCCGGTTTTGGCGGCGAGGGTGATCTCGCGAGAGAGGCTGGAAAAAACTTTGCTGCGGCGGCCGTCGGTGACGGCTTTCAGGCGCTTAACTTTGGACCACTTGTTATGGCCGGCCATGGGAGCTTATTTTTTCTTGGGCGTGACGTTTTTCACGGGCTTGCCGCCGCCGGAAGCGACGGCTGGGGTCGCGGGCGTTTCATCTTCGTCCTTCATGCGATTGATGAGGAGCTGCTGCGCGATGGTGAACAGACCGTTGGTCGTCGAGTAGAGCGAAAGGGCCGAAGGCAGGCTGTAGCAGAAGAACGTGAAGATGATCGGCATGAACTTCATCATCGTGGCCTGCGTCGCGTCCATGGTTGGAGAGGTGGGCGTGAGCTTCATCTGGAAGATCATGGTGACGCCGAGGAGTAGCGGGAGGACGTTGAGTGGAATCGGGCCGAGATGGAGGAGCGTGTCGGGCGAGGCGAGATCGTGGGCCCACAGAAACGGCGCGTAACGCAGCTCCGCCGTGCTGGAGAGCATCGAGTAAAAACCCATGAAGAACGGGATCGTGAGCAGTTGCGGGAGACAGCCGCTGACGGGGTTCACTTTGCGATCTTTGAAGAGCTGCATCGTGGCTTGCTGCTGCTTCTGGGGGTTGTCTTTGAATTTTTCTTTGATGGCGGCGAGCTCGGGTTGGAGCTTGGCCATGCGCTTCATGGATTTGGTCGAGGCGAGCGTGAGCGGGATGAACGCAAGTTTGAGTGCGAGCGTCGTGAGCATGATGGCGACGCCCCAGTTGCCGGCCCAGCTGTGCATCCACGTCATGAGCGTAATCAAGAGTTTGGAGGCCCAGCCGAAAAAGCCGTAGTCCATGACCTTGTCTTGGTCGGCTTTGAAGACGTCGCCGTTGGCGAGGCGTTTGTATTCTTTGGGGCCGACGTAGAAGTTGGAGCCGAGCTTGGCGCTGGCGCCGGCGGCGAGCGCGGGGAGTTCGAATTGGGCGGCGCCGGCGATACCGTAGGCGTTGCGGTCGGCGTCGGGGAGCGCGGTGAGGAGCTTGACGCGACGGGTAACGAGGCTGGTGGCGGGGGCGTCGGGCGTGAGGATGCTGGTGAAGAATTGGTTCTTCACCGAGGCCCAGAGAATAGGGCCGGGACTAGTCACACTCGAAAGTGGTTGGCTGGAGCCGATGCCGAAGAAGGCGAGGAAACCGCCGCCCTCGAGCTCGGAGCGGGCGATGAGTTTGTCGGTCTCGGTGGTGCGGTAACCGGTTTTGAGTTGGAGACCGTAATCGAGGGCGTTGACCGGGGCGGCGGTGCCGAGGGCGAGGGCGACGCGGAGCGGGACGGCGGTTTTGTCGGTGAGATTGCGGAAGGTGGTCTCGTGGCGGAGCTGGTAAGGATCGGTGCCGACTTTCGGGTCAACGGAAAGAGCGAGCACGTAGCGGCGGGTAACTTCGAGGCGGCCGTCGAGGACGGCGCGGAAAACAATCTCCGTGCTGCTGCTGCTGACCAAGGCGTAGCGGGTGCCGCGGTCCAGACCGGGGAATTCCGTGAGCGCCAGCATCGGGTCGGCGTGGAGCTCATTGAAGATGAACGGATCGGGCCGGCCTTGGGCGGCGGGGTATTGCTTGAGCGCGATGTCGCGGATGGCGCCGCCGAAATCCGTGAAGCGCACGCGGATGAAATCGTTTTCGAGCGTGGTGACTTGGGCTTGGGCGTTGTCGCCGGTGGCGGCGGCGAAATTAGCCTGGGGGCCACCGGCGCCGAGGGCGGGCGGTTGCGCGGTGGTGCCAGCGGCGGCGGTTTGTGCGGCTTGTTGCGCCACAGCTTCGCGCACGGCAGCGGGCGGCGCGGGCGGTTGCGGAGCGATTTTTTGGCCGACGTAGAGGCTGGCGAAGGCGCCGCAGATGAGAGCGATGCCGAGGATCAGATTTTTTTTGTCCATTTAGGAAAGGGGGCTGGAAAGAGAAGCAGCGAGATGCGCCACGGTCGCGCACTGCGGGCGGCGGCGAGGCGCGGGCACGGGGTCTTCACCGCCGGGGTGAAGCGGCGTGCATTTCAAGAGGCGCACCGCGGCGAGCCCGAGGCCGATGATCGCGCCATGTTCACGCAAGGCACTGATCGCGTAGTGCGAGCACGTCGGGGTGAAACGGCAGCCGCAGCCGGGACCGAGGAAAACGGGGAGCGCGGGCGAAAGGATGCGTTGATAAAGCCGCACGAGCACAACCAATCCGGCCGCAGGCAAGCCGACGAGACGTGAGATAAAACGGGAACGGCGCTCAGGCATGGGCGGACGGCGCAGGCGGCGCAAGCGGTGCGGCGGAGATTTGCCCGCAGGCTTGGAGGAAATGTTTCTCCAACTCCGCGTAAGGCCGGTGAAAAACGGCGGCGCGGGCGATCAAGAGCAGGTCGCAATCGCGCGGGAGTTGGTTTTGATGAGCGCGAAAGAGTTCGCGGAGGCGGCGCTTGGCGCGGTTGCGCTGGATGGCGTTGCCGACGGCGGCTGTAGAAGCGATCACGCAGGCGCGTGGCATTGCGAGGGTTGCGGTGGAATCGGCCGTCGGCCGGGGACGCCACCAAACGGTGAAGGCGCGGGCATCGACGCGGCGGCCTTCGGTGCGGACAGCACGAATTTCATCCTGGCGGCGAAGGTGCTGCTCAGGGCGAAAACGCATGGGGCCGCGGCGAGTTGAGACGCGGCCGAAACCGCACGGAATCAAACGACGGTCAGGCGCTTACGACCTTTGAGGCGGCGGGCGCGGATGACTTTACGGCCACCTTTGGTGGCCATGCGGGCGCGATAGCCGATCTTGCGGGCGCGCTTTAAACGATGGGGGCGGAAGGTGGGTTTCATGACTTTTGAGCGATTAAGGGGTGACTGAAGTGTCCGACGGCTCGAACCGTGTCAAGGGTGGGGTTTGGGCCGATTGGACTTAGGCTTCGTTTTCGGGGAAATCTGGGGGCGGGGCGGGCGGTGGGGTTGGTTTCAGGCGGCGTTGGCGGGAGGCGTCGATGTTTTCGAGTTGGGGGTTGGGGATGCGGGTGAAGGCGATGCGCATCGGGGTGTAGCCGGTGGCGCCGTGCGCCCCTCCGAAATATACGGAGTTTTTCCCAAACGTCTGGTTCAGCGTGTCGACCGCGAGGTTGAGTTTGTCGCGGATTTTTTCTTTTTCGGCTTCGAAGAGGTCGCCGGTGTGTTGCGTGGACGGGAGCAGGTGATCGAACAAAATGCTGACGCGGAGCGGGGCTTGGTTGGCGAGCGCGCGGGGGCGACGGGCCCACAAGGTGTTCAAGGCGGCGGTGAAGCGGAGCGTGTCTTGGGTTTCGTTGAAACGGAGATCGGCGGACCAATCGGTGTCGTCGCGGTGGCGCACGGAGACGCGCAGGCCGCCGGCGTAGAGGTGCTCGTGGCGGAGGCGCATGGCGGCTTTTTGCAGGAGGCGGTGGAGGACGGCGAGGGCGGCGGCGGGTTGGCGTTGCTCGGGCGGGAGGACTTGGCTGTGGCCGAGGGTGCTGGTCTTCGGGGCTTCGCGTTCTTGGAGGCCGCCATGAAGCCAGTCGTGGAAACGGGCGCCTTCGACGCTGCCCCAGATGGCGCGGAGTTGGGCGCTGCTGGTGGCGTAGAGCGCGGCGACGTCACCGATGCCAGCGGCGCGGAGGCGTTGCTCCATGCTTTCGCCGATGCCGGTGAAGTCGCTGAGTTGGACGTCGCGGGCGATGAGTTTGCTGGGAATGTCCGTTTCTTCGAAGAGGACCAGGCCGTCGGGTTTCTCGAGATCGGAGGCGAGTTTGGCGAGGAACCAGTTGGGCCCGATGCCGATCGAGCAACGCAGCCACGGGCCGACGTCGCGCACGATGCGGGTGCGGATCTGCTCGGCGAGCCGGAGGGCGCGGGCGGGGACGGTGAAGTCGCCGGAGAGTTCGCATTCGAGCTCGTCGATGGACTGGACTTTTTTCACCGGCACCAGCGTCTCCACGACCTCGCGTAAGCGGTGATGGTAGTCGATGTAAACCTCCGGGCGGGATTCGACGGCGATCAGGCCAGGGCAAAGGCGGCGGGCTTCGGCGAGGCGGGCGTTGCGTTTGAGGCCGAGTTTTTTGGCTTCGAGGCTGAGGGCGATCACGCCGGTGGATTCGGCGAGCAAAGGGACGACGGCGATGGGTTGGCCACGGAGTTCCGGTCGCTCCTGTTGTTCGACGGAGGCGAAGTAAGAATTAAAATCGATGGCGAGCGCGCGGAGCACGGCCGGAAGCGTCGGCGTGGAAAATCCGCTGTCAAATGGCGCGTGGCGGGCTCAGTGTTTTTCGCCATGCGCATCGCGGTCATCTCAGACACCCACGACAAATACCCCGAAGATTTGCCGGCGCGCTTAAAAGACGCAGACGAGATCTGGCATCTCGGCGACGTGTGCGAGCCTGAGACGCTCGTGGAATTCAAGCGGCTCGGGAAGCCCTTGCACATCGTACTAGGCAACAACGAGTGGGAGGCGCTTTGGCCGCTGGAGTTGACGCTGGAGCGAGAAGGCGTGCGTTTTTTTCTGCAACACATCCCGCCGAAACACCCGCCGGCAGGCGTGGACGTGGTGTTGCACGGGCACACGCACGTGCCGCGCGATGACGTGGCGCACGGCGTGCGTTGGCTGAATCCCGGCTGCATCACGCGCCCCAATCGCGGCGCGCCGGCGAGCTTCGCGTGGCTCACCGTGAAAAAAGGCCAACCGCTCCAATGGGAACTGGAGTTGCTATGAGCGTCGGATTTTTTGCCACAAAGACGCTGGCGCCGCGCGGGTGAATGGTTTTGCTCGGATCCATCACGTGAGCACCCACGGGCAACAACAGGATCTTTTCGGGCTTTTCGCGCCGACGGCGGGAGTCCATCGCGCGCCGCCGGCGGCAGTCGGGGTGACGACGGGATTAGCGGCCGCAGGTGAATTTGTGCCGCTCCCGGAGACGGCGCCGGAGCAGCCGGAGATTGTTTTCGAACGCAGCCTGAAGGCGCGGAATTATCGGCTCACGCTGCGGCGCGACGGCGTCGCGGTGGCGACGATCCCGGCGCGCGGTTCGCAGCGCGAGGCGGAGCGCTTCGTCGCGCAGCAAGGCGAATGGCTCGAGCGCGCGCGCGCACGGCAACGTCACCGCCCGCGTGCCGCGGAAGTTTGGCCGCTCGGCGCGCGCGTGCTTTGGCGCGGCGAATTAGCGGAATTACGCGTCGCGGCGACGGGCGAAAAACCGCAAGTGTGTCTCGCGGCTGATGTGTTTCGCGTGCCGCGGCTCGACGGAGATTTGCGGCCGACGCTCGAGGCGCAATTTGCGCGTCGGGCGAAGATCGAGTTGCCGGCGCGCGCGTGGGAACTCGCGGCGACGGTCGGCGTGGAAGTGAAACAAGTCACGGTGCGCAACCAGCGTTCGCGCTGGGGCTCGTGCTCGGCGACCGGGACGATCTCACTCAATTGGCGGCTCGTGCAGACGCCGGACAGCGTGCGCGATTACATCGTTTACCACGAGCTCATGCACCTGCGGGAGATGAACCACTCCGAGCGTTTTTGGGCGCGCGTCGAGGAAGTCTGCCCGCCGTGGCGCGAGGCGGAACTCTGGCTCAAGCGCAACGGCTCGCTCGTCGGTTTGTGAGCGCGCGGGCCGCGTGGCTCCGCGCTGTATTAACTCAGTCGCTCAGCGGAAATCGAGGAGCTCAACTTCGAAGATGAGCGTGGCCTTCGGCGGGATCTTGGGTGCTTTCCCTTTTTCGCCGTAAGCGAGCCAGTACGGAATGATGAGCGTGCGCTTCTCGCCTTTGCGCATGGTGAGAAACGCTTCATCCCAGCCCGCGATGACGGTGCCGAGGCCGAGACGGAAACTGAAAGGGACGCCGCGTTTGTAAGAACTGTCGAAGGGCGTCCCGTCGAGGAGGCGGCCGTCGTAGTGGACGATGACTTCGCCGCCGAGGCGCGGGCCGGCGTTGCCCGTGCCTGGGGCGCGTTCGATGTAGCGCAGGCCGGAAGGGAGTTTTTTGGCGGTGCCGTACGTCTGCGCGAGGAGCATCGCGTCTTCGGTGCTGAATTGCGGGGTGCTCGCGGCGAGGGCGGCGCGCATGTTGGCGTTGATCGGGCGGCCAGGATTTTTGCGCGCGAGCAGGCCGGAGCGTACGACGAAGGCGATCGTGATGAGCACCACGCCGAGCAAACCGAGAAAAAAGAAACTGCGGAGTGGAGAAGATTGGGCGGGCATGAAAAATGTTTGTGAGCGGACTACGCCGAGAAATTTTAAAATGGCAAACTCGCGGGCGCGCAGGCGGCGGGAGCGGAATTATTTTTTGGCCAACAGATCGAGCGCGGCGGCGGTGAGAGCGGTGACGCCGGTCTTGATCGCGGGTTCGGGCAAGGGCGCGAACTTGCTCGAATGCAGCGAAGGCAACGGCGCGCCCGTGCGTTGGCTCTCGGCGAATTTCACGGGATCGACCGCGCCGACGCGGAACATGCAGATCGGCACTTTTTCGACGGTGCGGCCGAATTGGCCAAAATCTTCGCCGCCCATTTCGGGATCGATGCCGACGACGCGTTCGGCGCCGAGCCACGGCGTGAGCACATTGCGCACGCGGCGCGTGAGGGCGGGGTCGTTGTACGAGGCGGGAGTGAATTCGCCTTCGAGAATCTCGACGATGGGCATGCGGTCTTCGGCGAGGCCGGCGGCGATGGCTTCGCCGCGGCAGATGCGTTTCACGGCGTCGATGGTGTGGCGGCGGACGGTTTCCGAGTAGGAGCGGAGCGTGAGGGAGAGTTTCACCTCGTCGGGGATGATGTTGGATTTGGTGCCGCCGTGGATGGAGCCGACGGTGACGACGGCGGGATCGAGCGGGCGCGTCTCGCGGCTGACGATCGTCTGGAGCGTGGTGACGATGCGGGCGGCGAGGACGATCGGGTCTTTGGTGGCGTGCGGGTAAGCGCCGTGGCCGCCGGCGCCGCGCACGGTGATTTCGGCGGTGTCGACGTTGGCCCAGTTGAAACCCTCGAGGATGCCGATGGTGCCGGCGGGCAGTGTCGCGCTGTCGTGGACGGCGAGAGCGAAGTCGGGCTTGGGGAATTTCTGGTAGAGGCCTGCTTTGAGCATGGCGCGGGCGCCGATGCCGCGTTCCTCGGCGGGTTGGCCGACGAAGAGGACGGTGCCAGCCCAACGGTCGCGGTGGGCGGCGAGTTGGCGAGCGGTGCCGGTGAAGATCGTCATGTGCAGATCGTGGCCGCAGGCGTGCATGGTGGGGACCTCCTTGCCGGCGAGATCGGTGACGCGGGTGGTGCTGGCATACGGGACGCCGGTTTCTTCGAGTAGGGGCAGGCCGTCGAGATCGGCGCGAACGAGGAGCGTGGGGCCGGGCCCGTTTTTGAGGACGCCGACGATGCCGTGACCGCCAAATTTTTCCGTAACTTCAAAACCGAGGGCGCGGAGTTCGGCGGCGAGTTTGGCGGCGGTTTTTTCCTCCATGAGCGAGAGCTCGGGGTGGGCGTGGAGGTCGGAGTAGAGAGCGAGGAGCGAGGGATAATCGGCGGCGAGTTTTTGCGCGACGACGGCGGGCGTGGAGCCGTCGGCGGCGCGAAGTGGCGTAGCGAGCGCGACGAGCAACGCGAGGGCGTGAAGGGGGAGAGATTTCATTTGGGTTCGAGTTTAGTGATGAGGGCGTCGAGGAGGGCGTCGGTTTGAAGTTTCAGTTGTTGGGCGGGTGGGGGCGGCGTCGCGGGTGGGGCGGAATTTTTTTGGGCGGCGTAGGCTTGGTCGCCGGCGGCTTGGGCGGCGGTGAGGAAGGCGTCTTTCGCGTCGTGGAAGGCGCCGTCGTCTCCGAGATCCGCTGCGGTGGCGGGGCGACCGAGGAAGGCGGCGGTGGAGGCGTCGCCGATCCAGACGCGCCAGTCTTTTTCGTCGGCGAAGTAGGCGACGGTGGCACCGGCGTGCTCGGTGCCGAGTTGGCGGGCGAGGGCGCGCATGAATTGGCCAGGGGCGGCATCAGCAGTGGCGGGCGGGGATTGGGCGAAGAGGCGGGCGCGGATTTTGAGGCCGGTGGCGCGTTCGACGTTGGCGAGTTTGTAGTTAAAATTTTTCGCGCGCGGGGGCTCCGTGGGGAGGAGGTTTTGTGGGTCGTCGAAGGCTGCGGTGGGGCCGGGCGTGCGGGCGGCGGTGTATTTTTTGGCGGCGCCGGCAAGGGCGGCAAAGGCGGTGGCGTCGGCGCGGAAGGCGCGGGCGGCGGAGCCGATGCGGAGAATTTTAATCGTCAGAGCGTCATCGGCGCGAATAAGCGGGAGCAGCTCAAGCCCGCGGATGATGCGGCCGAAAACACTGTGCAGAAAATCGAGGCGCGGGGTGGGCGCGAGGGTGAGGAAAAATTCGCAAGAGTTGGTGTCGGGGCCGGCGTTGGCCATGGAGAGGACGCCGGCGGAGTCGTGGCGGAGGCCGGGGGCGAACTCGTCGGGGAAGTGATGCGGAATGGGGTGGGCTTCGTCGTCGGTGTCTTTGAGGCCGGGGTTGCCGCTTTGCAGCACGAAGCCCGGGACGACGCGGTACCAGGTGAGGCCGGTGTAAAAAGGTTGGCCGTGGCGCGGGGCGAGCGTGCCCTCGGCGAGGCCGACGAAATTGGTGCACATGAGCGGCGCGCGCGTGGGAAACAGCTCCGCGGTGAGCGTGCCGCGCGGCGTGATGAACTCGGCGTAGAGCCCGTCGGGCAGTTGCGTTGCGGCGGCGCGGGCGGCGGCGAGCGCGAGCAAGGAAACGAACAGGACGGCGAGCAGGCGTTTCATGCGGCGACGCTGCGGTAGCCGGCGCGCCGCGACAAGCTCCGGCGCGGGCGAAATAAAAGCTAAGTGACGCCGCCGCCGCGGAGCCGCGCGCGGGGCGTCACGTGGAATCGATTAGGGGAGGAACGAGCAGATGTA
>Ga0209598_10001975_pt1 | contig 16371 bp, 10 predicted proteins | sample M_140807_EF_Meta_FD_187317 | JGI IMG/M metagenome (GOLD analysis project Ga0209598, IMG submission 187317) | Freshwater microbial communities from Lake Montjoie, Canada to study carbon cycling - M_140807_EF_MetaG (SPAdes) (version 2) | ecosystem: Environmental > Aquatic > Freshwater > Lake... | reverse complement strand
AATTTATGAATTGTCCTTACTCAATTCTTGGAGATGTCTAATATTCTTGATTTAATTTGGTATCATTAATACAAAGTTATGTACAAATAATACCAATAGATTCCTCAAAAATGGATCTATTTTCTGAAATTCTTCCCTTGCAAATTTATTAGCATCCTATTCAATAATGAAAGTCATCAGAGAAAATTTACAATATAAAATTATCTGGGATATTTTCATTATTTTGCTGATCCTCATTAGCAGTATTATCATTCCCTTTCAAGCCGCTTTTGAGCATACAACTTCTGACCAAGAAAATAATATTATTTATCTAATTGATCTATTTTTAGTGATCGATATCTATTTTAATTTTTTTACCACCTATCGGTTTCAGGGTGAAGAAATACTCGATGCAAAAAAAATCCAGTTAAGTTATCTTAAAAGTACCTTTTTAGTGGATTTCATTGCGAACTTTCCTTTTGACTTAATTGTTCTTTTGTTTTTCCCTGCGGCGAAAGTCTATAATATTTCTTTAGTTTTAATTTTACGATTATTTCGTTTATTGAGAATTGTTAGATTATTTAGGATCTTTGGTCGTTGGGAAAATCAACGTTGGATTAATCCAGGCTATTTCAGAATTAGTAAACTCTTTATCTTTGTATTATTATTAACCCATTGGCTTGCCTGTATTTGGTTCACGATCGCCTATATTGAAAACTTCCCCAAAGATTCCTGGGTTGTGCGCTCAGAAATAGATAATGCGTCCCCCGCCAAACAATATATTTTATCGTTATATTGGGCTGTTACAACAATGGCAACCATCGGTTACGGCGATATTACTCCCAAGCGAACGGTTGAATATATCGCAACGATTATTATTATGTTATTAGGCGCGTCTGTTTATGCCTTTATTATTGGTAATATTGCTTCTTTAATTAGTGAATTAGACACTGCTAAATTGAATTATCGGAATAAAACAGAATCTCTAATTCAATATTTACGATATCAACAAGTTCCCAAGGAACTCATTACTAAAATTAGTAACTATTATGAATATCTCTGGGCGCGCGATCGCGGGTTTAAAGAAGATAATTTGTTTCAAGATCTCCCTCCTTCTTCCCGATTGGAAGTTTTGCAATATATCACCAGAGAACTGTTGCAGCAAGTTCCCCTTTTTAAATATTGTTCTCCTGGATTACGGAATATTTTACTGTCAGTTTTAAAAGTTGAAACCTACGCGCCAAACTCCTATATCGTTTTTGAAGGAGAACTGGGTGAAGCCATTTATTTTATTACGAAAGGAAGGGCTGAAATCATCAGAGTAAATAGCAATGAGTTTATTGATCAGTTGGAAGAAGGAGAATATTTTGGCGATATTTCCTTAGTTTTAAAAGAAAAAAGAACAGCTTCGGTTCGGACGATTAGCTATTGTGATATTTTTGTGTTGACTGAAAAAGATTTTAATCATATTAAAACTAAGTATCCCGAATTTAAAGAAGTTCTGAAAAAAAGTGCCTCTGAAAAATCAGAAAAAATGCTAGAACTGATTCTCAAAGATATTATTTTATAGTTTTTTCTATTGTACACTTGTTACTTAATAATTTTTTTGTTCTAATCACCTCAAAGAGAGATAGGATATTAGATAGGATATTAGATAAGCTATTCATCATTCAAAATTTAGATTTATCGCATCTTCATTTAAACCCCTATTCAATTGCTTCTAATGAATTCATTTCCTAACACATTGCCCATTGTTTCCTATGATCCCCATCATCAGGATTACCAATCTTTACAAGAGCAAGTGGTACTCCAGCTAAATTTTGCTCAAAATACTTTAGAGTTGCTGCTAGAAACCAATCCCCAGGTTTGGACACCCACAGCCTTTACAACGGGGATGGCGGAATTAATTGCGGTGGATGATTGTCAGGACAAGGTAATCATGGATGTGGCGACGGGTTCAGGGATTTTAGGCATTGTCGCAGGAAAACGCGGGGCAAGTAGGGTTATTATGACGGATTTCAATCCCGAAGCCATCATCATGGCTCAACGTAATTGGGAAGTGAATGCTTTAAACCCCGATGCCCTCAAGCTTTTTCACTCGAATTGTTTTGAGGCGATCGCAAATAATAGTCAACTGAAGGAATCGGTGGATCTAATTTATGCAAATCCTCCGACCCTGCCCAATATTTCCCTGGATAGTTCAAAACAGCTTGAAAACATTGAAAATCGTTCGGCAGTTGATTGGAATCGTAACGGCGATCGCGGTAGGCTAGTGACTGATGCACTCATTAAAGAAGCGGGTCAATTTCTCAAGCCTAAAGGAGAGATGCTTTTCGTCACCACCAGTAAGCAAGGAAGCATGACGACCTGGCGGTTAATGGAAGAATTTTGGGGTCAGAGCATTAAAAATTCAGGGGAAGATCCCTTAGATTACGAAATTGACTGGCAGGAAAGGGAAGATTTGGATTGGGCTGTTGTTAAGCGATTGGATATTCCTCTAGCTTCCTATTATTGGGATTTTTTACCCCTATATCGACAACTGGCAGAAGAAGAAGGTGAACCGAATCCTATCATTGAGCGGGATGGAAAATTATACCAAAAATTGTATTTTATCCGTGCCAAAAAGCCACTATATGCTATTAATTAATCAACAAAAATTGATGCCAGGAATTTTGGGAGGATTAGGAGCATTATCCCATGTAGAATTTGAGCGCAAGTTAATCGAACAACACAGCCAACGGGGAGCTTGCACGGATCAAGATTATCCCGTTTGGATCTTAATTAATGCGGCCAATATTCCCGATCGCACGGATAGCATCCTCAACCAAACAACGGATTGCATTGCTGGCTTGATTCACTATGGAAAATTATTAGAATCGGCGGGTGCAGATTTCCTGGTTGTTGTGTGTAATACAGCCCATGCTTTTTACCCAGAAGTTCAAGCACAACTGAATATTCCTTGGCTTAATTTAATTGATATGACGGCTGAGTTTATTGCTCACAAATATCCAACTCTCAGAAATGTGGGAATCCTGGCGACTGATGGCACGATACAAACGGGTTTATACGAAAAAAGTTTGCAAAAAATGGGCTTAAATGTGATTTATCATCCCCTCCATTCTCCCTTACAAAAGCAAATAATGGAAGCGATTTATCATCCTCAATGGGGAATTAAATCAACAGGAAATAGCGTTTCTCTAGAGGCAATGGCAATATTAGAAAGCGCGATCACAGAATTTGAAGCAGAAGAAGTCGAATTAATTATTGCGGGTTGTACGGAACTCGCGATCGCGTTTAATAAAATGAATAAAGTTCTCATTCCTTGGATTGATCCTTTAGATGTTTTGGCCCAAATAACTCTCGATAGGGCATTTTTCCCTCAATCATGTTAAATTTAGAGCATTTTTCTGAACGTTTTTATAGAGTCGAAATAAAGCCAAATTCTAACTCAGAACTTTCTGGAGAATTGCCATCAAACCAAAGTCCATTTAGTATTCGGGTATCATTGACTTCAAAAGCTTTTCTACCATGTAAAATTCTATTATTGTCAAACACTAAAATTTGATGGGGTTGCAGTTTGAAAATAATTTGATTCGCAGAATCTGCCAAAAAATCTTTAATCAAAGTAAAGGGTTTAATCGCTCTGGGGTGAACTGAAATCTGAGCATAATCATCTGATCTAAAGGTTATATAAATTTTATGATTATGTTTAGTGAAAATAGCCCTAGTTGCTGATTAATTCGCCCGCTTGATCGTAAAAATATCGGGTTCAAATAGAGTCGCTAATCCTGCTGGATCGGTTTTGGCCAGATATTGATAAACTAATTTTCCATCGACTAATTGGGTCAATCCCCCTTCTTTCGCGGCAACCTCACAGTGCATTGCCATTACTTTCGGCGGAATTTTTTCAAAGGAACCATCGGTATGTAATGCTAAATCCCTATTATTGCTATTGGCATATTCAGAAAAATTTGGCAGAACTCTAATGGGAAAAATTCCCTGTTCATCAGATTGATTTTGTCTGACAATATTTCCAAATAATTCGGGAAGGGAAAGAAAAATTTCTTTAGAGGTATCAGGCTCATTACTTTCAATGAGAAAAAAACCATAGGAGTTAAATATCTTGAAAATTTCTTTTTTAACTCTGGGATCAAGCCCATGAATAGAATTAAAATGAAAAGTTAGTTGCTCAAAATTAACAGAAGCCATAAATTATTCTTGACTTAATTTTATGTTTTTTGGGGTTGGCTAATTTAGATTTTCTGAGTTCATTAATGGCGGTAATCCTAGTTTAATAAAGCATCAGATCGTTTTCTCAATTGTACGATAAGTTTAGCCAAAAGTTGGGCAATAAATTGATGACAGGCGGCGGCTAACCGAGGATTTTCTGTTTCCATCCGTTGTAACACTTCTTGGGATAAACGGTAAAGACGAGTCGGGCGATCGCAAATAGCAGAGCATTCCTGGGAAAAATGTCCATAAAATCCAATTTCTCCAATTACAGTTCCTTCTGCCACTGTTCCTAATCTTTCCGTTTGCCCATTTTCTAATTCTCGAACGAGGGAAACCTGTCCAGATTCAATGAAATAAATTGCTGTGGGCATTTCTCCTTGGCGAAAGAGATAATGACCGACTTCAATTTTTGAGTTTTCAAGATAGTTTGAAAATAGTTTAACTTGCTGAGGCAGGGGAAAAACCTCTTCTAGTTGAATTAACAGAGGCACAAATCGACGACGACGAAAAATAGCCTCTTCTAATATTTGACTTTCGCACCATTCAACCCCTCGATCAAGATCAGGGAATCCATAGCAACTTGCTTTTTCTGCGATCGCTAAATCAATAATCTTATAGGGCTTGAATTGTTCAATGATGATGGGAGCAAGACTCGTTAAGATGAGGATTGCTGAAAACTTTTGAGCGAGTTGCTTCATTTTAATAAAGCTGACAACGGCGGAAGAATCAATTCCTTCTATTTGCTTAAAGTCAATGACCAAAAACTTAATTTTAGATAAATTAATATCACTTAATCGTTGACGAATATGTTCTAGTAAATTGTTAGCTGTCCCAAAAAATAAATAACTTTGTAGGCGTAAAATATAGATCTGATCGCCCTGCTCTTGTAATAGTTTTTTTTGATGAAAGGAACGTTCAAAATTACTTTGATAGCTTGCACCTGAAAGAGTATTTTTAATCACTTGCAAGTTGCTATAGGTAATCACAAAGAATAAACAAGCAATGATTAATCCCACCCCAACCCCTTCCAAAAAGCCAAAATTAGCGACAATCAGCAGAATCAAAATCACTAAACAATAATCAATGCGTGATAATTTGAACCAACCTTCATAGACCCATTCAAGCAGTAGTGATAAACCTAAATAAAACAACAACCCTCCAAAGACTAGTTTGGGTAAAAATTGTAGGCTAGAAATTACAAAGAAGAAGAAAAGTAGAGCGCAAATAGATGCAATGATGCCCGAAAGACGATTTCTTGCTCCTGCTTTGTAATTGAGAAGGGTGCGACTAATGGAAAGATGACCCACCATACCCACAAAACCGCCCGTGACGAGGTTGGCCATGCCAGCAACTCTTAATTCTTTGTCCAGGTCAACATCCCGCTCCATTGCTAATTCTAAACCCGTCGAATTGAGTAAAATGGTGATGGGAACAACGGCCAAAAGTGTCATTAAACTGGGAATTTGCTGGATTAACACACTCCAATCAACCTGGGGTAATGTCCCAAGAACCTCTAGTTTGAGTAGGTTTTCACTCTCTAATGAGGTAAACAGAAAACCTTCCGTTCTGACTTGATCTAAAGACATATTAGAAACCGCAAAAAATCCATAGCAGAGTAGAGTTACACCAAAAAGAATCGATGGCATTAACCAAAACTTTTGATAACGACTTAAAAGAAACTGTAAGCTTAATCCCAGAACAACTCCAGGGAACCACAACAGCATAAAATCATCTCGGAGGAATTTATCAAGCTGGTCAAAGTTGAAGGGAATACCCGTCATCACTTTTAAAGAGCCTTGAATAAAAAGCCAGCCAATGCCAGCGAGAAATCCTCCAACGACGGGATAGGGAATGAATCGAATAAATCGGCCTAAATACAGTTTTCCCAAGATAAAGAGCCATAATCCTGTCAAAAAGGTACTGAGAATAATGGCCCAGACTAGGGTGGGAAAAATAGCATCTGTTGTGCCTTTGTCGGTTAAGGATTGGCTAATTGAGGTAGTCATTAAGGCGAGAATCACTGCGCCATTAGAATCAGGTCCTGATATGGTAAAGGGCAGTGAACTTTTGAGGGAGACAATCAAGGCAGTGAGAATGGCACTAATCAGGGCGCAACTTAGACCCAGGGGAAGATAGGTTGAGAGATTGCCAGGGAAAATCAAGGCAGCAAAGGAAACACTGTAAATCAGGTTGATTATTCCTGAAATAAATCCTGCTAAAACATCAGGCAGTAAAAATTGAAATTTTAATCGATTTAAAAACATTAATAATAATCTCAAATTAATCATCTCAATCTTAGAACACTCCATTAGGATTGAAGAAAAGCATAAAAATTTTCTATTCAAAATGTTTAATTTAGGTGTATTGGAGTAATGCAACAAAAAAATCGTCCTCACGCAGGATTTAAAGCCACTTTGGTGGTGGCAGTCATTTCGATGGTGGGTACAACCGCCGCGATCGTTTATTTTCCTTGGCTCCTCACGTCTCGTAAAAATGTTGATGGGGTGATTCAACAGGTGAATGAAAGTATTACTAGGGGGACATCACGGGAAGTCGTTAGAATTTTTAATAATGTTCAGGCGACTTTAGAAATCACGGAGAAAGTTTTTAGTAATCAGTTAATTGAACTAAATAATCCCCCAGTACGAGAAAAATTTTTCCTGAATTTATTGGCAACTCAACCTAATTTTACTTGGATTGAATTTGGTTTTGCGAATGGCAATTATTTTGGTGTTCAGCGAAAAAAGGATGAGCAAGGAGAGAAAACTTTAAGCCTAAATCTGATCAATCGAATCTGGAATTCTCAACAGAAAAAAACTGCCAAAACGATAACGCCCTATGAAAAAGTTGGAGATAAATTATTACCCCAATCTCCCCTTAAACAAGTCGAAAGTTATAATGCTTCCCAACGCGGCTGGTATAAGTCGGCGATCCAAAATCCTGACAAGATAGCTTGGACAGATGTTTATGTTTTTCGGACTAGTAAGACTCCAGGTATTAGTGCTTCGATTCCTATCAAGAAGGCGGGTAAAATACTCGGCGTGACTAGTATTGCCTTTGAACTACAACAAATTTCCGATTACCTCCGACAGTTGCAGGATAAAAATCGGGAAGGTGCTATTTTTCTGGTAAATGAAAGTAACCAATTACTGGCTTCTACGACTTTTTCTGATAGTGTTGCACGGAGTGATAGTCGGAGTCAGAGCGATACCCCCAAATTGCAACAGCTAGAGCAGGTTAATAATTCGTATTTGAAGCTTGTCAATCAAACGTTACAAGCGCATCAACTATCGGTAAAAGATATTGTCACAGTTCCCAATATCCAAACCCAATATGTTTATCGTGATCCTAGTACCAGCGATCGCTACTATATTTCCCTGACTCCTCTGCAATATCCTGAATCTTTTAAGGCCCAGAATGCGAATTATCCTAAATGGGTCGTGGGAACGGTGATTCCCGAATCCTATTATGTGGCAGAGATTGATAAAAATAAAAGGCGTTTATTTTACATTATTGCGGGATTTCTGGTATTAGCGGTCGGTTTAGCCATTTTTATTGCCGATCGCATTTTTGTCCAACCGATTCTGACCATTGCTAAAGCCGCCGAAGCGATCGAAGCCGAAGAATTTGAAGCCGTTGATCTCGGAACAGTGACTCAACGCCAGGATGAATTAGGACATTTGGCGATCGTTTTTGAAACCATGACCCGTCAGGTCTATAGCAGAGAAAAGGAACTCAAACAACAGGTACAAGCCTTGAAAATTGAGATTGACCAATCCAAACTCAACAAAAACGTCCAAGATATTGTGGGGAGTGAATTTTTCCAGGAATTGAGCGAAAAGGCGGCTCTGAATCGTTGGCAAACGCCTAATTCTTCTGGGGAATCTTCTATTCACACAACGATTATTTCGGTTCATTCCTATCGAGGAGGAACGGGGAAATCCAATCTGACCGCCAATATTGCGGCTACCCTTGCCCATTATGGCTATCGAGTCGGCATCATTGACACCGATCTGCCTTCTCCTGGGATTCATGTTCTCTTTGGCTTTCAAGAGGAAGATATGAATCCTTGCTTAAATGATTATCTCTGGGGGCGTTGTGAGATTGAACAAGCGGCCCATGATGTGACAGCTTTGTTAAATGACCGAAAAACTGAACGCAGTCGGCTTTATTTGATTCCCGCCAGCATCAAACAGGGAGAAATGTCAAAAATTTTGCGAGAAGGTTATGACGTGGACGTTCTCAAGGAAGGTATCCAAAGGCTAACCACAACCTTGGCATTGGATTATCTTTTGATCGATACCCATCCTGGCATTAATGAAGAAACCTTGCTGTCGATCACGCTATCCGACCTCTTTGTTGTCGTTTTGCGGCCCGATCAACAGGACTTTCAAGGCACTGCGGTAACGGTTGATGTTGCTCGAAAACTTGGTGTCTCCCAACTTTTAGCAATTATTAATAAAGCTCCCAGTAATTTTGATTTTGAACAGTTACAACAGCAAGTAGAAGAGACCTATGATATTGATGTAGCAGGTATTCTCGCCCATTCAGACGAAATGATGTTTTTGGGGAGTAAGGGGCTTTTTACCATTGATTATCCTTCTGATCTTCTAACTCAAAAAATAGAGCAAATCGTCAAAAAAATTGTTGATTTTTAAGAATTACCCTTCTTTTTTTATGGAGAACTAGATTGAACACGATTTATTTGTAAAAAATTGTCGGGCTAATCGTTTCAGCGATCAAACTAAGGTGAATCGTTCTAATCTTAAAGTATCATATTAAAATTATTAAAAAATTGTAGAATGTGTCATAAAAAACGCCTAGACAAGGCAGTAGGAGTAATGCAACAAAAAAGTCGTCTTCATGCAGGATTTAAAGCAACCCTAGTGGTGGCAGTCATTTCAATGGTGAGTACCACCGCCGCGATCGTTTATATTCCTTGGTTCCTCACGTCTCGTAAAAATGTTGATAACATTATTCAACAAGTTAATGAAGCGATCGCCGCTAGTACCTCAAGGGGCGTTGTCAGGGTTTTTAGTAACGTACAGTCAACTCTGGAACTAACTAGAAAGATGTTTCAGAATCAACTCATTGATCCCAAGAATTCCCAGGCAAGAGAAGTATTTTTTCTAAATTTATTATCAACTCAACCTAATTTTACTTGGATTGAATTTGGATTTGCCAATGGCAATTATTTTGGAGTTCAGCGAAAAAAAGATGATAAAGGAGAAAAAACGCTATCTTTAAACTTGATAAATCGAAGATGGGATTCTCAAAAACAACAAAACACCAAAAATACTGTTTCCTATCAATTGTTCGGAGAAAAGCTGTTGCCCCAAAGAAAACTCCAAGAAATCGAACGTTATAATGCCTCCCAAAGGGGATGGTATAAGGCGGCGGTCAAAAATCCTAACAAGATAGCCTGGACAGATATTTATGTATTTCGTACCAGTAAAACACCAGGCATTAGTGCGTCTATTCCTGTCAATGAGAAAGGGGGACAACTAGGGGTTGTCAGTATTGCTTTTGAATTGCAACAAGTCTCTGATTATCTCCGTCAACTTCAGAATAAACAGCGCGAAAAAGCTATTTTCCTGATTAATGAGAGTAATCAGATACTGGCTTCAACGACTTTCTCTTACAATTCTCTACGTAACAACAATCAGAACAAAACAAATACGCCGAAACTGATCCAACTAGAGAATGTTGATAATCGCTACCTCAAATTTGTTAAGCAAACATTACAAGAAAATCAATTATCGATTAAGGATATTATCACCACAAATAAAACCAATACCCAATTTATCTATCGTGACCCCAATACCCGCGATCGCTACTATATTTTCCTAACGCCACTACAATATCCTGAATCATTCCAGGCTCGTCATGCGAATTATCCCCAATTAGTCGTGGGAACCGTGATTCCCGAATCTTACTATGTGGAAGAAATTAATAAAAATCAAAGACGACTATTCTATGGAATCATCGGATTTCTTTTGGTAGCAGTAGGCCTGGCAATTGTGATTGCCGATCGCCTTTTTGTCCAACCAATTTTGACAATTGCCAAAGCGGCTGAAGCAATTTCAGAGGGAGACTTAGATATTAAATTGAACATTAATCGTCAGGATGAATTAGGTCGTCTTGCCTATCTTTTTAATCAAATGTCTCAACAATTAAAAGATTCATTTCATAAATTAGAAAAAACCAATGGAGAACTTGAACACCGAGTTGATGAAAGAACGGCTGAATTAAAAGAAGCTATGGAACAGGCCGAAGAAGCAAATCGCACAAAAAGTCAATTTCTTGCTAATATGAGCCATGAGCTACGCACTCCACTCAATGCCATTATTGGCTATAGTGAAATGCTCCAGGAAGAAGCTGAAGATCTGGGAGAAGAAAATTTTGTTCAAGACCTCAAAAAAATCAAAGGGGCAGGAAAACATCTTTTAGAACTAATTAATGACGTTTTGGATATCTCCAAAATTGAATCGGGAAAGATGGAGTTATATCTAGAAGATTTTGAAATTTTTCCTATTTTAGACGAAATTATTTCCACCATTCAACCATTAACCGAAAATAAAAATAATACTTTATTAGTCAATTGTCCTGTTGATATTGGTGTCATGCACGCCGATATTACTAAGATTAGGCAAAGTCTTTTTAATCTCATTAGTAATGCCAGTAAATTTACTGAAAATGGAAGCATCACCCTGACGATTAATCGCTACTTAGAAGCGGAACAAGAATGGATTTCTATGCAAGTAAAAGATACAGGGATTGGGATGACTCCCGAACAAATGGCTAAGTTGTTTAAACCCTTTTCCCAAGCCGATGCTTCAACCACTCGTAAATATGGTGGAACGGGACTAGGTTTAGTCATTACCCAAAAATTTGCTCAGATGATGGGAGGACATATTAGCATTGAGAGTGAGTTTGGGGCGGGGACAGCTTTTACGATTAAATTACCTGCCCAAGTTAGCGATCGCAAAAACGATATTGTAGAAAACACAGAAGAATCATCAGCGACTTCATTCAATATTTTTTCAGGTAAAAAAATCCTAGTTATTGATGATGATCCCACAACCCACGATTTGATTCGGCACTTCCTAGAACCTGAAGGCTTTAATGTCATTGCAACAATGAATCCAGAAGAAGGCTTAAAGTGGGCAAAGGAACAACAACCTGATGGCATTATTTTAGATGTTATTATGCCTAAAATGGACGGATGGGCAGTCTTAACTCGGCTGAAAGAAGACCCCGAAACTTCTGCCATTCCCGTTATTATGGCAACGGTTTTAGAGGATCAAAGTATTGGCTATACCTTGGGAGCCATAGGGTATCTCACTAAACCCATTCAAAAAGAACAACTGACCCAACTTTTGAATAAATATCAGTCTAAACTATCATCTCGTTTGATTCTTGTCGTTGATGATGACTCCAATAATCGAGGTTTAATGCGTCGTCAATTAGAAAAAGAAAATTGGAACGTAATCGAAGCAGATAATGGAAAAAATGCCCTAATTCAGCTTGAACAAAATTCTCCCGCTCTAATTTTGCTGGATTTAATGATGCCTGAAATGGATGGATTTGAGGTCATCAATCAACTACGTCAACGAGAAGAATGGCGAGACCTTCCCGTAATCATTGTTACGGCTAAAGACTTAACAGAAGCAGATCGTCAACAATTAAATGGTTATGTAGAAAAAATTATCCAAAAAGGTGCCTATCAACGCCAAGATTTATTACAGGAAGTACGTCAGTGTCTTGAAAAAGTTATCGAATAAAATTTCATTGAAAAAATTAAAACAATGATAAAACTACTCAAAAAAAGCATTAAATTTAAAATTTTAATTCCTTTTTCTCTATTATCTTTAGCAACGCTGAGTGTCATGTCAATTGTTGCCTATGCAGCCGCCCGAAATCAGTTGAAAATTGGCGTTTTTGAAAAACTCACCGTTGTAGCTAATCTTAAAAAATATCAACTCCAACATTGGATGGATAGTCAAGCAGAGGATGTTTTTATTCTGGCCAATGATCTTCCTCGAATAAAAATTGATGCTGAAAAGTTATTATCTCCTGGCATTCAAACTAATTTTTCTCAAGATAGTACAACTGTCTGTGATGATTTAGTGAAACATTTTAATCGTATTTCTACGGCAAAGCGTAACTTTAAAGATATTTCTCTATTAACAATTAACGGAGAAATTATTTGCTCTAATAATGAAAATTTAATGGGTCAATATCAGCCATTAATTTCATCTGCAACTTTTGTAAACCATGAACAAGTTAATCAAATTAAACCTAAAATTTATCTCTCGCCCATAACCAAACAATTGACAATAACTTTATTTGCTCCTATTACTAACGCAACAAGGAATCAAATTGGCTATGTAAGTGTTAATTTAGAGTTAAAAGAACTGGATCGCTTTATTCAAGGATCTGCGAGCTTAGGAAAAGGTGGAAATGTTATTTTAATTGCCAAAAACTCTAATTTATTAGAGGCGACTAACCAGGTTTTCACCAATTCTCTAATGAATATTAAAAGCTCTAATATTATTACCAGTCCAGCTATTGTTAATGCGCTACAAGGGAAGAATGGGCAAGAACTTTATATTAATCATCAAGGAATACCTGTTTTGGGAGTTTATGATTTTTGGGATGAAAATAATTTGGTATTGATCACTGAAATCAGTCAAGATCAAGCATTTTTTCCTGCGATTAAACTGGCTAGAGTAATCCTTCTGATTGGCTTATTTTGTTCAGGAATAGCTTTAGTTTTTGTTTATTTTTTATCGGAAAAAATTGCTAAACCCATTCAAGAAATTACCGATGTTGCGATCGCGTTATGTCGGGGGGATTTGACAGTAAAAGCAACAGTCATTACGGAAGACGAAGTTGGAATTTTAGGAAAATCATTAAATACTATGTCTGCCCATCTGCAAGAAACCTTCCAAGAATTAATAAACCAAAAACAAATGGCAGAAAAAGCACAGCAGGAAGCAGAAAATGCCAATAGGGCCAAGAGTACTTTTTTGGCGAACATGAGTCACGAATTACGAACACCGCTTAATGCCATTCTTGGTTATAGTGAATTTTTACAAGAAGAGCTAACGGATCGAGGAGAAGAAGATTTAAACGAAGATTTACAAAAAATTCAAACTGCTGGCAAAAATTTACTGGATATTGTCAATAATATTCTCGATATTTCTAAGCTAGAAACGGGTGACATGGAATTAAATCTAGAAACTTTTCAAGTTATGCCGATGATAGAAGAAATTGTTGCGGCCTGTAAACTTTTAGTTGGTCAAAATAAAAATCAATTAAAAGTTGAATATTCCCAAGATATTGGTAGTATGTACGGAGATTTAACCAAAATTAGACAATGCCTCTTAAATCTTTTAAGTAATGCGGCTAAATTTACGAAAGAAGGTATTATTACTTTTGAGATTAATCGTGAAAATTTTGAAGATCAAGACTGGATTTATTTTCAAGTTAAAGACACAGGTATCGGTATTCCATTAGAACAACAAAATGAGCTATTTTCTACCTTTAAGCAAGTTGATTCGTCCGCAACTCGCAAGTTTGACGGGGCAGGATTGGGGTTAGCGATCGCCAAACAATATTGCGAGATGATGGGGGGAACAATCACCCTAGAAAGCGAATTAGGCAAAGGATCGACTTTTTGTCTGAAGTTGCCTGGTCAAATAAAAAATATAAAAGCTTAAAAAAATCAATTAATATATTTTAAAACTAAAGCTTAATGTGATAGAATGGTTAACTAAAGAATTTATTGAAGTTTATCTCCAGATATTGTTAAATATCTTAATAATCCACTTAATCTTAATATTGATAGGCAAATTCAGGCAAATTTTATATCGGCAATTATTGATAGACTAATTAACGGAGGCACACTTTTATGGCGAAAGTATTACTGGTTGAAGACAACGAAATGAACCGAGATATGTTATCTCGACGTTTGGAACGCAAGGGATATGAGGTGCTGATCGCGATCGATGGGGCAGAAGGTGTCTCAATGGGAATCGCAAATCAGCCTGACATTATTCTCATGGATATGAGTTTACCCATAATTGATGGTTGGACAGCAACTCAACAATTAAAAAATAATCCAAAAACCCAATCGATTCCCATTATTGCCCTCACCGCCCATGCAATGGCAGGCGATCGCGAAAAAGCATTGGCGGCAGGTTGCAATGATTATGACACGAAACCCATTGAATTGCCCCGATTATTGAGCAAAATAGACAATCTTCTTAAAGCTTGATTAACTTGATTACCATAATATTTAGTAATATTTTAATCTTATTAAATGTGAGTGTTTTTATCAGTTATTATCTGTTTAGACTTTTCTTTTATTATTACTAAAATTTCATCATAAAACAATGGATACTGTTTTTTCTGAATTTCTAAAAGATCAAAATTTTAGTGGTCTTATTTCTCAATTGCGCCATGATTTTCGGACTCCTATTAATGCTATTATCGGTTATAGTGAAATGTTATTAGAAGATTTGGAAGAAGAAGAAAATGATCAATTAATTCAGCAATTTCAAAAAATAAATATTGGCGGAAGAGAACTATTTTCTATTATTAATCAGAATTTAGATACATCTCTAGAAAAATCTCTCAAAACACTGTTAGGTTTAAATCCTGTTCTAGAGGCGATTGGGGTCGAGAGCAATTCTTCTTTAGAAAGGATTTTAGAAAACTGTCAATCGTTAAAAGATAATGAATCCCTAGTCGAATTATTATCTGATGTTGAACGAATTGAAAGCTCTGCTTTGCGTTTTCGGGAAATGTTAAAAGAGACTTTGCAAGTGTCTCTTCTTTCTCCTTCATTAATAACACCTTTAGACCAGACAATCTCTACTGCCTTAGATGAAGCAACAAGTCATCTTTTACCTCTTAAAAAGAGCCGTTTTTTAGAAAATCAAACTGGTCATATCCTGGTGGTTGATGATAATGAAAATAATCGAGATTTATTTACACGACAATTACAACGGGAGGGCTATCAAGTTACGACAGCAAACAATGGTCGAGAAGCCCTAGAGATGATTAAAACAGGAGAATATGATGTTGTTTTATTAGATTTAATCATGCCAGAACTCGATGGCTATCAAGTTTTAAAACAGCTTAAAAATGATAAAAAATGGCAGTATATGCCCGTCATTATGATCTCTGCCTCTGATGAAATTGATCAGGTTGTTCGCTGTATTGAGATTGGAGCAGAAGATTTTTTGCCTAAACCCTTTAACCCAATTTTATTAAAAGCTCGCATTGGAGCCGCTTTAGATCGTAAAAAATTTCGCGATCGCGAGAGAGAATATTTACGCCAAGTCGAAATTGTTTCTCAAAAATTGAACCAGGAATTAGAGAAAGGACGACAAATGCAACTCAATTTTCTGCCTCCTAAATTATTACAAATTCCTGACTGGGAAATTTCCGCATTTTTTAAACCTGCCCAACAAGTTGCGGGGGATTTTTATGATACCTTTCCTGTGATGGAACAATATGTGGGTTTAGTCATTGCCGATGTCTGCGATAAGGGCGTTGGCGCGGCCCTATTTATGGCCCTTTTTCGCAGTTTAATTCGGATTTTTGCCGCTCAGTCAGCCATGCGTAACGTCTATCAGAATTTTAATCCTAAAGAATCTATCTCAGAGCAAACTCTAATTGATATGAATAAATTCTGTGAATTAACTCCAACCCACATCTTAGAAGCTGTTTCTTTAACAAATAATTATGTAGCAGAGCATCACGGGGATTTAGGAATGTTTGCAACACTTTTTTTTGGTATTTTAGATCCCGTCAGTGGTTTATTAACCTATATTAATGGTGGTCATGAACCATTGTTTATTATCAATACCCAGGGAGAAATTAAGCAGAAATTAAACTCTACTGGGCCTGCGGTGGGAATGTTGGCTAATATGAAGTTTAAAATTGTAGAAGCCTTTTTAGAATCAGGGGATATTTTGTTGGGCTATACCGATGGTGTACCTGAATCTCGTGCAGTTGATGGTGAATTTTTTACGAATAAAAGATTGTATGATATTCTCACCACTCCTGTTGCTTCGGGGAATATTTTATTAAATAAAATTACTGAAAGTGTCATTAATCATATTGGTGAAGCGGATCAGTTTGATG
>Ga0209598_10001974_pt1 | contig 16373 bp, 14 predicted proteins | sample M_140807_EF_Meta_FD_187317 | JGI IMG/M metagenome (GOLD analysis project Ga0209598, IMG submission 187317) | Freshwater microbial communities from Lake Montjoie, Canada to study carbon cycling - M_140807_EF_MetaG (SPAdes) (version 2) | ecosystem: Environmental > Aquatic > Freshwater > Lake... | reverse complement strand
GCGCCGGCTGGCCCTTCCCCTGCCTCCCCTGCCGCGCCCGCTCCGCCTGCCGCAGCACAGCCGCCCGCTGGCGACGCGCCGCTGGTCGAGAGCGCGCCGGCCAACGAGCCGAAGGTCCAGCTCAGCGAGGTTGTGGTGGAGGGACTGGCGGGCCATCCCGAGCAGCAGCGCCTGGAGCAGGCGGTTTACGGCGCCATGACGGTGACCCCCGGCAGCCAGGTGACCCGCAGCCAGCTCCGCAAGGACCTCGGTGCCATCTACGCCACCGGTTGGTTCTCGGATGCACGGATGGTTCCCAAGGACGGCCCACTCGGCGTGCGCCTGGTGGTGACCGTGCTTCCGTACCCGGTGCTGTCCAAGGTGACCCTCGAGCCACCCGACGCCAAGGTTCCGGCCCGGGTGGTGGAGGAAACCTTCGCCGCCGATTACGGCCGCACCCTCAACCTCAACACCCTGCAGAACCGGATGCAGGATCTGCAGCGCTGGTACGCCGACAAGGGCTATTCCCTGGCGAGGGTCACCGGGCCCGGCCGGATCAGCCCGGATGGTTCGGTGCAGCTGATGGTGCGCCAGGGCACCGTGTCGGGGGTGGAGGTGCAGTTCCTCGATAAAGAGGGCAACACCACCGATGACAAGGGTCGGCCGATCCGCGGCAAGACCAAGACCTGGGTGGTGACCCGCGAGATCTCCATGCGCCCGGGTGAGATCTTCAACCGCCGCAACCTTGAGGACGACATCAAGCGTCTCTACGGCACCGGCCTGTTCAGCGATGTGAAGGTGACCCTGCGGCCCAGTCCGGACGATCCCGGCCGGGTCACGATCGTGCTCGGCGTGGTCGAGCAGTCCACCGGCTCCCTCTCCGGCGGCCTGGGCTATAGCCAGAGCCAGGGTGTGTTCGGCCAGATCCAGGTTCAGGACAGCAACCTCTTCGGCCGCGCCTGGGATCTTTCCACCAGCTTCACCTACGGCCAGTTCGGTGGCCTGTTCGACATCACCTTCACCGACCCCTGGATCAAGGGGGATCCCTTCCGCACCGCATTCCGGGCCAAGGCCTTCATCAGCCGCGATGTGCCGCAGGTGTTCCAGAGCCAGAACAACGGCAACATCTACACCGTTTCGGATTTCTATCAGGCTCCCGGCACCAATATCGCCTACAACATCAACAGCTACAACAATCCTCTTAATGGACCGATCGGCTCGGTCCAGCAGGCCCAATCCGAGTCACCGAACAGCAGCTGGTTCAACTACGACGGCAACTCCGTGGTCGTCCAGCGGATCGGCGGCAACCTTCAGTTCGTGCGGCCCCTCAATGGCGGCAACCCCTTTGTGCGCGCGCCCTGGAGCCTGATCGCCGGCCTCAACGCCCAGCAGGTCACCCCCATGAATGTGGGCGGCACCACGATGCCCTATGGCGTTCTCAACAGCGCCTTCGATCCCACCGGCAGCTATGTGCCGATCAATGCGATCGTCTGCGTGGCCTACAACTGCGCCAACCGCAACCAGTTGGTCGGCATCCGCCTGGCCACCACGATGAACACCCTTGATGATCCCCGCAATCCCACCCGCGGCGATTTTCTCAGCCTCGGCACCGAGCAGTTCGTCTCCGTAGGGCCCGATTCACCCACCTTCAACCGTTTGCGGGGCAGCTTCACCCACTTCATTCCGGTCAACTGGCTCAAGTTCTATAAGGGTTGCCGCCCAGGAGCCAAGCCGGGACAGTGCAAACAGGCCCTCGCCTTCCAGGTGTCAGCCGGCACCGTGCTCGGTGATCTGCCCCCCTACGAGGCGTTCTGCGTGGGCGGCGGCAACTCGGTGCGCGGCTACTACGACTGCGATCTGGGCGTGGGCAAGAGCTTCGGGGAGGCCACCATCGAATACCGCTTCCCCCTCTTCAGCATTGTGAGCGGCGAGTTGTTCGTGGATGGGGGCACCACCTTCGGCAGCCAGAGCAAGGTGCCCGGCAACCTGGGTCCCCTGCTGGGCAAACCGGGTGAGGGCTTCTCCGTGGGCACCGGCGTGATCGTGACCACCCCGGTGGGTCCCCTCCGGCTTGAGGTGGCCAGCCAGGATTTCACCAGCAACTGGCGCTTCAACCTCGGCGTGGGCTGGAAGTTCTAGTGACGATCTGGCCCCAGGACTATGGCCGGGCCTGGACCCTGGCGGCCCCGGTGGAGCGGTCCGGCGTCGGCCTCCACAGCGGTGAGCCCTGCCGCGTGCGGCTGGCTCCCTCCAGTCAGCCGGGCTACTGGGTGGGGTGGCTGGATGATCCCTCCAGGGCGCTGCAGCGCCTGGAGCCTTCCCAGGTGGCCGACACGCGGCTCTGCACGGCCCTCCAGCTCGGCGGCAGGCGCCTGGCCACCGTGGAGCACCTGCTGGCGGCCCTGGCCGGCACGGGCGTAAGCCAGGCCCAGATCTGGGTCGACGCTGGCGAGATCCCCCTGTTGGATGGCTCGGCCCTGCCCTGGGTGGAGGCGATCGCGGAGGCCGCCCTGGAGGAGGTGGGGGAACGCCAGGAGCCGGCCCTCCCCCCCGAGCCCCTCACCCTCCAGCAGGGACTGGGCTTCATCACCGCCTTCCGCTCCGAGGCGCTGCGGCTGGCGGCGGCGGTGGAATTCCCCCAGGCGGCAATCGGCCGGCAGCTCTATTCGATTGCGCTCACCCCCGCGGCCTTCGTGGCCGAGATCGCCCCTGCCCGCACCTTCGGCTTCCGCGAGCAGGTGGAGCAGCTTCGCGCCGCCGGCCTGATCCAGGGCGGCGGCCTCGATAACGCCCTGGTCTGTGATGGTGACCGCTGGCTCAATCCGCCGCTGCGCTTTGCCGATGAACCGGTGCGCCATAAGCTCCTTGATCTATTGGGTGATCTCGCCCTGGTGGGCCTGCCCCGGGCCCAGGTCTTCGCCTACCGCGGATCCCACGGCCTCCACACCGGCCTGGCGGCCGCGATTGCCGCCACGGCCCACCCCACCGCCTCCACCGTTCCTGCGCCGCATCCCGCCCCCTGCTGAGTGCCTGAGCCCTTGACCCTCACACCCGCCATTCCAGCTCCCGCCGCCGGTCCCCAGGACCCGGGCGCCCCGTGCCCCCCCCAGTCCGGTCTGGCCCCATCGCCGGGGCAGGCGGCGGAGCGGGTGGTGCTGGCCAGCGAGCAGATCCAGGGCCTGTTGCCCCATCGTTATCCCTTTGCCCTGGTGGATCGGGTGATCGCCCATGAACCCGGGCGCATGGCCGTGGCGATCAAGAACGTGACCCTCAACGAACCCCAGTTCCAGGGCCATTTTCCCGGCCGGCCCCTGATGCCCGGCGTGCTGATCGTGGAGGCGATGGCCCAGGTCGGGGGCCTGATCGTGACCCAGATGCCCGACCTCCCCAAGGGGCTGTTCGTGTTTGCCGGCATCGATGGGGTGCGCTTCCGAAGGCCGGTGGTGCCCGGCGACCAGCTCCGCATCACCTGCGAGCTGCTGAGTCTCAAGCGCAAGCGCTTCGGCAAGGTGAAGGCCGAAGCCACCGTGGACGGCGAGCTGGTGTGTTCCGGCGAACTGATCTTCTCCCTGGTCGACTGAAGCGATGACGAGCACAGCCCTGGCCACATCGGTGCATCCCACGGCGGTGGTGGATCCCGCCGCCCAGCTGGGAGCGGGTGTGGTGATCGGCCCCTACGCGGTGATCGGCGCCGAGGTGGAGATCGGCGATGGCTGCCGGATCGGCCCCCACGTGGTGATCGATGGTCGGGTGCGCATGGGCAAGGGCAACCGCATCTTCCCCGGCGCCTGCATCGGTCTCGAACCCCAGGATCTCAAGTACGACGGCGCCCCCACCGAGGTGGTGATGGGCGATGCCAACACGATCCGTGAGTGCGTGACAATCAATCGCGCCACCCATGAGGGCGAACAGACCCGGCTCGGCAATGGCAATCTGCTGATGGCCTACAGCCACCTCGGCCACAACTGCCACCTGGGCGATCGCATCGTGATCGCCAACGGCGTGGCGGTGGCCGGTCACGTGGTGATCGGTGATCGGGCCGTGATCGGGGGCGTGCTGGGCATCCACCAATTCGTGCACATCGGCAGCCTGGCGATGGTGGGGGGAATGAGCCGCATCGACCGCGATGTGCCCCCTTTCACCATGGTGGAGGGCCATCCGGGCCGGGTCCGGGGGCTCAACCGGATCGGCCTGCGCCGCAGCGGCCTCGCTGAGCGGGAGGGGGGAGCTGAGCTGCGCCAGCTTCAGGAGGTGTGGGCGCTGCTCTACCGCAGCGACCGGGTGCTGGCCGAGGCGCTGCTGGAGGCCCGCCGACTGCCGTTGCTGCCCGCCGCCGCCGAGCTCTGCGCCTTCCTGGAAGCCTCCGTGGGCCCAGGGCGCCGCGGTCCCCTGCCGCCGCCGCGCTGATGGTGCGCCTGCTGGTGAGCACCGGGGAGGTGTCCGGTGATCTGCAGGGCAGCCTGCTGATCACGGCCCTGCGCCAGGAGGCCTCCCGTCGCGAACTCCCGCTGGAGGTGGTGGCCCTGGGGGGCCGGAGGATGGAGGCCGCCGGTGCCGAGCTCCTGGCTGACACCGCAGGACTCGGGGCGATCGGCCTCTGGGAGGCCCTGCCCCTGGTGCTGCCCACCCTCAAGCTGCAGGCTCGGCTGCGGCGCTGGCTGGCCGATCACCCCCCCGATGGGGTGGTGTTGATCGATTACATGGGGGCGAATGTGAGCCTGGGCCTGCGGCTCAAGCGCCGCTACCCCGGGGTGCCGATCTCTTATTACATCGCCCCCCAGGAGTGGGCCTGGCGCATGGGGGATGGTGGCACCACCCGTCTGATCGGCTTCACCGACCGAATCCTGGCGATCTTTCCGGAGGAGGCGCGCTTCTATGCCTCCCGCGGCGCCACCGTCACCTGGGTGGGCCATCCCCTGATTGACACCGTTGGCCACCTTCCGGATCGGCAGGAGGCGCGGCACCGGCTGGGGCTCTCGGCCACCGCGCCGGTGCTGCTGCTGTTGCCCGCCTCGCGCCCCCAGGAACTGCGCTACCTGCTGCCGGCGATGGTGGCTGCGGCGGCGGAGCTTCAGCGCCGCGATCCCCGCCTGGAGGTGCTGGTGCCGGCCGGACTCGATGGCTTCGAACCCGCCCTGGAGCGGGCGGTCGCCGGCGCCGGCCTGCGGGCTCGGGTGATCCCAGCACGCCAGGCCGATGCCCTCAAACCCGATCTTTGTGCCGCCGCCGATGTGGCCGTCACCAAGTCGGGCACGGCCAACCTGGAACTGGCCCTGCGGGGAGTGCCCCAGGTCACCGGCTATCGGGTGAGCCGGCCCACGGCGCTGGTGGCGCGCCACCTGCTTCGCTTCAACGTGCCCCACATTTCGCCGGTGAATCTGGTGCTGGCCGAGCGGCTGGTGCCCGAGCTGCTCCAGGAGGCCTTCCACCCCGACCCGATCGTGGCTGCGGTGGAGCCCCTGTTGGCGGATTCCAGCCCGGAGCGCCGGCGGATGCTGGAGGGCTATGGGCGGTTGCGCCAGGCGCTGGGCGAGCCGGGCGTCACCCAGCGCGCCGCCTCCGCCATCCTGGATCAGGTTCAGCAGGCCGCCCCATGATCGTGAGCAGGATTCCCACCGTTGAAGCTCCTGGTAGCCCCCCTGGTGTTCCCCGCCAGGCGCCCCCCGAGCCCGCAGTCGCCCCCTTGGGTGGATCGCAATGTTCCGCCGCCGATCAGGGCTCTCCGGCATCCAGGCCATCCAGGCCCCGCAGCGGGTCCTGGTCCCCGTCCACGCTGCTGGGTCTGCTGATCGCCGCGGCCTTGTTGCTCACTCCCTGGCTGCCGGCCGCGGCCGCCACCGAGGAGGCGGTGCTCGCCGGGGGGTGCTTCTGGTGTCTCGAGCACGATCTCGAAGAGCTTCCCGGCGTGCTGGATGTGGAGAGCGGTTACACCGGCGGTAAGAAGCCCAACCCCACCTATCAGGAGGTGTCCGCCGGGGGCAGCGGCTACCAGGAGAGCGTGCGGGTGCGCTTCGACAACACCAAGATCCGCTACGACGCCCTGCTGAGGGCGTATTGGCGCAACATCGATCCCTTTGACGGCGCCGGCCAGTTCTGTGACCGTGGCGATTCCTACCGTCCGGTGATCTTCACCACCAGCGCCACCCAGGCGGTGGAGGCCCGCAACAGCCTGGTATCGGCGGCCCGGGAACTGGGCAAGCCGGCAGCGTCGCTGAAGGTGAATGTGCGGGCCCTGACCCGCTTCTGGCCCGCGGAGAACTATCACCAGAATTACGCCAAGCGCAACGGCCTTCGCTACCGCTACTACCGCTGGGCCTGCCGCCGTGATCAGCGTCTGGACGCGGTGTGGGGAGGCCAGGCCCGCCGCGGTGATCGCTGGCGCAATGCTGCCCAGGCGTTCGCTCCCGCCGGAGCGTCCGCCGCTGCTAGCACCACCCCCGCCACCGGCGCCGCAACGGCACCAGCGGCCCCAACGGCGAAGCAGCCATCGCCGCCGGCGGGCGTGGCCGCAGCTCCCTCCGGTGCCACCCCAACGGCTCCGGGCGCCAGCGCGGCGGGCGCAGGTGCGGTGAGCACCCCGGCTTCCTGATCCGGAACCGCGAGCCCGCCGCCGCCAGCGCCGGTCTTTTCACACCAAGGCCGGCGCCGACCACCAATGCGAGGTGAAATCTGAAGACTTGCCAAAGAAAGGCTGCGCAGAAATGGAGCGGATTTTCAGCTCTTCCTTGGAATTCCCGCCAAACCATCCGGTCCGGCAGCCGTAGCTTGGATGGGTTCACGGTGCCGTATGTGTATGTATCTGCTGACCATCCGTGACGGGTTGCACACCCGCCACATCGGTCCTTACGCCACCACCCAGCAGGCCGCCGATCACCTCGATGTTCTGCTTCCCCATTGTGGTGAGAAGGCCCACTGGCAGATTCATGAGCTGGAATCACCCGCAGCTCCGCTGCCGGGTTCCCGTGCGTTCCAGCCAGCCGCCTCCGTGGCGGCCTGAGCGCCAGGGATCAGCGGCCAGCGTCGGGATAACCCCGCCGTAGGCCGCTTTCCACCATGAGGCCCACCCCGGCATTGATCAGGATCAAACCGAGGATTCCGTACCAGAACCACGGCCCCGCGTCCGGCACCGGTGGCAACTGTTCGGTGGTGGCCGTGGCCAGGGTCCGCCAGGTGAGAATTCCCTTGCGGATCGCCGCTTCGGCAAACAAACAAAGACCCGCCGGCAGCAGCAACACGCCCAGTTGCGCCTTCACATACCAGCGGATCTTGCGAGCAGGCATCGGTGAACCACCGGCTGATTCCTCCAACCTAGGGTTCAGGTGGGGGCTCCAGCTCGAACCCAGTTCACCAGGGTGCGCACCCCGAAGCCCGTGGCACCCGCGGGATCGAGACCCCGACCCTTGTCGCTCCACACGGTGCCGGCGATATCGAGGTGGGCCCAGGGCAGATCACGGGGCACAAAGTCCTGAAGGAAGAGGGCTGCCGTGATCGAGCCCCCCGGCCGTGGTCCGGTGTTCTTGAGATCGGCGTAGGCGCTCTTGAGGCCGTCCTTGTAGGAGCTGCGCAGGGGCATGCGCCAGAAGCTTTCCCCTCCCGCTTGTCCTGCGGCCAGGAGGGCCTCCGCCAGGCCATCACTGGAGGCCCACAGCCCGGCGATTTCCTCGCCAAGGGCGATCACGCAGGCGCCGGTGAGGGTGGCCAGGTCCACGATGGCGTCGGGTTCAAGCTTGCCGGCGTACACCAGGGCGTCGGCCAGGGTGAGGCGCCCCTCGGCGTCGGTGTTGTTGATCTCGATCGTCTTGCCGTTGGAGGCGGTGAGGATGTCGCCGGGATGCACCGCCCCGCCGCTGATCATGTTTTCGCAGCTGGCCACGATCGCGTGCACCTCCACGCCTTCCGGTCGGATCTGGCCAAGGGCGCGCATCGCCCCCAACACCGCGGCGCTGCCCCCCATGTCGTACTTCATCATCTCGATCTGGGAGCCGGCCACCTTGAGGTTGTAGCCGCCGGAATCGAAGCTGAGCCCCTTGCCCACCAGAGCCACCCGCCGGGTGACGGCGCCGGCTGGGCGGTAGGTGAGATGGATGAACTTCGGTGGCAGGTCGGAGCCCTGGGCCACCGCCAGATAGGCGCCCATGCCGAGGGCCTCGCAGTCGCTGCGCTCGAGCACCTTCAGCTCCAGGCCATGGTCGGCGGCGATCGCGGCGGCGGTCTCGGCCAGGGCGGCCGGGGTGGCCACGTTCGGAGGGGCGGCCACCAGTTGGCGGGCCAGTTCCACGCCGGAACACAGCCCATCCACGGACTGGAGAGCGGCGCCACTGCCTTCGGGCAATCCGAGCAGGGTCACCAGCTCGGGAACGGACTGGGGGTCGGGTTCACTGCGGAAGCGCTGATCCTTGAAGAGGCCCAGCCGCACCGCTTCGGCCATCGCGGCGGTGGCCGCCAGGGGTTCGAGTCCCTCCACCGGAAGGGCCAGGGCCAGGGAGCGGCTGCCGGCGGCCGCGGCGGCGCGGGCGATGCCGGCGGCCGCGGTCCGCAGACCGTTGCCATCGAAGCCGGCCGGTTCCCCCAGGCCCACCAGGATCACGGTGCCGGGGCGGCCTTCCAGCCGCTGCAGGCTCACCGATTCGCCGGGCTTGCCCTTGAAGCGCCGGCGCTCGAGCAGCTCGGGCAGGCCGGGGCCCAGCAGGCTCGCCAGCTGGGCGCGGGCCGGATGCTCGGGGTCGCTGAACAGGCCCACCGCCAGGGTGTCGCCCCCCCAGGCCTCCAACAGGGCCCCCGGATCGGCCAGGGAGGCGGTGAGGCAGCGGAACTCCATGCGCGAAGCGGCGATCGGGCTGATCGGCGATCGTAGCCAGCGCCCTCCTTCAACCGGGCTCGGCGGTGAAGGGGGTGGCCCAGCGATCCCGGGTTTCCTTGTTGAAGGGCGGCAGCCAGTGGCGGATCAGGGCCTGCTCCAGCGCGCGGCGGGGGCGCGGTTCGCTGGGCACATCGCTCCAGAAGCGGATGCTCAGCCGCGGCGCCAGGGCTGCCCTGGCGAGCAGTTCGCCGTAGGCCGCCAGGTAGCTCTTGCAGTCGTGGTCGCCCTTCCAGCGCTGATCGGCCCGGCCCGTTTCCCCCACGTAGAGCAGCAGGGGCTCCTGCAGCTGGGCGGGGCGGTCCAGCACCAGATAGATGGCCGCACCCTGCAGGGGTGCCGTGGGCCAGCGCCAGAAGGTGAGGCTCTGGGCCTCCAGTTGGAGCGGGTCCAGGGCGCTGGCGGCGGCCGCCGCCCCGGTGCTAACAGCTCCGAAGAGCACCCCCTGGGCCGGAGCGGTTGCGCGGGCCTCGCGGCGGAACAGGGGCGCCTGGTGGGCCGCCACCCGTCCCTGCCAGGCCAGCAGCTGATTTCGCAGCAGAGGAGGGGGAAGGGGCCCGGCCCCGGCCGCGTTGGCATCGGCGCCAAACAGCTCCCCTTGCCGCCCTGCGGCACTGCCCTCTTTCATCGGCCTGTCATCGGCGTCGCGCTCCGGCATCCGGGCGAGCGGGCGGCAGGCTCGGGCCCGCGGCTTTCGGCGGCGCCGTTGATCCGGTGGCCGCCGGCCCCCCGCTTCGATCCGCTGGCGCCGGGGGGCCCAGGGGCAGTTCGGGCCCGGGCCGCCCCGGCTCAAACGACACCCGGCCGATCCACTGCTCCACCACGGTGGGGGGCAGTGCCAGCCGGTCCCGGAGGTCGGCCAGATCGCGGAACGGGCCCCGGGCCCTCTCCCGCAGCAGGCGCATGCTGCGCTCCGCCGTGAGCTCCGGCAGGGTGGCGAGGAGGGAGGCGCTCGCCTGGTTGATCGCCACCGGCAGCGGCCCGGCCGAAGGCGGTGGCTCGCCATACCAACGGAAGCGCAGCAGCGGCAGCCAGCTCTCCAGAATCCCGCCCTCGAGATCCAGCACGGCCCGCAGATCCTCCGGACCGCTCAGCTGCACCCCTCCCCGCTGAAGCCTCAGCAGCAGGTCCACCTGGGCGGGGCCGCAGCCGGGCAGCCGACGCCAGTCGGCGGCGCTGGCCCGGTTCACATCCAGGCTCCAGCCGAGGGCGGCCGCATGGCGCACCTCGGTGGCATCGCGCAGCGGCAGGGCTGGATTCTGGGCCAGCCGCAGGGCCAGAAGGTCGCGCTCCACGCTGTCCTGCTGGCTTGCGGGCGGGTCGGCAGGCGCGGTGGTTGGCCTGATCTGGCCGCTGACGATCAGCAGCCGGCGGGCCAGGGGATCCAACCAGTGGCGCTTGGCCATCGCCGCCCGGCTTTGCAGAACATTGCGCCTGAAACTAGCGGGGTTCCGCCTTTGGGGGCCACTCCACCAGACCCAGTTGCAGGGCCAGCACGGCGGCGTGGGTGCGGTCGCGGGCCGAGAGTTTCACCAGCACCCGGCTCACATGGGTCTTCACCGTATCCGCGCTGAGGATCAGCTGCCGGGCGATCTCCTGGTTGTTGAAGCCCTGGGCCACCCCGGCCATCACCTGCCGTTCCCGCAGCGTGAGGCTGGGGCGGGTGTCCTGCCGCCGCCGCCTGGCGGCGGCGAGGCTTCGGTCGATCACCAGGCCGCCTTGGCAGATGGTGCGCAGTGCGGCAAGTTCGCTGCCCGCGCCCAGGCCTCCATCCCGCAGCACGCCGTCACAGCCGGCCGCGATCACCTCCCCCAGGCGCGCCTGGCTGGAGTCCATGGTGAGCACCAGGAGCACACGGGTGCGGGGAAGGTGGCGCTTCACCCGCAGGGCGAGATCCACGCCGGAGCCCTGCTCGAGTCCGTCGTTCACGATCAGCAGGTCGGGCCGGTGCCGCACCACCAGCGACCACCCCTCGGCCGCCGTGGTGGCCGCCCCCAGCACCGCTTCGGGCCGGCTGGCGGCCCGCACCAGGGCACTCACCAGCAGCCGGCTGCCGAGGCAGAACACCAGGCTGCGCTGGGCGAGCTGGTGGCCCAGCAGGGCATGCTCAGCCCGCAGCTGGGCCAGGAAGGGGGTGAAGTCCACGCTGGGTCCCGTGGAGGGATTCACACGTTGTTGAGCGGGCCGTGGGGTTGAAGCAGCGATCGCTACCAATCGGGTCGTTACCCACCCTTTGCGTGCGTGGATCCGCACTCCTGCGGCCCGAATCCGCTCTGCAGAATCGGATCCTTGATCCACGCCGCCCGCCGCCGCGCGCCCGCCCATGGCCTTCTTCGATTCCGAGATCGTGCAGGACGAAGCCCGGCGGCTGTTCACCGATTACCAGCAGCTGATGCAACTGGGCAGTGAGTACGGCAAGTTCGACCGCGAGGGCAAGAAGCTCTACATCGATCGCATGGAAGAGATGATGGAGCGCTATCGGGTGTTCATGAAGCGCTTCGAGCTCTCGGAGGATTTCCAGGCCAAGCTCACCGTGGAGCAGCTGCGCACCCAGCTCGGCCAGTTCGGCCTCACCCCCGAAACGATGTTCCAGCAGATGCACCAGACCCTCGAGCGCATGAAGGGCCAGCTGGAGAAGGAGGCCTGAGGCGGCTAGGCCTTTGCGCCGTTGGCGGGGCTCCTGCATGCTCCGGGCCCCTGTTTACGATCCGGCGGCACTGCGCTCGCCAGCCCCCGGAGATCCATGGTTGATCAGCAGCGATCCTCTGCCGCCGTCGCCTCGGACCGGGAGACCACCCTGCCCGCCTGGTTGAACCGCGGCCTGGCGGATCTGTTTCCCGCCGCCACCGCGCCCGGGTCCGCGGCCGATCCCGACCAGACCCTCGCCGCCCGCCTGGCCGAGGCCGAGAGCCAGGGCCGGCCGCTGCGGGTGAAGCTCGGCATCGACCCCACCGGCTCCGACATCCACCTGGGCCACTCGATCCTGTTCCGCAAGCTGCGGGCCTTTCAGAACGCCGGCCACACCGCCGTGCTGATCATCGGCGACTTCACCGCCCGCATCGGCGATCCCACCGGCAAGAGCGCCACGCGGGTGCAGCTGAGCGCCGCTGCGGTGGAGGCCAATGCCGAAACCTATCTGGTGCAGCTGGGCCTGGGGCAGGATCCGGAGCGGGCCCTGCTCGATTTCGAAACCCCCGGGCGATTGGAGGTGCGTCGCAACAGTGAATGGCTGGCAGGTATGGACCTGCCGGCGGTGATCGACCTGCTCGGCAACAGCACGGTGGGCCAGATGCTGGCCAAGGAGGATTTCGCCAACCGCTATGGCTCTGGCACGCCGATCTCCCTGCACGAATTCCTCTATCCGCTGCTGCAGGGCTACGACTCGGTGGCGATCCAGGCGGATGTGGAGCTGGGCGGCACCGATCAGAAGTTCAATGTGGCCATGGGCCGTGACCTGCAGCGCCACCACGGTCTGCGCCCCCAGTTCGGCCTGCTGCTGCCGATCCTGCCGGGCCTCGATGGGGTGCAGAAGATGAGCAAGAGCCTGGGGAACACCGTGGGCCTCGCGGAGGATGCGCTCTCGATGTACTCCAAGCTCGAGAAGGTGCCCGATGCGGTGGTGAACGACTACCTCACCTTGCTCACCGACCTCGATCTGGCGGCCCTGCCGCAAAACCTGCGCGAGCGCCAGAAGGCGATGGCCCTGGCGATCACCGCGGCCCGCCATGGCCAGGCGGCGGCCGCGGCGGCCCAGGCGGATGCGGGCCGGTTGGTGGCGGGCGCCGCTGGAGCCGGGGCCGCAGAAGCGGAGGTGGCGGAGGCCTCGCTGAAGGCGGTGAATTTTCCCGCCAAAGCCTTCTATCTCCTGGCGGCTGTGGGGGTGTGCGCCAGCAGCAGCGAGGCGCGCCGCCAGATTCAAGGAGGTGGGGTGAAACTCGACGGCAACAAGCTCAGCGATCCCAACCAGGAGTTCGGCGCCCCAGGGGACCTCGAGGGCAAGGTGCTCCAGATCGGCAAGAAAACCTTCCGTCGCCTGGTGGGATGAGCGGAGGGAGGGGCAGGAGGCAGTCGCGAGTGCGAGAAATGGTTAAGCCTTAACCATTCACTAAACCCGCCTCGGTTGAATTCGTGGGTCTGCTGGGAGAACGCACGTTCCCTTTGCCGTTCTCCAACTCTAGTCTTCCCCTCGTTTGCCTCCAGCACCCATGGCACTCCAGCGCCAGCTTCAGCGATCGCTTACCTGGCTCGCCGCGGGCAGCTGCCTCACCATCCTGATCCCCGCCTCCCTCGGCTCCGCCGTTGCCCAGGCGGGTTCCCAGGGGCAGTCGGCGGGTGCACCAGGCCAGGGCGTCCGGATCGGTGGATCCAGCACGGTGTTCCCGGTTCTGCAGGAGGCCCGCAAGGACTATCGCGCCGCCGGCAACACGGTGGCCATCGATCTGCAGGAATCGGGCACCAGCGATGGATTCCGCCACTTCTGTGCCGGTCACCTGGCGATCGCCAACGCCTCGCGCCCGATCAACAGCAAGGAGCTCAAGCTGTGCGCCAGCAAGGGCATCACCTTCATTGAGCTGCCGATCGCCTTTGACGCTCTCACGGTGGTGGTTCACCCGAGCAACACCTGGGCTGCCGCGATCAGCACCAAGGAGCTGGCTCGCCTCTGGGGCCGCCAGGCCCAGGGTGTGGTGGACCGCTGGGATGAGGTGAATGCCGCCTGGCCGAAGCGGCCGATCAAACTGTGTGGCCCGGGTAAGGATTCGGGCACTTTTGATTATTTCAATAAGGCGATCAATGGCGATCCTGACAACTCTCGCACCGACTACACCAGCAGCGAAGACGACCAAGTGATTGTGCGGTGCGTGGCCAGCAATCCCAATGCGCTCGGTTATTTCGGCTTCGGTTACTACGCCAACAACAGTCAGAAGCTGCGCGCCCTCCCGATCGCTTCCAGCGCGGCCGCGGTCACGCCCTCCCTGGCCAACGTGCAGGCCGGTCGTTATCAGCCCCTGAGTCGACCCCTGTTTGTTTACATCAACGATAAGGATCTTCAAACCAGCAACGATGTGCGTTCCTTCTCCACCTACCTGGTGCGCAACGGCCTGCGTCTGGTGGAGGAGGCCGGCATGATTCCCCTGCCGGCCAGCACCTACCGCCTGGTGGAAACCAAGCTCTACCGGCGCATCCCCGGCACCGCTTTCGGCGGGGATCTGCCGGTGGGGCTGAGCATCGGTGAGGCCCTGCGGCGCAGCTTTGACGAAACCAAGCGGCCGCAGTACCGCTGATCACACCATGAATCGCCGCAGCATCTTGATCCAGTTGCTGGGGCTCGGGGCCGCGGGGCTGGCGGGCCGCTCCCTGGCCGCTCCGGGGGGCAGGGCCCCCGGAGCGGGGAAGGCGCCATCGGCCCCCACCGTTGCCCCGAACGCGGCGGCGCTGCCGCTGTCCGCCCCCCTGCCCTTTGCGCCCATCAGAGGGCCGATCCCCCTGTCCAGCGACGGCCTGAGCGCCGCCGAGCAGCGCACCGCCTACCAACGCGTTGCCCTGCAGGACCGGTTGGTGGTGCCCGAGGGATTTCGCAGCGATCTGTTGCTGCAGTGGGGAGACCCTCTTGGCGCTGGCCGCTTCGGTTTCAACAACGATTTTCTGGCCTTCACGCCCCTGGATCGCCAGCGGGCCCTGCTTGCCGTGAATTTCGAATACATCAGCGCCAGGCCCTGGTGTGCCGGCTACGCCGCGGTGTTCGGCCGGGAGCTTCCCTTTGCGCTGCTGCAGAAGCTGCTGGCCGAGCGGGGCGGGCGGGTCGATGCCCTCGCCCTGGCGCCCCAGGATCCGCTCCGCGCGCCCCTGCTGGCCGTGGCCACCGCCGCCCTCGAAGACCTGGGCATCGGCGTGGTCGAACTCACCCGCACCGCCGACGGCGGCTGGCGCCATGCCCCCGGCCGGTTGGAGCGCCGGATCACCGGGCTGAGTGGCCTGCGGCGCCCGCAGGAGCGTCTGCGCACCACCGGTCCGGCTGCCGCGGTGTTCCGCCGCCGCCAGCGCCTCGGCTATGACGACGGCCTGGGCGACCGGGTGATCGGTAGCTTCGCCAACTGCGCCGGTGGCCAGACGCCCTGGGGCACGGTGCTCTCGGCCGAGGAGAACATCCAGAACCAGGTGGTGGAGGCGGTGCATGCCGACGGCAGTTCGCCGCCGCCGGCGGAATGCCCCTTCCGCTTCGATGGCGACCGCCTCGAAGGGCTGGGCAACCCCTTCGGCCTGGCCGGCAACAAATACGGCTGGATGGTGGAACTCGATCCGCGTCGCCCCGAGCGAACGGCGGTGAAACACACGGCCCTGGGACGCTTCCGCCATGAGGCGGTGGCCCTGCGGGTGCGCGCCGGTGAACCGTTGGTGGTGTACTCCGGCTGCGACCGTCACGGTGGCCACCTTTACCGCTTCGTCAGCGCTGATCCCGTGCGCGATCCCACCGACCCCGCCAATTCCCGGCTTCTGGAGCGGGGCCGACTGGAGGCGGCCCGCTTTGAGCCCGATGGCGGCGGACGTTGGATTCCCCTGCTGCCCGAAACTGCGGTAGAGCCGCTGCGGCCTTCCCATTTCGCCCGCTTCGACCAGCCCGCCCTGTCGCCGGTGCCCCACAGCGACCGCCGCCAGGCTGGGGCTTCACCGCTGCGCAGCGATGGGGAATGGGAGGCCTACCGCCAGCGCTTCGCCAATCTCGCCGCGCTCTACCCCGGCAGCGGTGAGGAGCAGCTCGGAGCCATCCTGATCGATGCCCACCTGGCCGCCAACGCCGCCGGTGCCACCCCCACGGCCCGCCCCGAAGACACCGAACTGGATCCGCGCACGGGCGACCTGCTGATCGCCTTCACCGCCGGCGGATCGGAAGGCGAGGGCCAGGCGGATCCCGCCATCTTCCAGGGACCGGCGGGACAGCCGAGCTGGCCCTACGGCTGGTTGATGCGCCTCGAGGATGGGCCTGCCCAGGCGACCCGCGCTGGAGGGACCTTCCGCTGGCGCCTGGTGGCCACCGGCGGCACCCCCTGGGAAGGGGGCATGGGCTTCGCCAATCCCGACAACCTTGCGGTGGACCGCGCCGGCAACGTCTGGATGGTCACGGACCGGGCCGCGGTCAACGGCAGCGCTGATGTGTTCGGCAACAACGCCTGCTGGCTCTTCCCGGCCAGGGGCCCGGCCGCCGGGGAAGCCCTGCTGTTCGCCACCGGGCCGATGGAATGCGAGCTCACCGGACCCTGCTTTGACGCCAACGAGACCACCCTTTTCCTCTCGGTGCAGCACCCAGGCGAGGACAACGCCACCCATCAGAGCGGGCAGGAGGAGGTGCAGGCCTACACCCTGCAAGACCGCCAGGGGGTCGCTTTCGAGCAGCTCCGCCAGGTGCCGCTCGGCTCGAACTGGCCGGCCACCACAGCGGGCCGCATCCCCCGGCCAGGAGTGGTGGCGATCCGCCGCACCGACGGATCCCCCCTGCTTCGCTCCGCCCCCGCGGGATGATCAACGCCTTGGATGGGCCCGG
>Ga0209598_10001970_pt1 | contig 16389 bp, 15 predicted proteins | sample M_140807_EF_Meta_FD_187317 | JGI IMG/M metagenome (GOLD analysis project Ga0209598, IMG submission 187317) | Freshwater microbial communities from Lake Montjoie, Canada to study carbon cycling - M_140807_EF_MetaG (SPAdes) (version 2) | ecosystem: Environmental > Aquatic > Freshwater > Lake... | reverse complement strand
AAGGTATGTCATTTCCATGGCTCTGCGCAAAACCATCGTTGCTCCGTCTCTTTTAGCTTGTGACTTCAGCCGCCTCGGTGCGGAGGTGGAACGCGTCACCCAAGCCGGCGCGGATTGGATTCATTGCGATGTGATGGATGGCCATTTTGTGGACAACATTTCCTTCGGTCCGGCCTTTGTGGAGGCGGCTTCGCGCCACACGCGCCTGCCGCTCGATGTGCACCTGATGATCGAAAAACCCTACCACTATCTTCCGCGTTTTCTTCCTCTCGCGAGTTCGATCACATCGCATGTCGAAGCCGACCATGATGTATCGAAAACCCTCGCGGCCGTGCGCGATGCCGGGCTTCTGGCCGGGCTAGCGGTCAGTCCACCAACGCCTGTGGACATGGTGAAGCCGTTTCTCGGGCAGTTTGATATTCTTTTAATTATGACCGTGAACCCAGGCTTTGGCGGTCAACCATTCCTGACCTCGATGCTGGACAAGGTAGCCGAAGCGACGGCTTGGCGTGAGGCAGGGGCGTTTGATTTCCATATCGAGGTCGATGGCGGCATCAATGTCAAAACGGCGACCGAGGCGGTTCGCAGCGGGGCCAACTTGCTCGTCGCGGGAACATCGGTGTTTCGCGCGCAGGACGCCGCTGAGGAAATCCGGATGCTAAAAAATGTCTGAGGCTTCTGCTCCTAAACCTCGCCGCCAGGGATTGAGGCTCGCTCTAGCACTCGGCGTTCTGGTTGGTGGCGCGATTTGGATTATAGCCGGAATGGAGTCTCCCAAAAAAGATGACGCTGTTTGGTTTGGAAAAAGCTTAGAGCCGCTGCGGGCCGCATATTCGTTCGAACTCACCGACCAGAATGGCGAACCGTTCCGCTTGGAGGATCAGCGAGGGAGTTTGGTTTTACTGAATTTTGGTTTCACCTGCTGCCCGAACATCTGTCCGGCCTCGCTGGCCAACCTCGCCGCCGCCCGCCGTGCCCTGCCCGAGGAGGCAAGGGATCGGGTGCGCGTTGTTTTTGTGAGCGTTGATGAGCGGGACGACATTTCCGACCTCAAAAAATACATGCCGATGTTCGATGAAAAATTCACCGGCCTCACAGGAACGCCCGAGGCGATTGGCAACACGGCGCGGGCTTACGGTGCCTTTTACCGGAAGGACCCCAAGGGACCGCAGAGCAAGGAGGATTATTTGATCGACCACTCGACCAGCACCTACTTGATCGATCCCAAGGGAAACCTGCGCTTGGTCTATAAAATGGATCAGCTTGCAAATGCAGAAGCCATGGCGAGCGATATGGTGCGTGTGCTGGGTTTGCCGCAGCGGAAGGATTGACCACAGAGGACACAGAGAGCACAGAGGAGATGGATAGTCCGATTTTTTTACAAAACCCCGTGGATACTGGGCTCGGGTGGAAATCCCGAGCCCAATTCGGCGCGGGACTTCTTTGCGCACTGACCCTCTCGGCGTGTGGACCGACTCCGGATACCACCGTCGATACGACACCGCTGACCGGTCGGGATATTTACCTGACGCGCTGCACGGCATGCCATCAGGTCGATGGCGGGGGAATTCCAGGGAATTGCCCGCCCTTTCAGGGATCGCCGCGTCTTGCAGGGTCTTCTGAGGAATTGATTCGCCTCATGCTGCTCGGGCAGCGCGGGCCATTGGAGCGCGATGGGAAAATCTACAAGGGCATCATGCCTTCATGGCGCGCGGATTTGACCGATGAGCAAACGGCAGAGGTTTTGAATTACATCCTCACGACATGGAGTCCGCAGAGCCGAAAAGTCTCCGCCGAGGAAGTTGCCAAAGTGCGCGCGGAAACTGCCAATTCTAAATTGCTCTCGGGAGGACAATAAAAAACCCCTTCCAGCATAACCGGAAGGGGTTTTTGTTGAGACTTTGCTAAGCGATCTTAGAACGCGAAGGTGACTTTTGCACCACCCCAGAAGGTGTTTTCGTCAGTTTGACCTCCGAGGTCATAGAAAGCCAAGCTGTAAGCACCGTATCCAGACACTGTGATTACGTCATTGATCTTGATCGGTAACGCAAGACCGAACTCCAGGTTGTTAGCTCCATCGAACTGGGCCAGAGAATCTCCGCTTGGGCGAGTGTTGTAACCAAAGTTCAAGCCAAAAGCGCTATATGGGGCCAAAGAAATCACGTCTTTGTAGAGCGGAATATTGGCATCTAGTCGGAAGACCAAGAAGCTTGAAGCTGTGGCCACAAGACCTGTGTTAGAAGCACTATCTTCCAAATCAGGACCCAAATTGAAGAAATAGGTCGCTGACGGAGTGATGGTGAATCCACCAAGGTCAATTGTGTATGCGAGTGCAGCATTGAGCTCATTTGCATATACAGTGTTTCCTGAACCCCAGACATCATAGAAAGTATATCCAAGGCTGGCTGCGAGGTCGCCGAATGTATGGGTGTAGGTAGCGCGCGCGTCGAACTCTTTGTAAGAAGTGTTTTGCGTGCCGAAACCAACCCAGCTTCCGACTGTCAGGAAGTCATTATCGGTGATGTTCCAAGTAAAGCTGACATCTGTCCAATAGATACCAGACCCATAGGCATTCCCGTCTGGACGGATGGTATTATATCCGCGGAACATGTAAAGGCTATCCCAACCAGTGCTGACAGCAGCGTTATACCAAGAGGACTCTTCCTCTTCGACCACGACGGTCTCTTTGAAGGTTTTGCCGGTTCCCGCGAAGAGCGGCGTCGCGGCAAAGGCCACGAGGCTCGTGAGAGCAACAATCGATTTATTCAGTTTCATTTTTGTTTAGTTGTTTGTTGTTTGTTTCTTTTCGCGGGAGTCGCCTTATAGCTGTCCCGAGATAACCTGCCGAATACGGTGGTCCTCACCGCTGAAGCACTATCTGTGCCATGTCGTATCTCTTTGAAAAAAGAGGTCAAATCTTTTTTTTGAAAAAAAATTGAACGGAAATGATCACTCAGCTGTCACAATTTGACCTCCTTGTTTCCAAGGCAGGCAGAATCACTCCGCGACGATGTGGATATCCTCTGGCTGGATACTGGCGAAAACCTGATCCCCTTCATGGAAATCTGTTCCAGCGTTGCCGTCGTTGGCGAGAATCGCACTGAGTTGGAGATTTCCCTGAACGGTGAGGGTGAGTTCATCCACGGCGCCTTTGAAGATTTCCATGGCGACTTGGCAGGAGAAGGAATTGACGCCTCCGGGATCGATGCGATGAAGGCGGATTTTTTCCGGGCGCAGTGAGAGGAGGATTTTTGCAGACGCATGCGATTCCTGTCGGCGAACATCTAACTCGAGTCCACCCGCCAGACGGCACCGCAGCATGCCGGAGTCGGAGGCGAGGATTTGTGCTTCGACGATGTTTGTATCGCCTATGAAGGAGGCGACGAAACGCGTGGCGGGCTTGTAGTAAATCTCGCTCACGGTCCCGATCTGCTCGACGCAGCCGGCATTGATCACGGCCACGCGGTCGCTCATCGTGAGGGCCTCATCTTGGTCGTGGGTCACATAGATGAAAGTGATGCCGAGTTTTTTCTGGAGTTGTTTGAGTTCCACCCGCATCTGGGTTCGCAGCTTGGCATCGAGGGCGCTGAGGGGTTCGTCGAGGAGGAGGACTTTGGGTTCGCAGACGATCGCACGGGCCAAGGCAACGCGTTGGCGCTGGCCGCCAGATAGTTGGGCCGGCTTGCGGTTCAAGAAATCGCCGAGTGCGGTCATCTCCAAGACGCGCTGGACGCGGCGTGTGATATCCGCCGGGGCGACGCGCTTCATGCGCAGGCCGAAGGCGATGTTTTCGTAAATCGTGAGATGCGGGAAGAGGGCGTAATTTTGAAAAACTTGGTTCACATCACGCCGGTAGGGGGGATCAAATGTCACATCCTTGCCATCGATAAAAATCCGGCCCGAGCTTGGCATGTCGAATCCGCTGATGAGTCGCAGGCAGGTGGTCTTACCGCATCCGGAGGGACCAAGAAATGTCATGAACTCACCGGCCTTGATTTCAAAACTCGCGCCTTTCAGCGCCTCGTATGATCCGAAGCGCTTGCTGACTTGGCGGAGTTCAACCATCGGAGAATTAGAAAAAATCAATCGCCGCAGGCGGCGGTGCCTCGATGGCGGGTTGTTCCATGGGGGCGGTTTGGGATTTCACAGGTTCCGCACGGCGGATTTCGACTTCCCCGGATGCCGGAGCAGCAGCCACAGCTCCCTCGGCAGCGGGAGGTGGCGCATTAACCGGAACTGCCTTGGCAACCGGAATATCCTCGTCGTTTTCAGATTCAGCGCCGGGACGGACGGATCGGTAGATGTCATTGAAACCAACCAACGGCGGGGAGGTCACAGCAACGGGTCGGATTTTTGTGAGATCGATGGCGGTTGCCGCGCGTGGCCAGTCTGCCTCGTCGAATTCCCTCGCATAGGTGCGGACTCCGCCGCCGTGGATATCGCAGGGAATCGTGGGAGCTTGTTTTTCGGTGGCGAGTTCCTTGTAGGTGTTCGCCTCAGGAGGGCGTTGGGCTGTGACCGTGTCGGCTGGTTTCGCCGAGCATCGCGGTGTGGCGAGGAGTCCGGAGGAGCGGCAGATTTCGACTTCCTTCAGACCAGAGGGGCGCTCGACCTCGCGCGGCGGGTTACTCTGCGCGGCGGCATTCATGATCTGGCTCCAGATCGGAAGGGCAAGATCCTTGCCGAAGGCTCCGCGGTAGATTTTTGTGGGTTTGTCAAAGCCGACCCACACGCCGCAGGTCACCGTATTTGTGTAGCCGATGAAATAGGTGTCGGTGAATCCGTAGGCCGTGCCGGATTTTCCCGCGACCGGGAAGTTGCCGAGACCGAATTGTTTTCGTCCGAGCGAACCAACTCCTCTCTCCATGAAATCGGACATCACAGAATGCGTCTGGTAAGCGGCGGCCCGAGAGATTGCGCGATAGCGTTTGCGCGGGGCCTTGAAAATGGTTTCGCCCTCGGGCTCGCGAATTGACTGGATGATGTAGAGGTCGGCCGGGCGCTGGCCAACATTGGGAAAAACGGTGTAGCCCAGAACGAGTTCGTCGAGGCTGAGCTCGCTGCTGCCAAGGAAGGCGTTCGAGTAATCCCGCAACGGCGAGCTGATGCCTGCAGCGGCTGCGGTTTTTTTCACCGCATCGAGACCGACTTGCATTCCGAGGCGCACCGTGGCGGCGTTCTTGCCCTTCACGAAGGCATCGCGCGTGGTCATGGGGCCCTCATATTCGTTGTCCTCGATCTCGACCCCCCACTCACCGAGGAGACCTGTCTCGCCACCGACCATCACATAGCGGTTGTCGATACAAGCGTCCTGCACGATCTCGCCAGGGAAGATGCCGGATTCGTAGGCGGATGCGAAAACAAAGGGCGTAAATGCCGTGCCGGCAGAGCGTGTCCCCTGGAGGGCGCGATTGTATTCGCTGTGCTTGAAATCCCGTCCACCGGTGAGGGCGAGGATTCCACCCGCCGTGTTTTCCACAACCAATGCGGCTCCTTGTAGGTATTTCGGCTCGGGCATTTTGACGGACATGTTGCCGCGATTGATCGCGTCTTCGATTTTCTTCGTGGTGGCGCGGTATTGCTCGAATGTCGGATGGCTGTAGCCCGGCTGTTGCTCGACTTTTAATAAAACCTCACGCGTTGCACGGTCCGCCGCCTGCTGCAGGTCGGAGTCCAATGTCGTATCGATGCGGTAGCCACCATTCATAGCCCGCTCGAAGCCGAGCGCCTTGATAACCTGCTGACGGATCAGCTCAATAGCGTAACTGACCTTGAAAGGATTCGTCCGCTGAACCGTGCCCAGTGGCGAGGCAAGTTCTTCCTCGTATTGCTTGCGCGTGATGAATCCCAGCTCGCGCATGCGCCCAAGGACGAAATTCCGGGACTCGATGGAGTCGTTGGGGTTGTTAAATGGTGAGAGAGCCTGGGGGCTTTTGAGCAGACCGGCGAGGGCCGCGCACTGGCCGATCGTCATGTCGATGGCGTTTTTTCCGAAATACCCCTGCGAGGCGGCTTCCGCACCGTAGAACCCGCTGCCGAAATAGACGCGGTTCAGGTAGTGCTCCATAATCTCCTTCTTGCTGAAATTTTTTTCGATTCGCCAGGCGAGGTAGAGCTCCACCAGCTTGCGCTCGTAGGTGCGCTCGCGAAGCTCGAAGGAATTGCGGGCGAGTTGCTGGGTCACCGTGCTGGCTCCCTGCGAGATGCGGCCCTTGCGCCAGTTCGTTATGGCCGCGCGGAAGATGCCCATGTAGTCCACGCCGTCGTGATCGTAAAAACGGTTGTCCTCAGCAGCGATCACGGCCTTCACCAACATCGCAGGCAAGCGGTCGTAAGGAACAGGTTGGCGGTTTTGAATGAAAAGCTTTCCGAACTCGCGACCCTTGCGGTCGTAGAGAATCGATGCCGCCTCCATCTGACTCACCTGCTTGAGGTCAAATTCCTCTGCACGCGCCTCGTATTTCTGTGTGAGCACGCCGAAGCCTATCCATGCTGTAAGGACACCCACGGTAAAAACAGCCAGCGGCACCCACACGATTTTGCGGGCGTAGAATGGCTTTTCAGAGGCCCGAGAGTCCTTTTCCCAACTGTAATATTCCTTGCTTATGGTCGCGAATCTTCCATTTCGCCAGCGAGAGATCAAGAACGCTGATGAAGGGTCCTACTGCAGTGAATTCAGGAAACGCAGAAAAAATTCCGCGCCGGCTTCGAGATCGGCGACCTTTATGAACTCATCCGCCGTGTGCGCTTGCGCAATCGATCCCGGACCGATGGCCACAGAGGGGCATCCGTGCGAGGCGAATACCGCGGCATCGCAGAACCACGGCGCTCCCACCAACTCAGAACCAAGCGATTGAAGGCGAGCGATCACCGGATGTGCGGGGTCGGTGTAGAGTGGTTCCGAGCGCTTCAGGTCGATTTCGATATTCGACACACGCTGAAGCAGGAGATCTGAGATGAACTCGGGATCCACGCCGGGAATGGTGCGGATATCCACCGAGGCTTCGCAAAAATCGGGAACGATATTGACCTTCGATCCGCCCCGGATTGTTCCGACGCTGAGCGTTGATGTGCCAAGAACAGGATCCGAACTCGCAGCCAATCTCGGAATTCCCTCACTCCGCAAGCACTCGATCGCCTGCATCATTTGATAAATGGCATTTTCCCCCGCCTCGGGTTGGGATGCGTGGACGGCACGCCCGTGGGTGCGAAGTTGAAGCCAGCATGAGCCTTTGTGCGTGTAGACGACATTCAAGGATGTCGGCTCACCGGCCATCACAAAATCGAATTTCTCCTCGGCCGCCAGAGCCTTCGCTCCGAACTGGCCGGCCTCCTCGCCCACAAGCCCGGCAAACCAGATTTCGTAGGATGACTCGGCCAAAATCTCCCTGGCCTCGCGCAGCGCCCAAAGCATGGCAGCGGCCGTGCCTTTGGTATCCGACGCGCCGCGTCCGAAAAGCTTCCCGTCCCGCACCTCGCCGCTGAAGGGATCGATCGTCATGCCGGCCACGCTCACCGTATCGAGATGCGGAGCCAAAAGAATACGGCGACCAGCAGCGCAGCGGCTCGGAAAGCGTCCGACGACATTCGGTCGTCCAGGCAAAACCTCGCGCAAGGAAACCTCCGCTCCGCAGCCCCGCAAAAAATCCGCCACCCACGAAGCGCAAGCCGCCTCGCCGGTTTGATCCGTGCCGGGATCGCCGCCGTCGGGATTCACGCTGGGGATGCGAATGAGCGCCGAGGCGATGTCGAGGGCGTCGTTCATTTGTTCAAATACCACTCCACAAACTTTGGAATGCCCTCGCGAATTTTCGTTCGAGGATCATAGCCCAGCAGCTCGCGGGCTTTCGTGATATCCGCCGCCGTGAGCGGCATGTCCCCCTGTTGCTCGGGCAGGCGCTCGATGATGGCCTTTTTGCCCAACGCGCTTTCGATAGCGGAGATCAGCTCCGAGAGGGTCGTGGTTTGGTTTTCTCCCAGATTGAAAATATCGAAATGCGGCCCCTCATAGCGCAGCGCGCCCATCACGCCCTGCACGATGTCGTCGACGTAGGTGTAGTCGCGCCGCGTGGAGCCGTCGCCGAACTGCGGAATCGAGCGGCCATGGTGGATCGCGTCGGTGAATTTGTGAATAGCCAAGTCTGGACGCTGCCCCGGGCCGTAAACGGTGAAGAATCGCAGACACACAACCCGCATTTTGTAGAGATGCGCGTAGTTTCCACAAATGTGCTCGCCCGCGATCTTCGTAGCCGCGTAGGGGCTCAGCGTTTGAGGCAGGGCAAGATTTTCGGTGAAGGGAACCGTCTTGGAGAGTCCATAAACGGACGAACTGGATGCAAAGATAAACCTCCCCACGCCTTGCTCCCGGGCCGCTTCCAGCAGGTTGTGTGTGCCCGTGATGTTGGTGTCGATGTAGAGCTGGGGATCCATGAGCGAGGGCCGCACACCGGCGCGCGCGGCCAGGTGGATGACGGTGTCAATATGCCCGTTCGCCAAAACCCGCCGCACAAAATCGCGATCCCTTATGTCGCCCTCGTGAATGAACGCTCCGCTACCGAGCGAGGCTACATTCGCCCGCTTGATGGCCGGATTATAGAAATCATTAAAATCATCGATCACCGCCACCTCGTGCCCCTCGGACAAGAGGCGCCTGCACACGTGCGAGCCAATGAATCCGGCGCCGCCGGTCACCAATACTTTCATGCCGCAAATGTAGTTTCAGGCGGCTGGAAGCGGCAAGCGCATTCCCTTGAAATTCGTGCTTGCAACCGATCAAAAATCCGCTACTATCTCACTTTCTTCGCTCGGGTGGTGAAATGGCAGACACGTGCGTTTGAGGGGCGCATGCCGCAAGGCATGGGGGTTCGAGTCCCCCCCCGAGCAGATTTTTTTAACCTCAAGGACTCCCCAATCCTTTTCCAGAAAATCTCCTGATTGGGGATCGAATCAGTTCAAGCGACCTTGATTTCGCTCCCTGATCAAAAACTCCGCAGGAAGCATAATGGGAAGACCGTAACAGGACGACCCAAGAACCTTGATGAAATCTTCTCGATCAAGTGTGAGAAGAACATCAGCCCAAGCCAAAGCCGTGATCAAAATTGGTCGATCCTTGCTGGCTGGAAAAACCAAGGCTCGATCAATGGAGACAAGATCATCGACCAGAGAAATGCGGGAACGCAAACCAACCCATGTCGCAGTGGATTCAAAAGGAAACTTGGAAAGATTTCTTTCAACCTCATTACGAACCCATGGACTGGCGATCAGCTTCCAGCCTTGTTTTTCAGCTATATCAAGAATGGCTCTTGATGCTCCAGATTTGGAACGGCAGGCAGCAAGAAGGACACTTGTATCAAGAAAGATTCTCACGCTCCTGCGAGAAATTTTCTGTAACCCTCTTCATCATCAGCAACCCATTTGTCGATGGTTGCTTTCGGAATATCACGCACTGGCGGAAGCTCGTCTCCACCACCGCGAAGGCGGGTAAGGAGGAAAGCTACAAGTTCTTTCTTTTCCTCAATGGGAAGAACATCGGCAGCTTCTTCAATTTCCAAGAGCGAACTCATACGAATATCGTATTCTAGAGTCTTGATTTTGTCGAATGAGATTGACATTGGAATATCGCAAGAAACCTAAGACTCGGCTTTGCCCTCAGCGATTTGATAGCCGTTTGCCAAGGCCGATATTCTCACGCCATCCCACTTCATTTGCCTAACGAGATTTTTGTCGATGAGAAATGTCCCCAGCACTGTTTTTTTACAAAGGAATTTTGAGGCGATGCCTCAAACCCGCAAAGCCTGTCCGACAGAGGCGATGACGCGGTCTTGGTCTTCTTCGGTCAGGTAGGGATTGAGCGGAAGGCTGAGGACTTCGCGGGAGGCGGACTCGGCTTCGGGGAAGTCGCCGTATTTGTAGCCGAGCGGAGCGAAGACCGGCTGCTCGTGGAGGCACTTCGGGTAGTAAACGGCAGTGGGGATTCCGAGCGTTTTAAGTTTCTCGGCGAGGGCGTCGCGGTCTGGAACGCGGATTGTGTATTGGGCGTAAACATGGGTGTTCCCCTCGCGAATGGCGGGGGTCGCGCAGACATCGCGGAGCTTTTCGGAGTAGCGGGCGCCAATGCGGTTGCGGGCCTCGACCTCAGCGGCAAAGCCGGGCCACTTGGCGAGCATGATCGCGGCCTGCAGCGTGTCGAAGCGGCCGTTCATTCCAACAAGGTCGTGGTAGTGGCGGCGGATGCCACCGTGCGTGCGGATGGCTTTCATTTTCACAGCAAGGTCGTCGTCGTTTGTAAACAGCGCGCCTCCCTCGCCGTAGCATCCGAGCGGCTTGGCGGGGTAGAAGCTCGTGCTGGCAATCTGAGTGACATTGCAGCTCTTCAGTCCATGGCGCGTCGCTCCGAAGCTCTGCGCAGCATCTTCGATGACGGTGAGGCCGTGTTTCGAAGCAAAGGCGTTGATGGCATCGTAGTCCGGCATCTGGCCAAAGAGGCTCACGGGCAAAAGCGCTTTCGTGGCAGGCGTGATGGCTGCCTCGATTTGCTCGACGGCGATATTGAAATCCAAGGGATCGATGTCCACGAAGACCGGCTTTGCGCCGACCTGCGCAATCACCTCCGCCGTGCTGATCCAAGTGAAGGGAACCGTGATGACCTCATCACCCGGGCCGATCTCCAGCGCGCGCAGGACTATTTCCAGACTGTCCGTGCCGCTGGCCACCGTGATGGCATGACGACAGCCCACATAATCGGCGAGGGTGTTTTCCAACGCCTCGACCTCAGGTCCCATAATGAAGCGCCCATGCTCAAGAACGCGGTCGATCGCTTCGTGGATGGCGGGCTTGAATTTGAGATACTGGGTCTTGAGATCGATGAAATCCATGGCTCGGTATTAGCACTTCATACGCAGAGAGGAAATACACCAAATGAGCGTTGGCTTATTTCAAAGGGGTATTTTTGCCAAAATTCGTCAATGGCGGCGCAAATTTTTTGCCACTCATTTCAGTAATTTTATTTTGTCTTCTATTGCTGGACTCGTGTGAAGGCTTTTGTTTTGCAGGAGAGGCTGATCTGATCCGACCTCATGGATTTCCTCCTCTTTCTCATCGGCACGGACGAGCCCCTCGAAGGCCGCTGGGAGCGTCAGGACGACGCCTTCGCGGGTTGTGTGATCCAGATCGAAAAAACGGGCGAGGGAATGCTCGGTCGCATCGTAGCCCTACCTCAAAGCATGGCCGATGCTGGTTGGCAAATCGGCGAACCCAAGTGGCAAGACATCCGGCCCGCAGGTCAATCCCGCTGGCTCATTCGCGATCTGCGCAAGCACTTCGACACGCGCACCGGCCGCGTCGTCGGCATCGACCTCCAGGAATACAACCTCTCGCTGGCCGCCGGGGGACGCCTCCGCCTCCACAACAGCAGCCTCCCGATGTTTCCCGTTCAATCGTGGAAACGCATCGCTTCCCCTTCCCAAAAATAAAATTCATTTTGAATTGAACTCTCAGGCGTTTCGTGTAACGCTGTTTCCCGATGAGCGTCGCCTCACCGCATATCCCAGAAACACAAGCCACCGATACGGCTTCCTGCGAGCACTTCGAAAACACGCTCGCCGAGGTTTTTTCCGAGCTGGCCGATCTTTTCGGTAACCCCCGCTCCCACGGCCAGATCTACGGCATTCTTTTCGCCTCGCCGGAGCCGCTGACGATGGATGACATCGCCGCGCGACTCGGCATCAGCAAAGGTTCCGCAAGCCAAGGTCTCCGCGCACTAGAGACGCTGGGAGCCATCGAACGCGACGCCAGCACGCGCACAGCCACCTACGCCGCAAAGCTCGAGCTGAAAGTCCTCATTTCCGGCTTCGTCCGCCAGCGCTTGCTCCCCCGCCTCGACTCAAGCAAAACTCAACTCACAGCGCTCAAGCCGCTCCTGCCCAGCCTGCCCACCGAGCACAGCGCCGACTACCAACTCCGCCTCAAGCGCGTCACCCAATGGCACGACCGCGCCCTGCGATTCCTCCCCCTGGCCCAAAAACTCCTCGATACCGCCTCGAAGTTCCCCACATCCATCGACTAAAAAAACCGCGTGCTGGAAACGCTACCACCCGAGACTCTCCGCCATGGAACGGCCCACACAAGCCGCAACCAAAGGCGGCAGCATGGGTTGAAATAATCGGCCTATCCTGCCCATGTCTTCCAGCAAATCTCCCAAGTGTCTTTTCGTTGCAGGCGTCTTCCGCTCCGGCACATCGATGCTTTACGCCAGCCTGAATCAACACCCCGCAATCGCGCTGATGTATGAACCGGAATTACAAAGCCATGATCTGCCAAGGCGTCTTTTTCTCCACAAGAATTGGCTGGAAAATGCCAACGCCTGGGGGAAATTCCTCTTCCGGCACGGATTTCCGGCCTATCCAAAGGAAGCCGCCGGGCATTTTCATTGCCCCGAGGACTTTTACAAAGCCTACGCCGACCGCAAGCAGGCCATCTACGGAGGAGAGAAAAGCCCCCCTCTTTTGGGTTTTCTTCCAAACTTGGTTGAGCGTTTTCCCCATGCGAAAATCATCACAATTTCACGCAATCCAGCCGCAATTCTGCATAGCATCCAGCAAGCCGCTAAATCCGCACGATGGTTTGCGCGTGGCTGCATGCTGGAGAGAGCTCTGTATGGGCAGGAAAAAATGCTCCATGACAGCGTGATGCTCCATAATCAAGGCTTCCAGATCTTGCACCTCACCTACGAAGACTTCACCGCCCATCCCGAGGGCGAGTGTCGCCGCATCTGCGACTTCCTTGAAATTCCCTTCGACGAGCGAATGACAACCTTGCAGGGTGCCGACCTCTCCCCCATTTACAACCAACCCCACCATCTCAAACTTAGGTCAGAAAAAATCTCGGCATCGGTCGTGAAGCAGCCTGACATCTCAGCCGAGTGGCTCGATATGCTAGACACCCACTGGCAACGAACCCGCGAGTGCCTCGCTGGACTGTCGTCCGATAAGCCCCCGATCAAGCCATTGGTCCCACCAGCAGAAAAAATCCAACGCGCCATCGGCAAGGGGCGATTCCTACATTATCGCACACGCTGGAAGCGGTTCATCTACCATCTCCTGCCCGCCGAGTTCATCCGCGTCTTCCGCGCCACCAAAGTTCTCATCAGCAACGCTCAAAACATTCAGGCTGAGAAATACAGCCCATCAGAAAGACTTCGCAGTCGCCTACTCTCCGGCACATTCATTCTGGTATCCATCGCCATCGGCGGACTTCTCCATACCACCTCGCGCGGCGAGATCAGCCCTCTGCCCTTTTTCATTTTCCCGGTGCTCGCCGCAGGCTGGTTCTTTGGATGGAAGCAAATCTCCCTCTTCTCCTTGCTCTGCGCCACCGCATGGACATTCGGTCCCACGCTCACCTTCAGCACACATCTTCCTCTCCACTGGGTGGCATGGAACCTCCTCAGCCGCACCAGCGTCCTCCTCATCCTCGGCCTCTTCGCCTGGCACCTCAAAGCCACCTTACTGATCCACCAGAACCAGAAGGAGTGAAATCCCCGCTCCTCCGCGTGAAAGTCTTATGCTCTTGTAGATTTCCGATAAAAAATCTGCTTCTTAATCAAAGTAACAATAATGCAAACCCATCCCATCCTTGTAGCCGGCGCCGGCGGATTCATCGGCGGCGAACTCGTTAAAAACCTCCTTGCCCAAGGCCACTCAGTCCGGGCTGTCGATAAAAAACCCCAGTGGCAATGGTATCAGCGCTTTCCGAAAGCTGATAACCTCACTCTGGATTTGGAACTTAAAGATGCTTGCATTCACGCCGTGAATGGTTGCGATGCAATATACAACCTGGCTGCGGATATGGGCGGTATGGGCTTCATAGAACTCAACAAGGGCCTCTGTATGCTCAGCGTTCTCATCAACACGCACCTTCTCATGGCCGCACGCCACTGCGGGGCGTCGCGCTTTTTTTATTCTTCCTCAGCCTGTGTTTATGCCGGTTACAAACAACGCGAAACCGACAACCCCGGCCTGAAAGAAGAAGACGCCTACCCCGCTGATCCCGAAGACGGGTATGGCTGGGAAAAACTCTTCTCCGAGCGCATGTGCCGCCACTTCCGCGAAGACTTCGGCATCGAAACGCGTGTAGCCCGATATCATAATGTTTATGGCCCACATGGAACATTCGATGGGGGTCGCGAGAAAGCTCCAGCAGCCATTTGCCGAAAAGTCATCACTGCTAAGCTACATGGCATCAAAGATATAGAAATCTGGGGCGATGGTCACCAAACCCGCAGTTTCCAATACATCGACGACTGCATCCAAGGCACACAAGCCATCATGAACAGTGAGATTTTCGAGCCCATCAACCTAGGCTCAGCAGAGATGGTCTCCATCAACCAACTGGTGGACATCGTTGAAGAAATTGCCAGCATCAAGCTCGAACGCCGTTACAAACTCGACGCTCCAAAAGGCGTCCGTGGCCGTAGCAGTGACAATACTCTTATCAAACAACGGCTCGGCTGGGAACCATCCATCTCCCTGCGCACCGGCCTCGAAAAAACCTATGCCTGGATCTACGACCAAATGAAATCCGGTCAATCGAAAGACAGCATCTTCAACCGCTACTGAAAAAATGCTCTGCGTCTCGCAAAACTTGACCCCTTGACCGCACGTGTTATTTTAATAAAATACGTGTTATGAAAAAAAAGCTCACCCTCACCGTCGAAACTTCGGCCATACGGAGGCTTAAGTCCATGGCAGCCAGCCAACGAACCTCCGTTTCTGGCCTCCTCGAGGAATGGAGCATGCGAAGCGCACCACCTCAAGGCGGCGCTCTCCTCGGCGAGCGGTTACACGCCCGTTGGGCCGCAGACCCCGCAATCGCGGGAGATCCACGGCTCGAATTCCTGCTCCGCAAACACACAACTTGATGCGGGCCCTCGTTGACACCAATATTTTCCTCGATGTGCTGCTCGCTCGCGAGGGTCTCACCGAGGAAAGCCAACGCGTTTTAGACTGGTTTGAGGAAAATCCCGGTGATGGCTGGATCGCTTGGCACACTTTGGCCAACCTCTACTACATCGGCAGCAAAATGGTTGGACGCGCTGCGGCACTCGACGCTATCGATGAAATCCTCAGCACTTTTGAGGTCTCTCATGTCGCCTCGACCGACGCACGACGCGCCCGCAATCTCGACATCGACGATTTCGAAGACGCCCTCCAAGCCAGCGCAGCAATATCCTCCCGCGCGGAATGCATTGTCACACGCAACATCCGCGACTTTCTGCAAAGCCCAATCCCAGCGGTGCCACCCCAATCGTTTCTCAAAACCGTGGCCAGTTAAACCCACTTGTTGCACAAACCTTCAAGGACTCATACCTCTGACTTGAGGCCATGATCTATGCGCAGCGGAGTCAGCGCCCATCGATACGCTCGCAGACAGCCGCAACATCCCCAAACAAAACTCTCTTGGGAACTGTCCAGTTCAAATTCACCGTTTTGCATTGAATATCAAACAACCAGCCCGCCCCGCGCCCACTTACGAACTTCTTGGCGTTGGGATGAGCATTGTGAATGTGCCGGATGTAGTGCGGCGTATTTTAGACGCCATTGCCAATGCTCAAAAAGGCTACATCTGCGTAACCGGAGTGCATGGCGTTATCGAATCTCGTGACGATGCCGACCTCCAAAAAATTCTTAACAATGCTTTTCTCTGTGTTCCGGATGGAATGCCAACAGTCTGGATGGGCCGTTTACGCGGTCATAGGAGCATCTCACGAGTCTATGGTCCGGATTTGATGCTGGCACTCGTAGAAGCAACCCAGAATCTTGATGTCAAACATTTTTTCTATGGTGGAAGCCCAGGCGTTGCCGAGGAACTGCAGCAAACGCTAAAAAACCGCTTTCCAGGCCTTCAAATTGCGGGCACTTATTGCCCCCCGTTCCGTCCCCTGGATCAAAATGAAGTCCTCGATCTTCAAAAAACAATAGCTTCAGCGCGTCCAGACATTTTTTGGGTTGGACTCAGTACCCCGAAGCAAGAACGCTTTATGGCGGAGTTTCTGCCACTCCTCGACACCGGAATCATGATTGGCGTGGGAGCAGCTTTTGATTTTCATACCGGACGCGTTCGCCAAGCTCCCCGCTGGATTCGACAAAACGGCTTAGAGTGGCTTTTCCGGCTCATTCAAGAACCCAAACGCCTGTGGAGACGCTACATAAGTATTGTTCCTCGCTTTCTTTGGCTGGTTTTTAAAAATAGGGCTTAATGAAATCCGTGAGACCTTTTACCGCCTTGCCACCCGCTATCTCAAGTGGAACTCCCTCTTCCTATATTACCTGCTGAAAACCAAAAGCCCACAGCGTGACGAAAAAATTTAACCATCGAGGACAGAGGTTAGGA
>Ga0209598_10001969_pt1 | contig 16397 bp, 14 predicted proteins | sample M_140807_EF_Meta_FD_187317 | JGI IMG/M metagenome (GOLD analysis project Ga0209598, IMG submission 187317) | Freshwater microbial communities from Lake Montjoie, Canada to study carbon cycling - M_140807_EF_MetaG (SPAdes) (version 2) | ecosystem: Environmental > Aquatic > Freshwater > Lake... | reverse complement strand
CCGTGCCGGAATCCGTCCAGGATCGCTGCGTACTGGCGTCCGGGCGGTGCGCTTCGAAAGGCCTCCAGCCGCCAGTCCGGGGTTTCTTGGGCGGCACCGAAATCCCGGCTGCCTGTGACGCTGAAGAGCGGCAGGGACATGCGGTCGAAGGCGCCCGCCTTCAGCCCCAGGCGTCCGGAGCCCTGGCCGCTGATCGCCATGCCGGCGCGGAAGCCCGCGGGCAGGGGCGGCGGGGGTTCTGGCGACAGCCTCGCCCCGCAAAGGACCAGGGTCAGGTAGGCTCCGAAGGAGTGCCCCGCCATGCCCATCCGGGCCGGGTCCATGCGATCCCGGACCGGGGCGGGAAGCCGGGTGTCCCGGGCGCGTACCAGCGACTGAAGGAAGGCGATGTCCGCAATGCGGCTGCGCAGGAAGACCGGCCGCTCGGTGACCTCCGCCAGGGCCGTACCGGTCGGGCGGGCGCCCATGGCGGCGGCGAGGGCCTGGCGGACGGCGCGGGCATCCTCGGCCGGCAGGGTCGGGTCCGGGACCTGGATGGAATCCGAATGCGTCGGGTGGATCACGACCGTGCCGCGCGCCGCCCAGTATCGCCCTGTCTCGCCAAAGGCTGAGAGCGACCCCCCAAAGCCGTGGCTGAACAGGATCACCGGCCAGGGTCCCGGGGCCGTCGGCATATGAATGCGGGTTGGGATCGTTCGTCCCCGGGCGGGGTCCACCAGGTCGATGCGATCGAGGGTCCGGATCGCAGGTTCAAGTCCCCGTGAGACGGCGAGGGCGGGGGCGGCCTGGAGCAAGCGTCGGCGACTGAACATGTGCTGATCCTAGCCGGAGGGGGCCCTGCCGCGCCAGTGGCGCCATCCCGGGCTGGCGTCGCTCTCTCCCAGCGGCTAGTCGGACCCCGCAGGGGGACCCTTATGACCCAGAACCTCGGAACGTCCTTTCGCCAGATGCTGGGGTCGCTGGTCCCCGAGGGCGAGGGGCTGGCCATTGACCTTCCGGGGGACTGGCTCCAGGGCCGGACGGCCTATGGCGGCCTGACCGGGGCCCTGTGCGTGGAGGCGGCGGCGCGCCTGAACCGGGACCTGCCGCCCCTCCGGAGCGCCCAGTTTGCCCTGGCGGGTCCGGCTTCCGGGCGGCTCCAGGTGACGGCCCAGGCCGTCCGTCGGGGCAAGTCCGCCGTGGTCATCGAGGCGGCGGTGACGGGGGAGGCGGGTCCGGCGGCCCGCGCCCTCCTGACCTACGGCGCCGGGCGGGACTCCCGGGTCCTGCGGACAGGATCCGGCCCTGCCGCCCCGCCCGCGCCGGACGCCTGCCCAGCCTTCTTCGCCGCCGATCGCGCGCCCAGCTTCGCCCGTCACTTCGACGTCCGCCTCGCCGGCGGTGCCCGTCCCCTGACCCCCGGTGCCGAGCCCCGCATCACCGTCTGGATCCGTCACGGCGACGGAGAGACGCCCTCGGGAATGCCCGCCTTCGTCGCACTGGCCGACGCCATACCGTCCCCCGCCCTGGTGCTCTTTCCCGAGTTCGCGCCCTTCAGCACCATGACCTGGTCCCTGGACATGATGGCGGCGGACCCCACGAGCGCCTCAGGATGGTGGTTGCTGGACAGCGTCATCGACGCCGCGGGCGGTGGCTATGCCTCCCAGGACATGAGCCTCTGGAACGACGCCGGCGAACTTGTCGCCCGGGCCCGCCAGATGGTCTCGGTCTTCATTTGAGGTGGCCGGAGTTCGGGACCTGGATTGAACCCCTGTGCGACTATGGGCACTCTGAACCCATGTCCGCCGCCCTTCCCACCCGCCGTCAGGGTCTGCGAGCCCTCACTTCTCGCCGCCTGCGACTGCCTGGAGGCGTCAGGCTGGTGGGTCACAGGCCGGACGACAAGGTCGAATTCCGGGTGCCGGCCCGAAAGGCCTGACTATTCCCGACCGCTGGCGCGCCAGACGCCGTCGGAGTTCTGGCAGACCTCTAACTGGCGCACCTGGCCCTCCTGTGGCGACTGCTGGACCCAGCGGCAGTGATCGCGGCTGTAGTCGGTCTGGACGACCTGGGGCGGATAGTCGACGCAGGTGACGGACCCCCGGCCGACCCCGTAGCCGACCCCGGCTCCAGCGGCTGCGCCCAGCAGGGTGCCGGTGGTCTTGTTGCCCTTGCCCGCTAGGGTCCGCCCGAGGAGGGCACCGCCAAGGCCGCCGATCAGGGCGCCCTTGGTCCCGGCGTCCTTTTTCTGCTGCTGGCAGACATCTCCCCGGCCGAAGTCCTGCAAGGGCGCGGCCTGGGCTCGGACCGCGGACGGCGTACCGGCGGTGAGCAGGGCGATGGCGGCGATTCCAGTGATCAGCGAACGCATGACGGGGCTCCCTTCGAGGTCTTGCAGACCCTATGTCACAAGGCAGCGATTGCAAGGCCGAGGCTCGGGGCTTCCCCGCTACACACCGAAACAGTCTAGGGTGTGTTCGTGCCTCCCCGCAGACCCCCGCCATCCGCGCCGCCGCCGCCTGAAGGGCCCCTGACCGTCGACTCTGTCGGCGGGGAGGGCGATGGCGTCATCCACTTGGCCGATGGTCGGCTGCTCCACGTCCCGGGCATCCTGCCGGGCGAAGTCGTGCGGCTGCGCGCCGGGCGCGAAGGACCAGTGCTGGAGGCCATCGAGTCGCCCAGTGCCGACCGACGGCCACCGCCCTGCCTGTACTTTGGCACCTGCGGGGGTTGCGCCCTGCAGCATTGGGACGATGCCGCCGCCCTGGCCTGGAAGGTGGAGAGGCTGAGGTCGACCCTGGCCCTCGAGCGCCTCGAGGCAGAGATCCTGCCGGTGGTGAGAACGGCGCCGGCCACGCGCCGCCGCACGGCCCTGCACGCCCGGCGCGGCGACAACCGACGGATTGCACGACTGGGCTTCAAGGCCCGCAGGTCCTGGAACCTGGTCGAGATCTCGGACTGCATCGTCCTGGATCCGGCCATAAACGCCGCCCTGCCCGGACTTCGAAGGCTGGCGGCACCCTTCCTTGAGCACCCGAAATCAGCGCCAACCCTGCATGTCACCACCACCGGGACCGGGCTCGACATTGACGTGACCGGCGTCGAGGCCCGCTCCGGGGGCCTGTCCGCCGACGCCCGCATGGCCGCTGCCGAAATCGCCGCAGAGCTCGGAATCGCGCGACTGACCCTGGCCGGGGACAGCGTCTTCCTGCAGCGCCGCCCCGTCGTGCAGTTCGGCAGGGCGAGGGTCGAGATCCCTGCGGGCGGCTTCCTCCAGGCCTCCGCCGCCGCCGAGGCGGCCATCAACGCTGAGGTCGGGGCCGCGGCCGCCGGCGCCCGCCGCATCGCCGACCTCTTCTGCGGCGCCGGCGCCTTCACCTTTCCCCTGGCCGGGATCGCCCCCGTGCTTGCCGCCGACGCCTCGGCCCCCGCCATCGGGGCCCTGACCGCCGCAATCGCCACCGCCCCGGGGCTTCACGGGATCACGGCGGAGGTCCGGGATCTCTTCCGGCGCCCCGTCCTGGCGACCGAACTTCGGCGCATCGACTTCGTGGTCTTTGATCCGCCCCGGGCGGGGGCCGCCGCCCAGGTGGCGGAGATCGCCCTGTCAGGGGTCGGGCGGGTGGCGGCTGTCTCCTGCAATCCGGCGACCTTCGCCCGTGATGCCCGCCATCTGGTCGACGCCGGCTTCAGGATCGAGCGGATCCTGCCAGTGGACCAGTTCCTGTGGTCCCCGCACCTGGAGCTGACCGCCATTTTCAGTCGCTGAGACGGCCAGGCCCGGTCGCCTTGCCCCAGTGACCCGAAGCAGGCAGTCTCCGCCGCTGCGGCGTCGGGCCGCCGAGGGAAACCGTCAGATGTCCACGGAGGCGCAGAACAACCGGCGCGCCCTCGTCCGTCGTGACCTCGCCGCCCTCTTCGCCCTGGCTGGGCCGGTGGTCATCTCCCGGCTCGGCATGATGACCATGGGGCTCAGCGACGCCATTGTCGTCGGCCGCTACTCCGCCATAGAGCTCGGCTGGCACGCCATCGCCTGGGCGCCGACGACCGTCGTCCTGGTCGTGGGCACCGCCCTGCTCGGGGGCGTTCAGGTGATGACCGCCCGGGCCATTGGCGAGGGGAGGCCCGAGGAGACCGGCGCGGTCCTGCGGCGCGGCCTCGTCTATGGCGTCTGGGTGGGGCTCATCGCCGCCGTAGCTCTCTTCGCCCTTGGCCCCTTCCTCCTGGGCCTCCTTCGCCTACCGCCCGACCTTGTCCAGGGGGCGACCCCGCCGATGAGGGTCTTCGCCCTCTCCATGCCCCTGTTCGTGATCGGATCGGCCCTGTCCGCCTGGCTGGAGGGACTCGGCCGTCCCCGGGTGGGCGCGGTGCTCATGTGGGTGGCCAACCTCGTCAACCTGGCGGCCCTTTTTGTCTTCGTTCCGGGGTCCTTCGGCCTGCCGGCGATGGGTGCTACAGGCGCGGCCCTGTCGACCCTGATCGCCCGCGCCGGCCTGACCCTGGCCCTTATCGTCTACGTCCTGAGGATGCCGGAAGCCCGGCTCTACGGGGTCTTCAGAAAGCCGCCAAAGACCCCATCCGGTGCGGACGAGCAGACCCAGATCGGTCTGGGATCAGGCGCATCGGGGTTCTTCGAGGCGGCGGCCTTCGCCGGGATGAACGTCATCGCGGGTTGGCTCGGGACCCTGCAGGTGGCGACCTGGAGCATTGTGGTCAACGTCATCTCCGTGGCCTTCATGGTTCCCCTGGGCATAGCCACGGCGGTCTCGGTCCTGGTCGGCAGGGCCTATGGGGCGGGAGACGCCGAGGGCGTGCGCAGGATCAGCGCGATCGCCTATGCCGTGACCAGCGCCTTCTGCCTCGGGGTCGGCTTTGTTGTCTGGCTGGGCGCCGGCCCGATCGCCTCGGCCTATACGGTTGATCCCGGTACCCTGGCCCTGGCGGTCCCGGCGCTTGTCCTGGCAGCCGCGATCATCCTTCCCGACGCCCTGCAGGTGGTGGTGGCCCAGTCCCTGAGGGCCCGGGGCGACGTGCTGGTCCCCACCGTCACCCACTTCATCAGCTATGTCCTGGTCATGGCCCCCCTGGCCTGGTGGCTCGCCCTGCCCGCCGGGCGGGGCGTCAACGGCATCGTCGAGGGCGTCATGGTCGCCAGCGTGCTGTCCGCCGCCCTGCTACTGGGCCGCTTCTTCCTGCTCTCGCGCCGTTTAGCACCCCCCCCGTCGGCCTGACGCCAACCCGCTTCCTCGCGTCGTTTGGTTCCCTGAGGGGGAGGTCCTGGGGATCGCCAGAAAAGGGGATGTATCCGTCCGCCAATTGCTCCCCCAAGAGGGAGCTCCGGACGAAGTCCGGTGAGGGGGTCAGCGGCACCTCAGTTGACCCCCTCCGTCCCGCTACGCGGTCCACCTCCCCCTGGGGGGAGGAATTAGAACTGTGTAATTGCTCCCCCTCAGGGGAGCTCCCGGCGAAGCCGGGTGAGGGGGTCAACGGCGCTTAAGCTGACCCCCTCCGACGCGCCGCGCGCGCCACCTCCCCCTGTGGGGCGGAATTGGAAAGCCATTGCGGCCCAGGGGAGAGGGTTAGCCTTCGACGCCCAGGATCCAGCCTTCCTCGCGTTCGACGTCGGCGGCGATCTCGGGACTGAGTCCCTTGCCGGGGCCGAAGACCGGGCCGAGTTTTCCGGCCTCGTCCAGGCGGGCGAAGTGCTCGGCGGTCGTGCGGACCTGGGCCAGGTCCTTGACCTCGCCCGGGCCAGCCTGGATTTTGAAGAGTGAGGGGTAGACCTCGGCGGCGACCACCTCGACACCCGCCAGGTCGGCCTCAGAAAGGGCGTGGAAGCCCGTCTCGAAGGGCCAGATGCGGAAGCCCTCGCCCCGAGACGCCTGCAGGCGGCGCACGAAGGGAATGCCCAGCAGGGCCTGACCGCCCACGGAGCCGTTGTAGTAGAGCTTCCAGATCGAGGCCGCCTTGGCCGCCGCATCGGCGTGGCGGAACTCGGGCAGATCGTCTGGGCCGTGCTCGCGCGAGCGCTTGGGCTGGAGGGTGGTCAGGGTGTCCTTGGGCGGGCAACCCCAGAAGGGGAAGGGGCCGCCGGTCATCCGCCGGTTGATCTCCGAGCCGACGCCGAACCGGTTGTTGGTGTTGTCCGGCTTATCCTTGACCATCCTGTCCAGCTGGTCCCAGGCCGCCCGCCAGGGCGCCTCGCCCGGCAGGTTCAGGGCTGCGGCAAAGCCGCGGGGGAAACCGAGGGGGAAGTCGAAGCCCAGGAGGGCCCGTTCCGACCGCTTGCGGAAGTCATCCAGCAGGACAGTGAGCTTCTTCTCGGCCTCTGCCCGGGTGGGGGGGTTGAAGGCCTCGAAGGTCAGTCGGAAGCGGACGTCCCGCTTCATGACGCCGATCCAGACGGAGTCCGCCCCGGTGGTCGGCTTGGCGGCGGCGCTCCAGTCGACGATGACGTAGGCATTGAACAGGCGGGACACGGGCAGGCTCCGGTTTGTGCTCGACTTCTTTAGCGTCTGGGAGGCCCTGCGCCAACGGGTGGACTTGGTCGGTGACGGAGGGCGTGGAAATGTCGGGAAAATCCGGAGATAAACCCTTCCATGACCGACGCCCTGCGCACCCCTGAAGACCGCTTCGCGAACCTGCCTGATTTTCCCTGGACCCCGCATTACATCGACGACCTGCCGGGCTACGCGGGCCTCAGATGCGCAGTGATCGACGAGGGCTGCGACCCTGACGCCGGAGACCAGCCCACCTTCCTGTGCCTGCACGGCGAGCCGACCTGGAGCTTTCTCTATCGCCGGATGATCCCGGTCTTCCTGGCCTCCAGGGCGAGGGTCGTGGCGCCAGACCTCTTGGGCTTCGGGCGGTCGGACAAGCCGGTAGACGACGCTGTCTATGGCTTCCACTTCCACCGCCGGATGCTGCTGGCCCTGGTGGAGCGGCTGGACCTGCGGAACATCACCCTCGTGGTCCAGGACTGGGGCGGCCTGATTGGTTTGACCCTGCCGGTGGACGAAGCCTTCCGGGGCCGGCTTTCGAGACTGATTGCAATGAACACGACGCTCGCTGCGGGGACTCCCCCGTCCGAGGGTTTCCTGGCCTGGCGCGCCTACGCCAAGGCCAACCCGGACCTGGCGGTGGGTGCCCTCATTGGGCGCGGGTGCCCCCACCTGTCCCAGGCCGAACGCGCCGCCTACGAAGCCCCCTTCCCGGATATCCGCTACAAGGCCGGCGTCCGGGCCTTCCCCGAGCGGGTCATGACCGATCCGGGGATGGAAGGCATTGAGGAGAGCCTCGCGGCCCGGGACTTCTGGTCCCGGGACTTCAACGGCAAGACCTTCATGGCGATCGGAGAGGCCGACATGGTGCTCGGGGCGCCGGTCATGGAGGACCTGAGGCGCTTCCTGCCCAACTGCCCCGAGCCCCTGCGGATTCCCGATGCTGGCCACTTCGTTCAGGAGTGGGGCGGCCCCGTCGCCGAGGCCGCCCTGAGGTCCTTCGGCAGCAGTTAGGCCAGCTTGACCAGCATCTTGCCCATGTTGGCACCGGTGAAGAGCCCGATGAAGGCGTCAGGAGCCGAGGCGATCCCCTCGAGGACGGTCTGGCGCCACTTCAGCTTGCCCTGGCCGTGCCAGGCGCCGAGTTCCTTCAGGAAGTCGCCCCTCATGTCCCAGTGGTTGGAGACGATGAAGCCTTCCAGCCGCAGGTTCTTGCCGATGATCAGGGCCATGTTCGAAGGGCCCGGGACCGGCGCCTCGGCATTGTACATGGAGATCATGCCGCAGATGGCGAGGCGGGCGTTGGGGCGGGCCGCGTTGAGCGCCGCCTCGAGGTGTCCGCCGCCGACATTGTCGAAGTAGACGTCGATGCCCTCCGGAGCCGCTTCGGCCAGGGCCGCAGTTAGGGCCTCGGCGGAGTCGCCTGTGGCCTTGTAGTCGATCACCGCGTCGACCCCGATCTCGTCCTTCAGGAAGCGTGCCTTCTCGGCACCGCCGGCCGAGGCGATGACCTTGTGGCCCTTCAGCTTGGCGATCTGGCAGACCAGGGAGCCGACGGCCCCGGCGGCGCCGGAGACGAAGACCACATCGCCCGGCTTGAGGGCGGCGACGCGGAGCAGGCCAGCGTAGGCGGTCAGGCCCGGCATGCCGGCGACACCCAGGAAGGCTTCGGTCGGCAGGCCGTGGGTGTCCAGCTTCTGGACGGCGCCGGCCGGGGCGTTGAAGGCCTCCCGCCAGCCGAAGTTGGACTGGACGAGATCGCCGGGCTTGAGGGACGGGTCGTTCGAGGCGATCACCTCGCCGATGGCACCGCCATCAAGGGGCCGGCCCAGCTGGAAGGGCGGGACATAGCTCTTCACGTCGTTCATGCGGCCGCGCATGTAGGGATCGACGGTCATCCAGGTGTTGCGGACCTGGACCTCTCCGGCGCCCGGCGCCGGCAGGTCGACGGAGGCGAGCTCGAAGTTGGCGGCGGCAGGCAGGCCCTGCGGACGGCTGCGCAGGCGGATTTCCCGGGATGTGGTCATGTCTTCCCCCTAAATGTCTTGGTGAGGCGGCGGTGCCGCCGGTCTGTAACTGACCCCATGGTGGCGTCTGCAGGCGCGGAATGCTAGGCGCAAGCGCGGTTTGCGGAGCAGAGAATGAACAAGGTCCTGAGGGGCGGCGTGATCGGGGCCGGGGTATTCGGCGGATACCACGCGCGTCAGTACGCCCAGGCCGACGATGCCTGCCTGGCCGCCGTCTTTGATCCAGACCTCGAGCGGGCCCGGGAGGTCGCCGCCCGGCATGAGGCGACAGCCTTCGATGACCTCGACGCCTTCCTGGCCAGCGTAGACGTGGTGACCGTGGCCTCGCCCGGTGTCCGCCACGCCGAAGGGGCATTGGCCGCGCTCCGGGCGGGACGTCCGGTCTATGTGGAGAAGCCACTCGCGGTGGATCTCGAGGAGGCGGATCGCATCGTTTTGGAGGCCAGCCGTCGGGGGCTGGTCGTCGCCTGCGGCCACCAGGAGCGGGTGGTCTTCCAGGCCATTGGCCTGTTCAGCGCGCCCGAGCGGCCGCTGCGCCTCGAAGCCCTTCGCCAGGGACCGCAGAGCGAGCGCAGCCTCGATATTTCGGTGATCCTGGACCTGATGATCCATGACCTGGACCTGGCCCTGTCCCTGGCCTCGGGGTCGCCCCTGGCGGCGGAGGGGGAGGGTGATGTCGCCTACAGCGGCGGCCTGGATGCCGTTCGCGCCGAAGTGACCTTCGATGACGGCTTCACGGCGGTCTTCGACGCCTCGCGGATGGCACCGGAGCGCCGACGCAGCATGCGGGTCGTCTATCCCTCCGGGGAGCTCGAGATCGACTTCCTGGCCCGGACCTTTCGCAACACAACGGGGTTCGACCTGAACCCGGACTTTGCCGAGACCCCCGGGGCTCGCGATCCCCTCGGTGCCAGCGTGGGGGCCTTCCTGGCCTGCGTGAGGGGGGACCGGGACCGTCCCGTGGTCACCGGCGAAGAGGCAGCCCGGGCCCTCGACCTGGCCCTTGCCATCGAGCGAGCGGTGGACGAATCCGGTCCCCGCCACCATGTCTGATTGTATCCAAAGGAGATATCCATGACCCGCCTCTATGATTTCGACTTCACGTCCATCGATGGCTTGCCGCTGCCGATGACCGAGTTCCGCGACCGCGCCGTACTGGTGGTCAACACCGCCTCCCGCTGCGGCCTGACCCCCCAGTACGAGGGGCTTGAGGCCCTCTACGCCCAGTACCGGGAGCAGGGCCTCACCGTCCTGGGCGTGCCCTGCAACCAGTTCATGGGCCAGGAGCCCGGGACCGAGGCCGAGATCAAAGAATTCTGCGAGACCCGGTTCAAGATCGACTTCCCCCTCACCGCCAAGGCGGACGTGAAGGGCGCCTCGGCGCATCCCTTTTACAAGTGGGCGCTCGAAACCCTTGGCGAAGCGGCAGATCCATCCTGGAACTTCCACAAGCTCCTGGTGGGTCGCGACGGGCAGCTGATCGCCGCCTTCGGTCCGCGTACCGATCCGCAGGCCCCTGAAATCGTCTCGGCAGTGGAGGCGGCCCTCGCCGCACCTGCCGGCGCGTGACGGAAGGGGACATCGAGAGCCTCTTCAGCGAGGCTGTCGCTCATCACCGGGCGGGGCGCGTCCAGGCCGCCGTGGCCGGGTACCGGGAGGTACTCGGCGCCGTCCCGGCCCATGGCCATGCGACCTACAACCTCGGGGTGGCGCAACGCGCCCTCGGCCAGGTCCGCGAGGCGATCGCCCTCTGGACCGGTCTCGTGGAGCGCGAGCCGGGCCGGATCGAGGCCCTGCTCGCCCTGAGCCGGGCCTTTCGAACCCTTGGCGATGACCCGCGGTCCCTGGATTACGCCATCCGCGCGGCCGACCAGGAGCCACGCTCTGCGGACGCCCACAATCTCCGGTCCAACGCCCTGCGCAGCCTGGGGCGGAACGGCGAGGCCCTGGAGGCCCTGGATCTCGCCCTGGCGGCGGACCCGGGCTACGCCCTCGGGCACGCCAACCGCGGCCATCTCCTGTCGGCCCTGAAGCGACACGCCGAGGCCGTCCAGTCCTATCGCGCCGCGCGGACCCTGGACCCGTCCCTTCCAGACCTCACCGGTGCCCTCCTGGACCAGCAGATGCGCGGCTGCGACTGGCGGGACTTCACGGACCTCCAGTCCGAGGTGCGCGAGGGGGTGCGGCGCGGCGAGCCCGTCACCATCCCCTTCACCTTCCTTGCCCACAACGACGATCCTGCGGACCAAATGGCCTGCGTGCGCACGCACATGAAGGTCCGCTTCCCGGAACTCCCCGCGCCGGCCTGGCGGGGCGAGACCCAGGTCCATGACCGGATCCGCGTCGCCTATGTCTCGTCGGACTTCCGCACCCACGCGGTCTCCCAACTCCTGGCAGGACTCCTGGAGGCGCACGACCGTTCGCGCTTCGAGATCCATGGCTACGCCCTTCCGCCGCAGATGGCCGATGACATGCGTCGCCGGGTGGCGGCGGCCTGCGACCGGTTCACGGATGTCTCCGCCTGGAGCGACGAGGCCATCGTCGCGCACATGCGGGAGGCTGGCGTGGACATCGCCGTGGACCTGAACGGCTTTACGACCTTCTGCCGGCCGGGGATCTTTGTGCGCCGGTGCGCGCCCTTGCAGATCAACTACCTCGGCTATCCGGGGGCCATGGGAACCCTCGCGGCCGACTACATACTGGCGGACTCCGTCGTCATTCCGGACGCAGAATCGGTACATTACGACGAGAAGATCATCCGGCTTCCCTTCGCCTACCAGCCGAACGACAACCGCCGCCAGATCGCGACCGAAACGCCGACCCGGGCGGAGGCGGGGCTACCAGAGCGCGGCTTCGTCTTCTGCTGCTTCAATGCCAGCTACAAGATCACGCCCCCCGTCTTCGACGCCTGGGCCGATCTCCTCGCCAGCGTACCGGGTTCGGTCCTGTGGCTGCTCGGCGGCGATCCGGTCATCGAGGCCAACCTCCGCGCCGAGGCCGCCCGCCGGGGTCTCGATTCGGACCGGCTGGTCTTTGCCCCCAAGCGGGCCCTGCCGGAACACCTGGCCCGGCACCGGCTGGCGGACCTGTTCCTCGACACCCTGCCGTACAACGCCCACACCACGGCCAGCGACGCCCTCTGGGCCGGCCTGCCCCTGGTGACCTGCGCCGGTCGCAGCTTTGCGGCCCGGGTCGCCGCCTCGCTCCTGCGGGCTGTGGGCCTGCCGGAACTGGCGACCTCGTCTCTGGAAGCCTACCGCGACCTCGCCCTGGCCCTGGCCCGGGACCCCGACCGCCTGGGTGCCCTGAGGGCCAAGCTCGCCGCCAGCCTCGCCACTGCACCCCTCTTCGACACCGACGGGACCCGCCGGCAGGTGGAGGCCGCCTTCGGGATCGCCTGGCGTCGGCACCTGGCTGGCCTCGAGCCCCGCAGCTTCGACGTCCCGCCAGACGCCTGAGCCCTCAGTCCTCGCGGATGCGGCTGCTCCGCCGGGTGTCCGGCATCAGGATATAGGTCGCGAGGGACAACAGGATCACCGCGGTCACGTAGATGTAGAAGCCCGGCTCACGCCCGGCGCTCTTGAAGCTGAGGGCCACGAGCTCGGCGGTGCCCCCGAACAGGGCGTTGGCGATGGCGTAGGGCAGGGCGACCCCCAGGGCGCGGATCTCCGTCGGGAACATCTCGGCCTTCACGATGGCGCTGACCGAGGTGTAGCCGCTGACCACGGCGAGGCAGCCGACCACGATCAGGAAGGCGGCCCAGGGATCGCGGGTTTCGGCAAGGGTTGAGAGGGCAGGCCAGGTCATCAGCGTTCCGCCGATCCCGAAGGCCAGGAGCAGGGTCCGTCGGCCGAAACGGTCGGAAAGGGCACCGGACAGGGGCTGGAGCAGGACGAAGACGGCCAATGCCGCCGTGGTGATCAGGTTCGACTGGTCCTTCGAGAAGCCCGAGGTGTTGACCAGGAACTTCTGCATGTAGGTGCCAAAGGTGTAATAGGCGAGGGTCCCACCAGCGGTCAGGCCCATGACGATCAGGGTCTCGCGGGGGTATTCGCGCACCAGTCTGAGGGTTGCCGTGGGCGAGGCGTCCCGGGCCTTGAAGGACGGGGTTTCTTCCATCCCCCGCCGCATCAACAGGACCGTCGCCGCGATCAGGGCGCCGACGATGAAGGCCACGCGCCAGCCCCAAGCGCTCATCTGGTCCGGCGTCAGGACGGCGGTCAGGACCAGCAGGAGCAGGAGGGCCAGGAGCTGGCCGGTCATCAGGGTGGCGTAGAAGACCCCCGACCAGAAGCCCCGCCGGTCCCTCGCCGCCATCTCCGAGAGGTAGGTGGCGCTGGCCCCGTACTCGCCGCCCATACTGACGCCCTGGAGGATCCGGGCGAAGACCAGGATGGCGGGGGCCGCCAGGCCGATCTGGTCATGCCCCGGGCACAGGCCGATGATCAGGGAGCCCAGGCACATGAGGGCCACAGAGGCGATCATGGCCGCACGCCGCCCCGCCCGGTCGCCGTAGAGCCCCATGATCCAGGCGCCGAAGGGCCGGGCCAGGAAGCCGACGGCATAGACCGCCGCTGATCCCAGCAGCTGGGCGGTCTGGTCCCCCTTCGGGAAGAAGGTCGGCGCGAAGTAGAGGGCGAAGGCGGCGTAGACGAACCAGTCGAAGGTCTCGACCATGTTGCCCGCCGAGGCCGCCAGGATCGAGCGCATCCGGGAAGGGCCCGCAGTCTGGTTGTGCGCCATGAAGAACCCCCCGATTTTTCGCCGATCTAGCCTGCTTTGCCGCCCCTGTCGCCGCCAGGGCTTTCAACCCCGCCGCCCGGCGTTTACGGAGAACCTGACATCGACGAGGAGGCCCCGCCATGATCCGCAACCCTGATGGCTCCTGGGACAAGTCCCGCCTGCCGAGCCGCCATGTGACCGAAGGCCCGTCTCGTGCGCCGCACCGGTCCTACTATTACGCCATGGGCCTGGGCTCGCGCGAGATCGCCCAGCCCTTCGTGGGCGTAGCCTCCTGCTGGAATGAGGCGGCACCCTGCAACACCGCCCTCATGCGCCAGGCGCATGCGGTGTCCGAGGGGGTGAAGAAGGCCGGCGCCACCCCGCGGGAATTCTGCACCATCACCGTCACCGACGGGATCGCCATGGGCCATGAGGGCATGCGCTCGTCCCTCGTCAGCCGCGACGTGATCGCCGACTCCGTCGAGCTGACCATGCGCGGCCACGGCTACGACGCCCTGGTGGGTATAGCCGGCTGCGACAAGTCGCTCCCCGGCATGATGATGGCCATGCTGCGCCTGAATGTGCCCTCGGTCTTCCTCTATGGCGGGTCCATCCTGCCCGGGTCCTGGCAAGGCCGGGACGTCACCGTGGTTGACGTCTTCGAGGCGGTCGGCCAGCATTCGGCTGGCAAGATGAGCCTGGACGACCTCTGCTCCCTCGAACAGCACGCCTGTCCGTCTGACGGGGCCTGCGGTGGCCAGTTCACCGCCAACACCATGGCCTGCGTGTCCGAGGCGATCGGCCTGGCCCTGCCGCTCTCCGCGGCCCTCCCGGCACCCTACCTGAGCCGTGACGCCTATGCGGTGGCCTCGGGCGAGACCGTGGTCCGCCTGATCGAGACCCAGCTGCGGCCCCGTGACATCGTCACCCGCAAGTCCTTTGAGAACGCCGCTGCGGTGATCGCGGCGACGGGCGGATCGACCAACGGCGCCCTGCACCTCCCGGCCATGGCCCATGAGTGCGGCATATCCTTCACCCTGCGCGACTTCTCCGAGATCGCCCAGCGCACCCCGCACATCGCGGACCTGAAGCCCGGCGGACGTTTCGTGGCCAAGGACATGGGCGAGGCCGGCGGCATGCCCATGCTTCTGAAGACGCTCCTGGAAGGCGGCTACATCCACGGCGACTGCATGACCATCACCGGCAAGACCATCGCCGAGAACGTCAAGGATGTGGTCTGGCGCGACGACCAGGAGGTCATCCGCACGGTCTCCAACCCGCTTTCGCCTACCGGCGGCCTGGTCGGCCTCTGGGGCTCGCTTGCGCCTGAGGGTGCCATCGTCAAGGTGGCGGGCATGATCTCGCACCGCTCGCACCGGGGTCCGGCCCGGGTCTTCGACGGCGAGGAGGCCTGCTTTGAGGCCGTGGAGCGCGGCGACTACAAGGACGGCGAAGTCCTGGTCATCCGATACGAGGGCCCCCGCGGGGGTCCTGGGATGCGGGAAATGCTCTCGACCACGGCGGCGATTAGCGGACAGGGGCGCGGCGACAAGGTGGCCCTGGTCACCGATGGCCGCTTCTCCGGTGCGACCCGCGGCCTCTGTATCGGGCATGTCGGCCCCGAAGCCCAGCTCGGCGGTCCGATCGGCCTTGTTCAGGACGGTGACATCATCTCGATCGACTCCGACGCCGGAACAATCGACCTTGAGGTGGAACCCGCCGAGCTTGAGCGCCGCCGCAAGGCCTGGAAGCCCAGGATCACAGGCTATGGCTCAGGCGCGCTTTGGAAGTACGCCCAGATCGTCGGTCCCGCCCACGAGGGCGCTGTCACCCATCCCGGCCAGGCCGGTGAAAGCCACGTCTACGCCGACCTCTAGATCCTGTTCCGATCCAGGGGACCCGGTTATCGGATCGAAATAGGCTCCAGGGGATCGGTCAGGGCAGGGCGGAAACCCCGGCGATGAAGGGATGGGCCAGGAGGACGACCAGGTAGATTGCGGTCGCCGCCAGGGCCTGGAGGGCGAATTCTGAGGGCTTCAGCACCTGCCGCCCTGACAGGATGGCGGCAAAGGGGACAAAGGAAGACCGGGCCTCGAAGGCCGCCCAACGCTCCCCGTGCGTGCGCCGGCGCTTGGCGTCGATGCTGGCGGCCCCGCCGAGGGACAGGACCAGCAGGGAGCCGAACAGGACCAGCGAGGCCAGGTCGCCGTTCACCAGGAGATGGCCCGCCGACCAGATGGCCATGCCCCAAAGGAAGGGATGACGGGTGATCCTCAGGACGCCGCGCACGGGATCGGGATCGCCCACCGCGCTAGACTGGCCGACGGCACCAGGATTACGGGTCAGGACGCCCGGCACGATCAGCAGGAAGGCCAACAGCATCAGGCCGATCTGGAGGCTCCGGGTCACCGGTGTGACACCCCACCAGGACAGGTCCGCCGCTTCGCCCCGGGCGAGGCGGTGCACCACGAACATCCAGGCCAGGACCGCGCCCGATGCGAGGGAGAAAAGTCCCAGGTACCGGCCTTCGCCCAGCCGGGCGACCAGCCGGTCGCGGATCGTGGTTCCGCTGATGAACAGGTGAAGCAGTAGGAAGGCGACGGCGGCTAGGATCAGCGACGGCATGGCGACGACTCCCAAGTCTGCCAAACTAGGCTCACCGCTTTCGCTTACGCTGTCAAGTCAAACGCCTATTCGAGGATGGGGCCTTCGTCGCCGCCGCCGCGCAGGGTCAACGTCCGGCCCATGGCGTCAAACAGCAGGTTCATGGCCACAGGCTTGTGCACGATCTCGTCGGCGCCGGCCGCCAGGCAGTCTGCCCGGATGGTCATGCTGGTATCGGCGGTGACCACGATGACGGGCAGGTTCGCCTTGGCGTCCTTACGGGCGCGGATGTGGCGGATGGCGGTCAGGCCGTCCATGCCGGGCATGCGCAGGTCCATGAGGATGAGGTCGTAATCGCCCTCGTCGATCATCCGCAGGCCGGTTGCAGCCTCGGGCGCCTCGGCGACATTCACGCCAGCGACGCCCAGCATGTCCCTGACGACACGCCGGTTCATCTCGTTGTCTTCAACGAATAGGACGGCGACGTCCGAGGCTTCCGCTGTCATGGCACACTCACTCAACCGACTTCACCCTGCGACGAAAACGGTTAATGCGCAATTTCACC
>Ga0209598_10001965_pt1 | contig 16405 bp, 12 predicted proteins | sample M_140807_EF_Meta_FD_187317 | JGI IMG/M metagenome (GOLD analysis project Ga0209598, IMG submission 187317) | Freshwater microbial communities from Lake Montjoie, Canada to study carbon cycling - M_140807_EF_MetaG (SPAdes) (version 2) | ecosystem: Environmental > Aquatic > Freshwater > Lake... | reverse complement strand
GTACCGCATCACATGGGCCGCCGAGCACGTCGAAACGCCACCGCCCGCCAACGGCCGTTTTTTCCAACTCAAAAACGTCCGCGAACTCCCCGCCGTCCTCGCGACGTGGTCCGCCTCGCTTTGAAACTATGTGCACGCGGTTCGTCCTGTTAAAAGACCAACTCCACGCCGCCTACATCGCGCTCGGCGTGGCCGCGCCCACCGATCTCGTCTCACGTTACAACATCGCCCCGAGCACCGCGCTCACCGCGTTTCGCCGCCCCAGCGGCGCCGCCGCACCGGAGCGCGCCACGTTGCGCTGGGGCCTCGTCCCGTCTTGGGCCAAATCCGTCGATGCTACGGCGCCGCTCGTCAACGCCCGCGCCGAGACACTCACCGCCAAACCTTCGTTTCGCGACGCCTTCCGTCACCGGCGTTGCCTCGTGCCCGCCGGCGGTTTCTACGAATGGGCGATTCATGGACGCGCGCGAAAACCTTGGCTCTTTCAACGCCCCGACGCGGCCGTTTTCTTTTTCGCCGGACTTTGGGAAACGTGGCGCTCGCCCGCGGGCGACGTCCTAGAATCCTGCGCGATCATCACCACGACGCCCAACGCCGTCACGCGGCCCATCCACGACCGGATGCCGGTCTTGCTCGCGCCGGATGCCACCCGCGCGTGGCTCGATCCCGACGCTCACCTGGAACGCGATCTCATCCCGCTCCTGCAGCCCGCACCCGACGCTGCGCTTACCGCTACCGCGCTGAGCACGCACGTGAGCAACGTCCGCCACGACGACCCTGCTTGCCTCACGCCCGCTGGCCCCGACGACGATGCCTCCGCGCCGCAGCTTTCGCTCGGCTTCTAAGTTGCCGTAGGTTTTCCGCCCTCATGACGAACCGTCTTGTCCGCCGGCGGTCTGTCTGCGATTGATCTGCGTCCCTTTCTCCCGAAATCCCGCGTGAACCTTCTCGACCGCCACATCTTTAAGAGCGTGCTCCTTACCTGCGCGGGCGCGGTCGGGCTCTTCGCGTTCGTGCTGATGTTGGGCAACCTCATCCGCGATCTGTTGCCATTTCTCCTTTCGGGCCAGTTGTCGATCACGACGTTTGTGCGCCTGGTCGGGATGTTGATTCCAGCGGTCGCCATCTACGCGCTGCCGATGGGTATGCTCACGGGCGTGCTCCTCACGCTGGGTCGGCTTTCCGCCGATAGTGAGATCACCGCCATGCGCGCCGCCGGCCTTAGTCTCGCGCGCATCGCCCGACCCGTGCTGATCTTGGGATTTCTCGGCACCGCACTCGGCCTCTACGTCAATTTTCAGTCCATGCCCGCCGCGCGCGTGCAGTACCACAAAGACCTCGACGCCGCCGTCGCCGCCAACCCTCTCAGTTTCATCGTCCCAAAAACGTTCATCCGTAATTTCAAGGGCTTCGTCATCTACGTCGGCGACAAACAGGGCTCGGTCATGCGCGATTTCTGGCTCTGGCAACTCGACCGCGAGGGCCGCACGACCCAGCTCGTCCGCGCCGAATCGGGCCGCTTCGATTACGACGCCGCGACCAACGAACTCATTCTCACCCTCGCCCGCGCCCAAGTCGAAGAGCGCAATCCGAAGCAGCCCGAAAATTTCACCGAGTCGCCCCGTATCGTATCGTTTGAAAAATCCGAACCTCAGCGCCTCTCGCTCGCCAGTCTTTTTGGCCCGCCGGTTCTTCGGCAAAAACTTCAATGGATGACTTACGCCGAGCTCCGCAAAGAAGAGACTCGCGTTGCCGCCCTGCCCTTCACGCCTGCAACTGCCGCCGATCACGACCGCGCCGTCATGAAAGTCCGGCTCACCGTTCAGGAAAAATTTAACACCGCGCTCGCGATCCTCTCGTTTGCCCTGATTGGTGTGCCCCTCGGCATCAAAGTCTCGCGGCGCGAGACCAGCGCCAACCTCGGCGTCGCCGTCTTGCTCGCGTTGGGTTACTACATGCTCACGGTCGCGGTGAGCTGGCTCGATCGTCACCCGGAGTATCACCCGGATCTGCTGTTCTGGTTGCCCAACGCGGTCTTTCTCAGCCTCGGCGTGTGGCTTTTTTTGCGCATCGAGCGGCGTTAAATTTTTTTTAGATCGGCACCGGCGCACGGGGCTCCAAGCTCGCGAACGTTCACCCCGCCCCGTTTGCCCCTGTCTTCGCCCACGCTCCACCGTGAAAGCGCTCGTCCTCACCGCTCCGTCCCAGCTCGAGTTCACCGATTTTCCCGCGCCCGTCCCCGCCGATGACGAGGTGCTGCTGCGCATCCACGCCTGCGGGATCTGCGGCAGCGATATTCACGGCTGGGATGGCTCGACTGGCCGCCGCCGGCCGCCGCTCATCATGGGACACGAAGCGGCAGGCGAAATCGTCGCCGTCGGTCCGCGCGTCGAGCGCTGGCGACCGGGCGATCGCGTGACGTTTGATTCCACGATTTCCTGCGGCGCGTGTCCGTACTGCGCACGTGGCGAGGTCAACTTGTGCGATCATCGCCGCGTCGTCGGGGTCGCTCCCGCCGAATACCGACAACACGGCGCCTTCGCCGAATTCCTCGCGGTGCCCGCACGCATCCTCTACGCGCTCCCTGTCGGCCTCTCCTATCAACAAGCCGCCATGGTCGAGCCCGTCTCCATCGCGATCCACGCCGTCCAACGCGTACGTCTCGCGCCCAACGCCACGGCCGTCGTCGTGGGCGCCGGCATGATCGGGCTTTTCGTCATCCAAGCTCTGCGCTGGGCCGGGGCCACGCGCATCATCGCCGTCGATCTCGCCGACAACCGCCTCGCCCTCGCTCGCGAACTCGGCGCCACGGACACGCTGCGTTCCGACTGTTGCGACGTTCCTGCTGAAGTTGCGCGGCTCACCGGCGGACTCGGCGCTGATGTCGCCCTCGAAGTCGTCGGCGTCTCCGCCACGCTCAACCTCGCGCTCGCATCCGTCCGCCGCGGCGGCTCCGTCGTCCTCATCGGCAACCTCGCCGCAAAAACCGATTTTCCGCTGCAATCCGTCGTCACCCGCGAGCTCACGCTCCACGGCACTTGCGCCTCGGCCGGCGAATATCCGCTCTGTCTCGATCTCATCGCGCGCGGCGTAATCTGCGTCGAACCGATGATCAGCGCCGTCGCCCCGCTCGCCGATGGCGCCGCGTGGTTTAAAAAACTTTCGGCCCCCGGCGGCGCGCAAACCATGAAAGTGATCCTCACACCATGAACCTCCCCGCCACCTTCGATCTTACGGGCAAAACCGCGCTCGTCACCGGCGCCAGCCGCGGCCTCGGTAAACATTTCGCCATTGAGCTCGCTCGCGCCGGCGTCGATGTCGCCGTAACGGCCCGCGCGCTCGAGTCGCTCGAGCCCACGGTCGCGGCGATTCGCGCGCTCGGGCGCCGCGCGGTGCCGCTCGTCCTCGACGTGCGCGATCACGCGGCGATCACCGCCGCCGTCGATGCCGCGCACGCCGCGCTTGGTCGCCTCGATATCCTCATCAACAACGCCGGTTGCAACATCCGCAAACCCGCCGCCGATATTTCTTGGGACGACTGGAACACCGTCCTCGACACCAATCTGCGCGGCCCGTTTTTCGTCGCGCAAGCCGCCGCGCGTTACATGGTGCCGGCCGGTCGCGGGCGCATCATCAACCTCGGCTCGGTCACATGTGTCGCCGGTTACGCCGGCCTCGCGCCCTATGGCGCCAGTCGCGGCGGGATCAAACAACTCACGATGAGTCTCGCCGCCGATTGGGGCCCAGCGGGCGTCACCGTGAATTGCCTCGCGCCGGGTTGGTTTAAGACCGCGCAGAACGCCGTCATGTACGAAAACGCCGAATGGGTTTCGTACCTCAGCGCGAAAATTCCGCTGCGGCGTCCCGGCGCGATCGATGACCTCACGGGCTCGCTCCTTTTTCTTTCAAGCGATGCGAGCGCCTACATCACGGGGCAAACGCTGCTCATCGATGGCGGCGTTTCCGTGAACGACACCCGCGCGCTCCCACGCCCCACGCCGTAGCTGTGCGCCGTGATCTTCGTTTCTTAGTCCCCTGCCCGCTTCTTACTTTTACCCCACTTCAAAATATGGCTTCGCTCCCGTCCGCTTCGCCCGCGCCGCTCACTCGTTTTCGCTGGGTGATCTGCGGGCTGTTGTTCTCCGCGATCACGGTGAATTACGTGGACCGCGCGCTCTTTGGCCAACTCGCGCCTGAGCTCAGAAAGACCTTCGGTTGGAGTAGCGGCGAGGTCGCGGATATTTTGCTGTGGTTTGAAGTGGCGTACGCGATCGGATTGGCGTTTGCCGGACGGATTTTGGATCGCGTCGGCACGAAGCTCGGGCTCGCGGTTTCCTTCGCCGCGTGGTGTCTCGCCTCGATGTTGCACGCGGGGATGGCGACGGTGTTGGGTTTTAAATTCGCGCGGTTTTTTCTGGGCCTCACGGAGGCCGGGGCTTTTCCTGGCGTGACCAAGGCCACCGCGGAATGGTTTCCACGGCGCGAGCGCGCGCTCGTCGCCGGTTTTTACAACTCCGGCAGCAATGTCGGTTCGATGATTGTGCCGGTGATCACGCCGTGGCTTTTTTTCAGCTACGGCTGGCAGTGGACTTTTATCGTCGTCGGTGGCGCGGGGCTGATCTGGGTCGGGTTTTGGTTGGTTTATTACCGCAAGCCTGCCGAACAGCCGCGCGTGTCGCCAGCGGAGTTAGCTCTCATCCAGAGCGATCCGGCCGACACCATCACGGAGATCATGCCGATGTCGCAGATTCTGGCGACGCGCCAAGCGTGGTCGTTCATCATGGGGAAATTTTTCACCGACATGATTTTTCGGTGGAACATCAATCTGCTGCCTTTGTTTTTCGTCGATCACTTTAACCTCGATATTAAAAAAATCGGGCCGCCGTTTTTTATTATTTATCTCACGGCTGGCTTTGGGAGCGTCGGTGGTGGTTGGTTGTCGTCCGCGTTGATCAACCGCGGTTGGTCGATCAATGCGTCGCGGAAGACGGCGATGCTCGTCTGCATCTTGGGCATCTTGCCGGTGATGTTCACCAGCGCGGTGACGCAACCGTGGATGGCCGTCGTGATACTCAGCCTGATGATGGCCTGTCACCAAGGGTGGTCGTCGAATCTCTACACGAGCATCTCGGACATGTTTCCTAAACAAGCCGTGGGAGCCGTGGCGGGCATCGGCGGAACCGCGGGCTCCATCGGAGCGATCGCTCTGCTTTATTTAACCAGCGATCTCTTCAAATCCGCCAAAGCCGCCGGCGCCAACGTGGATCACGTGTACACCGTGATCTTCATCATCGCCGGCGCAGCCTATGTGGCCGCGCTCGCGTGTTTTCACTTCCTCGTGCCGAAACTCGAGCCCGTCCGGGCAGCGTAACTGACTTTCAAGCGCCAGCCATCAAACGCCGGTGCGCCAAGAAATCGCCGTGCATGCGCTGAAACACCCGGTACTTCGCCGTGTGAAAACACGCCACCGCGCCGCGCTGCGGCAAGATGACGCGACCCGCTCGGTTCATCGCCTGCATCGCGCCGAGTACGGTCGCGTGCTCGCCTGAAGCGACCGCACCCAACACCGCCGAACCGAGCAACACCGCTTCGGGCTCCTCCGGCAACACCAGGCGACAACCCGTGATATCCGCGTGCTCCCGTAGGAAAACCGGATTCTTGGTGCCGCCGCCACACATGAGCAACGTATCGATCGCGTAGCCTTTTTTATTCATGGCTTCGATGATATGCCGAGTGCCGTAAGCCACGGCTTGAATCGCGGCGAGGTAAAGACGCGCCAAATCGTCCGTGGTCGCTGATAGCGTAAGGCCCGAGATCACCCCGCGCAACGTCGGGTCCGCACGCGGCGAGCGGTTGCCGTGAAAATCGGGTTGCACGTGTAAATCGCGCGTCAACGCCGCCGGGAACGGCGCACGTTCCGTTTTCGCCAATGTGGCCAAGCGCTCGTTGAGCAATGCGTAGATTGTCGTGCCCTCGCGTTTGGCCTCCGCTTGCAAAGGCGCGGCGGCCGCATGCGCGAATATCACGTGGTCGATCAACGCGCCCGTCGCGGATTGCCCGCCTTCGGTGAGCCACTGCCCCGGGATCATCGCTGAATGGTACGGCCCCCAGATGCCGCGGATAAAACGAGGCTTTCTGGAAACCGCCATGTGGCAAGACGACGTGCCGCCGATCAATGCGAGTCGTTGATTCAACGCCGCTGGCGATGGCGCCACACCTTCGAGTTTAGCTCCCAGTAAACCCAGCCCGCCGGCGTGCGCATCGATGATACCGACCCCGACCGGCGTGCCCGGCAACAGCCCGAGCTCACGCGCTGATTTTGTCGTCAGACCGCGTCCGACGGGCTCACCCATAGGACGAATCCGCGTCCCCATTCGCCGAAAATTATCAGCCGCGAGATCGCCCAGCCCGATTTTTTTAAAATAACTCACATCCCAGCCGCGACCCTCCGAGCCGCGCTGCCCGAGATAAGTCCATTTACAGACTGTCGTGCATAACGAGCGCACGTCTTCTCCGGTCGCGCGATACGTCAAAAAATCTGGGAGGTCCAAAAACCGCGCCGTCACCCGCCACGCCGCCGGCAACTGCTCTTTTAACCACAGCAGCTTCGGCGTCTGCATCTCGGGAGAAATAATTCTTCCCACATAGCGCAACACCGGATGCCGCGTGCGGTTAATCCGATCGGCTTGCGCGATGGCTCGATGATCCATCCACACGATTACATTTTGCTCGGCGCGACCCGTGGTGCTGAGCGACACCGGCCGATCTCCTGCATCCAACGCCACCAGCGAGCACGTCGCATCGAAACCGATGCCAGCGATCGCACCGGCTTTTAACCGAGCTTGTCGCAACGCTGCGCGAGTCGCGCGCACGCAAGCGCGCCAGATGTCTTCACTCGATTGCTCGACGTGATCTGGCGCCGGATGCCAGAGCTTAATCGGAAATGAGGCCGAACCGGCCATACGACCACGCGCATCAAAAATCCCCGCCCGGGCGCTACCCGTGCCAACATCGATTCCCAAATAATACTTCATAAATTAAACCTCACGCCGTGCACTTGCTTCAGGTCACCAGCGGTTCCGTGCGCGTCGGTTTGATCATCAACACGATGAAAATCGACAACAAGGCCGCGCCGGCAAAGACGCCAAAAATCACATTAAGCGGTACGTGTCGGTCGCGCAGCGCGCCAAAGGCCCAGTCGCCAAAACCGCCGCAACTGATGCTCACAAGATTCATAATGCCGTAGCCCGTAGCCCGGGATTCGGGTCGCACAATCTGGCAGAGGATCGGCATGTTGTTGCAGTCGAAAAATCCCCAGCCGAGGCCGAAGATGATTAACCCCGCAATGGCGAGGGTGAGCGTGGGGGCATTACCCACGCCGAAAAGAGCCGGTAAAAATAACGCCATACCAATGGCGCTAGTAAAAATTCGGCCGCGATTGGTGTGCTTCATCCAGCGGTCAGCTAGCGTCCCGCCAATCAAAACCCCGATGATTGAGGCGATTTGCACATAAAGAATCGCGCTCACCCCTGCCTTACCTTGGCCGAGGGAGAATTTCTCGCGCAAGATTTCTGGCATCCAATCGCGCACGACCCAGCCCGCGATCGCGGGCAAGGTGAAATAGAGTACGAGCAATATGAAATTACGGTTCCCGAGCAGTTCCCGCCATGCGGCCGGCTTGCCGCTCACGGCGGTCTCGGCGGTCGGGGTGATCCGGACCGGATCGCGCAGCGCCGCAAGTAAAGGAATCGCGTAAATTACCCCGATCATGCCGCAGGTGGAAAACATCCAGCGCCAGCCGTGATCGGGCGAATCGGCCATGTAGCCGGCAAATCCGCCAAGAATCTGCCCGACGTAAATACCGGTCTGGTGCAGGCCCACCGCCCGTGAGCGCGTGGGTCCAAAATGATATTCCGAAATCAACGCCAACGCGGCCGGAATATAAAATGCCTCGCTAAGGCCCATCAAAGCGCGCGCGGCGATTAATTCATGAAATGTCGTTGTGTGGCCCGTCCACCAGGTGACCAACGACCAAACAAACAGACTTGCGCCGATCACGTAGCGTTTACTGAAACGATCGGCAATGTAGCCGCCAAACGGACTAAGAATGGCGTAAGTCCATTTGAAACAGCCCAGCACCAAGCCCCAGTCGGCGCGATTGGCGATACTGGGGATATCGAGCACCATCGAGGCCTTCATCGTGGCCATCATCTGACGATCGAGATAATTGAGCAGCGCGACGGGAAATAAAAGCGCGACGATAAACCAAGCGTAGCGAAGGGCGTTGGGGGCAGGGTTCATGGGAGCAAAGAGGTAAAGGTTTGTTTCACGCGGTCTTCATAGGAGCGAGCGTAACTCTGTGGTGCAGGAAAAAGACCGCCGGCACAATCCATGGTGGCGAAACGTGAATGTGAATGCTCGAGCGCCGACTTCTCACAATTTTTTGGGGTCGATGATAACGTGTTTAATTTTCACTCGGTTCCACGTGTAGGTGATGTGAACCAAGCCATCTCGGGTCTGAATCACGGCTGGATAAGCATAACCGTGTTTGAGGGGTTGGTCCTCGAGGGTGACCCGCATATCCCATTTCACGCCGTCAGCGGATAGCGATACATTGAGCGGCCAGCGCACGCCCCAATCTTCATTTGCGTCAGCAATGTTGGGCTGCGCGCCACCGAGGGCGTTGGCTTTAGCATTAGTCGGAGCGCCACCCGCGCGTTCCCGCAAATTGTAAACTAGGAGTTGATGGCCATCGGCGAGGGTCACCGCGTCGCTGCCGGAATTGGGATTAAAAAGTCCCGACGATACCAAGGGACTCCAGGTGCGACCCTGATCACTCGACCAACTGGTGGTGAGGGTCTTTTCCTTACTGCGGCAGAGAATCTGCAAGCGACCATCGGCGTGAGTGAGAACGCTGGGTTGGATCGAGTTGAACTTACCGTCGGATGGCAGGGAACCAGTCAATTGCCAGGTGCGTCCAAGGTCAGTTGACCGCTCGATGTGGACATCCCAGCGACGCGAGGCCCGATCCTCGGTGCTCGAACCCGAAATCAAAGTGCCGTCGGCTAATTGGATGGGTTTATTTTTAATCGGCCCGAGCACATCTTCCGGCAGACGCCGCGGCTGATCCCAAGTGCGCCCACCATCTAGAGAAGTAATAACCATGCCCCACCACGTCTCGGGCCGCGGACCCACTTTGTAGTAAAGCTGCAGAGGCCCATCGCGTAATTGGAATAATACTGGGTTCCAGCACGGGTAACGTTTTTTGTCATGCTGCACGCCGTCCGCGACTTTCTCGCCCAAGGTCCAACGGCCATTTTCATAACGCGAAACATAGATGCACACGTCGGGATTGGATTCCGCTGTGCCGCCAAACCACGCCGCCAATAACTCACCCGCGGTCGTCTCGACGATGGTCGAAGCATGACATTCAGGATAAGCCGTGGGCTCGTGAATAAATTCCGCGCGCACCACCGCGGGATGGGCTGGGGCGGCGTGAGTGAGGCTTAGGGCGGAGGCCCATATGAGGCTGAGAGCAAATAACGAACGGGGTATTTTCATGGGGAACTAGTAGGGAGGTGATAAGCTGAATGAAATGAGCGGATCCGTGTATCAGGGTTGGACGAGGAAAATCTGTTGCCGCCAAAGACCACCCGTGAGCACGCGACGATTAAAGGCGATCGTGCGGCCATCGTGCGACCAAATGACGTTTTCGGGCAATTGCTGAGTGGGCTGCGTCAAAGCCCGCGCCGCGCCAAACGTCTTAGACGTGGGTCGAGCGTCGCAGACCATCACCGCTTGGCCGCTCACATAAACAATCGATGCCCCGTCCGGGCTCCATCGCACACAACTTTGCACGGGGTTCTGACCTTGGGTGATTTGCGTAATCGCACCGCCCTGGGGCGCGATGAAATAGGCCTGCACCACACCTGCATCATCTTTCGCTAAAAACAAGATGCGCGTGCCATCCGGCGAAGAGCGCAACCAATGACGCGGCTCGAGCACCACGCCGGGAAATTTTCGCGTGGCTGTAAACGTCAAACGCCGTTGCTCCGCGCCTAGCGGTGGCTGGGGCATCGAAGCGGCCGTACCTTCGAGCGGGCCGGTGGGGCCGGCTACGTCAATGCGCTCGGGGATATCTACGATAAACACCTCTGTAAGCTCGCGACCCTCGCTGGTGAGCACGTTACCTAGAAAGGCCCGGGCGCGGCGCTGCCAAGTGCCATCAGCCCGGCGATAACCCTCACGGCCCACCCAAGCATCTTCAAACGCGCGACTGATTTCATCGGATCCGGGACGCGGCGACGAAACCACGCGTACGACGATAGCGGCGAACATTTCGCCCTCGTTGTTTTCGGGACCGGGCGGCACGCGCACCGCACCTCGATCGAGGCGCGTAGCGACGCCAATCGTACGGAGATTAACTTTGTCGCCGGTCCTTTCCTCCCGCGCCGCCAACAGCGCGTCATTGTACGTGAAACCAATCCAGCGGCCATCGGCGCTCCATTCGTGGCGATGAGTCCCACCGCGCAATGCTCCCGGCGTAAACGGCGCAATCACATCGCGAGCATCGAGAAGGCCCAGTGTGCCGGGCGAGTCTACCTTCACATAAGCGCCAACCCGACGCCACATGGCGTAGGGTCGATCGGAGGTGGCGTTATTAAGACCACGAATAAAAGCCACGCTCCCATCGATTGGATTGACGTTGGCCGCACCTACGCCCGGGCCCCATGGCTGCGCGCGAGGCTCACGATACAGTTCCTGCTCTTCACCGGTGGCGACGGAGACGCGAGCGATCACGGCGTTGCCCGCGATCGCAGTGTCGTCTTCGCGCGGATCAAAGGCTAACCACTGATTGTCGGGTGAGAAGTTGTCGTTGTTGTCGAGATTGTGATTCTGCGGGGTAAACGTGAGCTGACGCTCAGCACCGGGGTGCACGGTCGTGGCGAAGGATTGAATCGATAAAATTTCGCTGATGCAGACCGCCAACCCCAAGAACCTTAAAAGGCAAAGAGCGCGGTAGGAGCGAAAAGCCACGGAAAAAAAGCCCGATGCAACCACCGGCGCTAGCCGTGCACGGGCAGACCCCAGGCTTTGAATTTACGCCGAAATTCAGCGACGATGCCGCGGTAAATCTTGGCCGATGCCGGCGAGACCACGGTTTTGGGTGCGCCAGGCTCAAAACCACGAGCTTCGACTCCGGTTGCGACACTCAAAGGAAACAACAAACGATCGACCACCGGACCGATCTCACGCATCCGCGCGGCCTCGATCTTACACGCTTCAGGTCGGCCCGCACGGCAGGCTTCATAGATGGCGACCATATACTCAGGTGCAAAATTCACCAAACCGCCAATGCAACCATGCGCCCCGAGGGCAAACACCTCCGGTAAGCGAGTATCCGCGCCAGAGAAGACGGAGAAATTTTTCGCGCGCCCGAGCGCGATTAATTCTTTGTGGTAGGCAAACTCTCCGCCGCTCTGTTTGATGCCCACCATCGGTGCGCGCTTGGCGAACTGGGTGATGAGGTCGAGGCCGATGCGGTTCGAAGTGAGCTCAGGAAAATTGTACAAATAAACAGGAAGTTGTACACCTTCGGCAGCACGCAGAAAAAACTCCAGCATATCAACCTGCGAGACAGGGAAAAACGTCGGCGGCATCATGGCAACTCCGGGCAAGCGGAGTCGACGCGCAACCTTACCGAGGGCGATCACCTCATCGACTCGGATGCTCGAAATATTGGCGATCACTTGGAGCGAACCTGCGTGCTCGGCCACGGACTCGAGCACTGCCTCACGCTGCGCCAAGTTCATGCGGATAAATTCGCCGGTGCTGCCAAGCGCCAGTACGCCATGCACCCCACTCTTTCGGAGAAAAGCGAGGTGCGCAGCGAGAGCACGTTTCATTAACCGGCCGCGAGCGTCGGTTGGAATCCAAAGGGCGGCAAATACACCCTGACGAGGAGCAGCGTTTATAGACATTGAAATAAAATCATCAAAAAACTCGCGTACCTGAAGGAGCAGCCGGTGCACTCACGGTGCACCGGCCTTAGCCTAGTTAAGACTTCTGACTCAGAAACGCCCGCTGATGCCAAAATTCACGCGTGTGCCGTAAAGTTCGCTCATGACGACACGTTGCTGGTTACCGATATACCAATCAGGGGAATTGTTATAGAGATTAACCACGTCGATGAAAGCCGTGAGCCAGGGCTTCCATTTGTAGGAGAGATTCACGTCCACGGTAGGATCATCCGTCACGGTGTTGCTCAGCAAGAAATTGGAGTTATCCACACCGCTCACATAGGCGCTCTTGTAGTGGTATTCGACGCGAGCGCCGAAACCACGCCAGTCATAGCTGAGGCCGACGTTGTAAGTCTTGGGCACAAAGTTAGCCAAAACATTGGCTCCGTCGGAATATTGGCCTGAGGTTGTGAGCTTAGTATAATTGGCAAAAACCCCGAGACCATCAAAAGGTTTAGGCAAACTAGTGAAGCGTTGATTGTAGTTAAACTCGAGGCCGTCGATCTTCGCTTTTCCGAGATTGGTCCTCGTGGCAAAATCGAAGCCTGCGTAGTTACCGCCGAAACCATTATCCGCTCCCGTGCCTATGATCCGTGAACTTCCTTGAATGAAATCGCGGATGTCTTTGTGAAATACACCGCCGGATAGCACGCCCGCGGGTTCGAAATAATATTCCAGTGAAGCATCGTAATTTTCGGTGTATTGAGGCTTTAAGGCTGGATTATTTTGGGAGACTGAACCCAAACCAGTAGAAGAGTTATAACTCACCGTAGTGCCGGGAACGATCACACTAATCGCAGGGCGCGCACTACTGGTCGAGTAGCTCGCGTGCATCACGAAATCGCGCCGAGGCTCATAGCGAAAATGAATGCTAGGGAAATATTTCGCATACTGACCTTCTTTCCGGAAGATCGTCTGATTGGGATTGAGGGAGTCGCTAAAAACGCCTTGGGCATCAACCTTGGTGGATTCATAACGAACGCCACCGAGAATCGAGAGAGCTCCGAATTTCACATTACCCTGTACGTAAGTAGCGGGCACGCTTTCAGCGGCAATACTAGCAGGCGCCCTAAAAGAGACGCTCGTGCCGTTGGGCGCAAAATAAGCCGGCGTGCTCCGAAATAGTGCTTCAACCGGATCTAGATTGAGCTTATCGCGCTGTGGATATTTATTATTAAACAAACCGTAACCCGCGGCGGAGTCGCGGAACTGAGCTATATTGTCATCATTTACGCCAGTCGCCGCGACGGTGCCGCGCACGCCGTCGGCACCAACAAAATTCCACACCGGCCGGTAGGTACGATACCACCGGTGCTGGTGACGGTAGTTAAAGCCGGTCTTAAAAGTGACCGGGAATTGGAGTTCGCTAAATTTTTTCTCATAATCTGTTCGGAAGGAAGAGACTTCTTCGCGCGTGATGTCGGGTTGTTCAAAGCGCTGCGCTAAGTAACGTTTAAAATCCGTGCCTGCAGCGACGGATGTGCCGTAGGTTTGGATATAGTCCGGCCGCGTCGCATCCCGACGAGTATCAACAGCCATACCGGCGCCCGTCATCGTCGTCGTGAAGCCGTAAAAGTTATTATCATATGACGAAGGATTAAAGGAGGCGGAGGCCTCTAATTTAGAATCCGACCATTTTTTCTCGAGACCGAGACCCACTTTGTACTGGTGCGAGCGCTTCTCTTCCTTTGCGACTTGGTTGGTCCAATTCATGTTCAATATTTCCGTATAAGTATCAGTGTATCCTGGAGCGACCCCTGCAGCGGCGCCACTCGTCGTGCGCGGCACTGTACCCGCTTCGATGGCCGCACGGCTTACGACATTATAGTCGGCCACCAACCGACTGCTGGCTGCGCCCTGCCAGTTCACCCGGTCCAAATGGGACGAAAAATAATTCAAGCTGGTATCGAGATAAATTCGGGTCGTCGGATCGAACCGATATTCAACTTTTGAGCCAATACCGGCCCGGACTCTAATATAAAGGTCGTCGAGGCTGCGGGCCTGTGTATTACGACCATCTAATTCGGCGTGCTGCATCTGCACGCGATCGCGAAAACTATAGGTTTTGGAATAACTTCCAGATACCGCGACGCCGAGTCGGCGTTCAGGCCCAAAAGCGTCCATCACCGTAACCGCTGCATTGGGGCCAAATTTGTTGGCAATCGTATCGCGATAATTGTTCTCCGCGATGCCCATGCGATAGCTCACGACGCGGCCTGGGTAATCGAAAGCCGATTTCGTCACGAGATTGATCGAACCACCGAGAGAATCGGCGGGTTGATCGGGCATGTTGCCTTTTACCACTTCGATTTCCTTGATGAACTCGGATGGAATCTGGTCGATCAAGGCGGCGCGATCACCTTGCGGGGTAAACCCAGCGATCGCAGCCGCAGTGCGGACGCCGTCGAGCATCACGGAGTTTAATTCCGGAGGCGTACCGCGTAAACCCACGCCGACGATTTCACCCGCCTCTTTACGCACCGCGACGCCTGGTAATTTTTGGAGAAAATTACCGATGTTGCCGTCGTTTACATTACCGTAGGCGTCCATAGAGACGACGTTGACCACATTTTGGGCGTTACGCTGCTTGGTAATGGAGGCGGCATTACCTTCGCGAGCACCAGCCACCGTAAAGGCTTCGAGTTTATAGACATCTGAGGTCAAGCCGATGGCGACTTCTAGCGACTGGCCCGCCACGACGACCACCGGAGTATCCTTAGCATCTAGGCCCGTGTAAAAAGCCTTCAGCGTGTAACGACCCGCTGGCACGCGATTAAAATTAAAGCCGCCTCCACGTTGGGAGGTAGCGGTAAAGGCCGTTCCTTCCAGCGTCACCACGACCCCTTCGAGAAACGAGTTCGTTTGCACGTTGCGCACAGAACCGCTAATGGAGCCTTCGGCTGGCACTTGAGCCCGTGAAGGCAGAGGCGCGAGCACGCTTAACACGCCAAAAACTAACGCACACCAAAGCGTCAATGCCTGGGCACGACGGATCATAACAGGGATAACTACGTTCATGGGTAGGTCGGAGGGGTTGGGGACTTTTAGGGTAAAACCGGCTTACAAGCGCTGGGGCTTGTTTAGCTAAAACGTTTTTTCACTACACGAATTCCAAAGGTCAATGACTTTCTGTTCAGCCCAAGCAACCGCCGTGGTTTGAGGGACTCGGGTCTACCCGTGGTCTCGGACTGATAACGCACAGCATGCTGAATCCGGGACGCTCTCAGTGCTTATTTCCATCTGTGAGCTAATTTGAGAGCGAAAATAAGTCGCAACCACTATAATACCCCAACTCCCCAACTAACCCTATCCGGTCTTACATCACCTAAGGCTTGGGCGGCACTCCAACTTTATACGACGGTTGATTCGCTTATTGCTAAAACGTTTTTTCTTGTCGCGGCCGCCGCAGCGTTTTAGGATCAAATACGTTTTCCACCCCATGTCTGCAACGAACCCCTCTGTCACGGTCGTGCCGCCGCACTTGTACGCCCACGGGCTACCGCTTGAGCTCGGCGACGATAAATTCGGTTTTCTCCAAGAATCGAGTCCGGCGGAGTCGCCGGCTCTTTTGCAAGAACGCATGGAAGCGGACGGCTATCTTTACCTCCGCGAATTTTGGCCCCGCGCGCAGGTTCAGGCGGTGCGCGACTCCCTCACTCGGCAATTGGACGCCTTGGGTTTTCTGCAACCGGGAGCCCCGACTGATGAAGCCCGCTTCCATGGCCGTGAAGTGGGCCGGGCCATGGGCAACCCGCTCAATCAGCAGGATCCTTTACTGCAAAACCTCGTTTTTGGTCCCCGTATCATCGATTTTTTCCAAATCTTTCTCGGCGGGTCGGTGCGGCATTTCGACTTCATTTGGTTTCGCACCAAAGGCCCGGGTCTCGGCAGCCCTATCCATTGTGATCTCGTTTATATGGGTCGAGGCACCCATAATCTTTACACGACTTGGGTCCCCCTCGGCGATGTGAGCCTAGATCTCGGCGGTTTGATGGTGCTCGAGGGTTCACACCAGAAAAACGCCGAGCTCAAACCCTATCTCTCCCGCGACGTTGATGAGTACTGCACCAACCGCGAAGACGCCGCCGATTACGCTTCGGGGAAAAAGTGGTGGGATGGCACGCTTTCAAAAAACGCCGCCGCACTCCAAGCAAGCTTGGGCGGCCGCTGGCTGACTTCGCCTGAATTTCGGCTAGGCGATGCCATGATTTTCAACATGACGCTCGTGCACGGCAGTTTGGATAATCAGACGGATCGCTTCCGCCTGTCCACCGACACGCGCTATCAACTCGCCGCCGAACCCGTCGATCCTCGCTGGATCGGAGATAACCCCCCGGGCCACACCACCGCGCAAAGACTCGGGCGAGTATGCTAATCGAGTTTTC
>Ga0209598_10001964_pt1 | contig 16409 bp, 16 predicted proteins | sample M_140807_EF_Meta_FD_187317 | JGI IMG/M metagenome (GOLD analysis project Ga0209598, IMG submission 187317) | Freshwater microbial communities from Lake Montjoie, Canada to study carbon cycling - M_140807_EF_MetaG (SPAdes) (version 2) | ecosystem: Environmental > Aquatic > Freshwater > Lake... | reverse complement strand
CAATCTACAACTCCAACCGCTTCGTCCTGACGGCGCTGTTGAGCCGCCTGGGCTGTGATGTCGTCGACCTCGGGATCGTGCCAGATACGCTTGAGGCCACCCGTGCGGCCCTGCGCGATGCCGCCGCGGCGAGCGATCTGATCGTGACCAGTGGCGGGATGTCGGTTGGCGAGGAAGACCATGTCAAGCCGGCCCTGCAGGCAGAGGGATCGCTGAAGACCTGGCAGGTGGCGATCAAGCCGGGCAAACCATTGGCCTGGGGCGAGGTCAGACGGGCACAGGGCGGCACGGCTCAATTCATCGGTTTGCCCGGCAATCCGGTGTCCAGCTTTGTGACCTTCCTGCTGTTTGTGCGGCCGTTCATCCTGCGCATGCAGGGGGTTCGCGAGGCCGCTGACCGGTCGCTTTCGATGCGTGCCGATTTCGACTGGCCCAAACCCGACCGGCGTCGCGAGTTCCTGCGCGCGCGCTTCAATGCACAGGGCGGCCTCGATCTGTTTGCGAATCAGGGTTCGGGGGTGTTGACCTCGACCGTCTGGGCAGACGGCCTGATCGATAACCCGTCTCAACAAGCGATCGTCCGCGGCGACCTGGTTCGATTTCTGCCGTTTTCGGAGTGGCTGTGAGGCTGCACATTCTGTATTTCGCCAGCCTGCGCGAGGCGCTGGGTCTTGATCGGGAGGACATCGATCTGCCTGATGATGTCCAGACGGCTGCAGCGCTGCGCGACCATCTGAGCGCGCGTGGAGGCGTCTGGGCGCAGGCCTTCGCGCCCGACCGCGCGCTCAGGGTGGCGATCGATCAGTCGCTCGCCACGCCGGATGCGCGATTGCATGATGGTGCCGAGCTGGCGTTTTTTCCGCCGGTCACCGGCGGCTGATCCCGGGGCTTGCGATGCCGGTTCGTGTTCAACACGAGGATTTCGATCTCGGCGCTGAGGTCGCAGCCTTGCGCGCGGGGCGTGCCAATGTCGGCGCTGTGGCCTGTTTTGTTGGCACCGTGCGCGACATGAACCAGGGCACAGGCGTGTCAACGATGTTTCTCGAACACTATCCGGGCATGACTGAAAAGGCTCTGCAGGCGATCGCAGACGATGCCTTGGGCCGCTGGTCGCTCGATGAGGTGCTGGTGATCCACCGGGTCGGTGCCCTTGCGCCGCTTGATCAGATCGTGCTGGTGGCAGTCACGTCGGCGCATCGCGGCGAAGCCTTTGCAGCCTGCGAGTTCGTGATCGACTGGCTCAAGACCCAGGCTCCGTTCTGGAAGAAGGAGACCACCGCGCAGGGCGCTCGCTGGGTCGACGCACGCGAGTCCGACGATGCGGCGGCAGCCCGATGGGGCCGGGCGCCCGGGCAGGGTGGTCAATGATTCCGACTGCAACAGCGCACACCCTGCTGGCGATCGCGATCGGTGCAGTGCTCGGCGCCTGGGCTCGTTGGGGCCTGGCGATATGGCTCAATCGCGCCGGGCAATCGGTGCCGGGTGGCACGCTGGTGGCCAATCTGGTCGGCGGCCTCATGATCGGCATGGCGCTGGCGGCATTCGAGCGGCGCCCGGAATGGGCTGCAGCCTGGCGGCCCTTTTTCGTCACCGGTTTTCTGGGTGCGCTCACCACGTTTTCGACCTTTTCAGCCGAATCCCTGCAACTCATTCAGCGTGGGGCGATGCTCCAGTCGCTGCTGCACAGTGCGCTGCACCTGTTCGGCTCGCTGTTCGCCGCCGCGTTGGGCTGGCGACTGATGCGCTGACCCTTGAACATTGAAACGTCGACAGACTCCTCATGAAATCCAGTCAATCCGAATATCTCGACATCCGCGGCCTGAAGCTGCACTGCAGAAGCTGGGGCGACACATCGGCCCCATTGCTGTTGATGCTGCATGGCTATCAGGATGTCTCGGCGTCATGGCAGTTCACGGTTGATGCGATGACACGCGACTGGTTCGTGGTGGCGCCGGATTGGCGCGGCTATGGTCTGTCGCAGTGGAGCGGTGCCGACAGCTACTGGTTTGCCGACTACCTGGGCGACCTCGATGCCGTGCTTGAGCACTACTCGCCCGAGCGCCCGGTGCGGCTGGTTGCTCACAGCATGGGCGCGAATGTGGGCGCGATCTATTGCGGTGTTCGCCCGGATCGGGTCAGCCATTTCGTGAACGTCGATGGCTTCGGCCCGCCGGCCACCCGCCAGGATCCGACCCCGCGCCGGCTGGCGAAGTGGCTTGCCCAACTGCGAGACGATGCCCGCCAACGGCCCTACTCGGACTTTGAGGAGTTTGCCCTGCGGATGCAGTCTGAAAATCCCCGCCTGACGCTGGATCGGGCGCGGTTTCTGGCGCAGCACTGGGGCCAGGCCTTGCCCTCGGGCGGTGTCGAGCGCCGCGCCGACCCGGCGCACAAGCGCATCAATCCACAGCCGCTGCATCCGGACGATGCGCTCGATGTCTGGCGACAAACACAGGCGGCCGTGTTGTGGGTCGATGGTGCGCAATCCGGGCTGTGGGGGCGTTTGTCGGCGATGCCCGGTGAATTCGAGCGTCGCTCGATGGCGTATGAAAACCTGAGCATCGAGCACATCGAAGATGCCGGCCACAATGTCCATCATGACCAGCCTGAGCAGCTGGCGCAGGTGATCGAACGATTCCTCGGGCACTGAGCGGGCTCGAAAACCAATGCCCTGCGGAGAACGATATTTGAACCTCAATCGATTCCTATGCGCTGTGCTCGCGGTCGGCCTGCTGGCCCTGTCGCCGGGTGTGCAGGCTGCAAGCCGTGCGTCCGAGCGTGCAGCATCAAAGGCGGCGCCCGACTCATCGAGCAAGAAGCCTGCCTCTTCGGCGGGCGCCAAGTCTGCTGCAGTGTCGAGCGCGACTCGACCAGCGTCTTCTTCCGGCGCCAAGGCGTCATCGTCGCGAACGCCTGCAACAGCGCGCGGCAGCGACGCGGGTTCAAGGAAGTCGCTGGCCGACAAGTCCGCACAGCCGCGTTCGCGTGGCAAGTCCTCGGGTGCGATCGTTGCCGCTTCAGTTTCAACAGCAGCGGTTGGGGGCGCCACAACCCGCCCGACGATCGCGCTGGCTGCACTGGCACCGACGACAAGCGCACGCGCGGCTGATGCCAGCGCCGATCCGCTTGCGCCACTGCTGACGGTTGCGCCGGCCGGGGCATCGCGCCTGCGCAGTGGCTGTGCCCATCAGGACACTTCGATCGCAAGCCTGCTGGACCAGCTCAATGTCCAGGATCAGTCCTTTGCGTCGTTTCTGGCGCTCAATCCACCGGACATCCACGAGCCTTCGTCCTCAGCCTGCTGGCCCTACGCGGTCTCGATCGATGCTGACAATCGGGTACAGGCCTTGTCTGTTGTGCGCACCGCGAGAAGCGATGGCGCACCGGTTCTCATCAACATCGATCGGGCTGCGAGTGACGGTGGTTTTGCCGTTCGGGCCGACCCGACCGCCGAACTCGCTTTGCGGCATCGAACCATCGATCTCACCGTCGAGCAGATCTCAGCAGGCCGTTCCAATGAAATGAACGAACTGCTGCCTCGCCATTCCGTGCGTGCGATTCAGGTCCTGACGCGCGAGATCGGTGAGCGCAGCCGTTTGCAGCCGCAGTCTCAGGTGCGGGTGACCATCGATCAGACCGGTGTGCCGGGTCAGGTGAAGCTCGTGGGCATCCGTTATCTCGACCGAACCGGCGCCTCGGAGCTGGCCCATGCGCTCTGGGTCGAGCGTCAGGACATGCCGGGCGGTTTTTTCACTGCCAGTGGCGCCGAGCTCGAGAAAGTCTTCTGGAGCACACCTCTGGATCAGATGAACATCAGCCGGGGCGTGGGCATCGTGTCATCGACCCGCGCGGTTTCGCAGGTCGGCTACAAGGGTCGCAAGAAGGTGGTCACCACGCGCTACTTCACCCACTACCGCGAACATCAGGGCATCGATTTTGCAGCGCCGACAGGAACACCCATTCATGCGGTGGCGGATGCGACCGTTGCGTTCAGCGGCTGGATGGGGGGCTATGGGAACCTGGTGATCCTGGAGCATGCGGGCGGATACCGGACCTACTACGCGCATCTCAGTGCATTTGCGCCTGGCATGGAACCCGGCACCGGGGTGGGTCGCGGTCAGGAGATCGGTTCCGTCGGCTCCACCGGGCAGTCAACCGGGCCTCATCTGCATTTCGAGCTGCGCAAGAACGGCAGGTATGTGAACCCGATGGCCGTCAACAGCGATCTCGATCTGTGGGTGCTTCGTGATCAGGACCGCACCCGCCTGACCCGCCAGGCGGCCTTGCTCACCGCGCTCGCAGAGCGGCCTTAGCGTTTGGATCAGCGGCGAAGCGAGCTTCGTCTCGCTTCGCGCCGGGCAATCCAGAGGGTTGCGAAAACGATCACCACACCACCCAGCAGGGTGGTACTGCTCGGGTGGTCGCCGAAAACCAGGAAGCCCCAACTGGTTGCCCAGATCAGATCGAGGAATTTGACAGACTGGGTCGCCGACATGTCGGCTGCACGCAGTGAGTGCGTCAGAAAATAATGCCCTGCGCTGCCCAGCACACCGGTCACCAGTAGGATCAGCCACTGAGTCGCGCTGGGCCACTCCCAGAAGAACAGCGCCATCGGCAAGGTGATGATCGAGACTGTGATGCCTTGCCAGGCGACGATCACCTGTGGCGAATCATGTCGGGTCAGGATCTTGGTGAGCAGGAACGACAACGAGAACATCGGTGCCGAGGCCAGCATGGCCACGGTGTACCAGCCGGCATTGCCGCTCAGGCGCGGACCGACCACGATCAGGACACCGACAAACCCGATGAGGGCCGCAATCCAGCGATCGAGCCGCATCTTTTCGCCCAGCAGGTAGGCCGCACCGATCATTGAAAAAATCGGACCGGTGTAACCGATGGCGGTCATGTCGGCGAGCGCCAGATGCGGCAGGGCGAAGAACCACAGGCTCAGCCCGATTGAATGGACCAGCCCGCGACTGAACTGTCCCTTGATGTCAGAAGGCCGGTAGGTCGAGAGGCCTGCGCGCAGCATGAACGGCAGCATCACCACCACCCCCATCAGATAGCGCAGAAACTGCGTCTGAAACGGGTGCATCGACAAGCTTGTGTAGCGCAGCAGCATGTTGAGCGCCGAGAAGGTGAATCCGGCGGCTGCGGCGAAGATAATGGCCTGGGTGGTGGCAGGGGCTGCGTGAAATCGGGCCATTGCCCGATTGACGAGGGAGGCTGCCGAAGCCACAGCGCCCTTGGCGGGTGCATGCTGCATCGCTGCGATGATACGCTGCGATGCAGCAATCGGGAAGGGTCAGGTTCTGAAATCGCTGCCTTTGGCCTCGACCAGGCGCACCAGGGCATTCCATTCATGCAGGCCCCAGGCATGGTCGGCGCGCAGCTTCTTCATGGATTTGCCCATCCGCTCGACGATGTTCGGTTCAATCATCACCGGCGGCTCACCCAGCGTGCGTGAGATCAGCTCCAGTTCACAGGCCCGCTCGAGCATGTACAGGTTCTGCAGGGTGCCGTGTACCGTGTGGGAGAAGGCGAGCAGGCCGTGATTGAGCAGCACCACGCAACTGCCCCTCTGGCAGGACACACCCAGCGCGTCGCATTCTTCCTGAGTGGCCGGCATGCCGTACTCGTGATAGGCCAGTTCGTCCCAGACCAGCATCACATCCTGGCTGATCGGGCGCAGACCGGATCGCAGCATGGATGCGCCCGCACCGGCCCGGGTATGGGTGTGCATCGCGCAGTTGGCATCCGGCCTGGCTTTGTAGATTCCGCTGTGGATCGTGAAGCCAGCCTTGTTGAAGCGGCCGGGCTTGCCGATCACATTGCCTTCAAGGTCCATCTTGATCAGGCTCGAGGCGGTGATCTCGTGGAACATTTCCTCGTAGTGATTGATCAGGAAATGATCCGGTTCTCCGGGCACTCGCATCGACATGTGCGTGGCCAGGATATCGGTCCAGCCGAAGTGGTCGCAAATGCGATACAGCGCGGCGAGGTCGCAGCGGGCCTGCCATTCGGCTTCGGATATTTCGCTGTGGGCTTTCGGAAGTGCGGACATGTTGGGCTCCGGGTCGGTGTGCAGGTGGGCCGCGTGGGCTGACTGGTGCGGCGGTCGATTACTGAGGAATCGCCGCTGCCGCACCCACCAGTCCGCGGTTCCAGGTGGGCGTGATCAGGATCTCGTTGATGCAGACATGCTTGGGCATGCGGGCCAGAAACAGCATCAGCTCGCCCAGGTCGTCGGGCTGAAGCATGCGGGCGCGGTCCTCCTGAGACACCGGGACCGGACGCTTCTCAAGGATCGGCGTGGCCACTTCGCCGGGGCAGACTGCAGTGGCTCGGATGCCGTGGATGCAGTTCTCGACATTGATGCTGTCGGTCATCGCGTTCAGGCCGAATTTCGCCGCGCTGTAGGCGGGGCCGGTCATCGGCGAGACTCGCTTGCCGGCCATCGACGACACATTGACGATCAGGCCGCCCTGCTGACGCCGCATGACCGGAAGCACTGCATGGCAGCAGTAGAACGCGCCATCCAGATCGATCCGGATCACCTGATCCCAGCCTTCGCGCGACAGCTGGTTCCAGTTGCGTTTCGGGATGTTCAGGCCAGCACTGTTGATGGCCACATCGATGCGGCCTTCCTGATTCACGATGCTCTGTACCACGGCCTCGACAGCCGGTGCATCGGTGACATCCAGCGGTGCAATCCGCGCCTCGCCGCCGGCTTGTCTGATGTGCTGTGCGACGCGATTCAGTTCGGATTCACGCCGGCCGCTGAGCACCAGCTTCATCCCGGCAGCAGCCAGTGCACGCGCTGCCGCCTCGCCGATTCCGGTTCCAGCTCCGGTGACCCAGGCCACCTGGCCCTTCAGATCCTGCATCTTATGTCTCCTCAGATCACTGAACGTTCACGAAAACCGGCGATGTCCTGCGCGCTGTAGCCCAGTTCGCCCAGGACCTGCTCGGTGTGCTCACCCAGCGTCGGCGGGCGACGTCGCGGCACGGCCTGGGTCTCGGTCATCCACAGCGGCACCGCTGCCACCGGCGCCGGTCGGGGCAGACCGGGGTAGTCGGTGTCCTGCAGCACGCCGATCGCCTGGACCTGCGGGTGATCCAGCGTCTGCTGAGGTTTGAGGACCGGGGCGCACGGGATCATCGCGTCGCCCAGAACTTGTACGATCTCATCGCTTGTGCGCTCTGCACACCAGCGGCCCATGCGCTCGCTGATGATTGCTGCATGCCGGCCGCGATCGTCGTCGGTGGCGAAACGCGGATCGCTCAACCATTCGGGCTCGCCCATCAGCTTGGCCCAGCGCCTGTAGAGTGGATTGCCGGTGACCGCCACCAGCACCGAGCCATCCAGCGCTTTGAAGACATCCGAGGGGGCTGCAGTCTGGCCCCGATTGCCGGTGGGCACGCGGTTGACCTGGGTGACCGACTGTTCGATGAGCATGGCGTTGTTCACCGTGACCGCAGTCGCCAGCAGCGCACCTTCAACCTTCTGGCCTTTGCCGGTTTTCGCGCGTTCCATGAGGGCAGCCATCGTGCCGAAGGCGCAGTGCAGGGCGGTGCCGAAGTCGACCCAGGGCGCGGCAAAGCGGTAGGGCTGATCCGGCTCGCCGGTCATGTAGGCCGCACCTGACATCGCCTGACCCACGCCGTCGAAGCCGACGTTCTTGCTCATCGGCCCGACGGTTCCGTAGGCGGTATTCGTGACGAAAATGATGTCGGGCTTATAGGTGCACAGGGTCTCGTAGTCCAGACCCATCGAAACCAGGGTGGCCGCCGGCAGGTTTGCAATCACCACATCGGCGGTGCTGACCATCTTTGCCACGATCTGACGGCCTTCAGGTGAGGCCGGGTCCAGGGTGATCGAGCGCTTGTTGCGATTCATCTGCATGAAGAGCGCGCCGACGCCGCCACCGATCTGGGCCGGGAACCGGTCTTCACTGCCGTCGCGCTTTTCGATGCGGATGACGTCGGCCCCGTATTCGGCCAGCAGGGCCGCGCAATAAGGGCCGGCAATGTAGCGACCGAAGTCGAGAACGCGAATGCCTTGCAATACGGCGGCCATGAATGCCATCTCCCTGGAATAAGTATCGTGTCCGACGCTGCGTCCAAGGCAGCGTCTGTCTCAGCATTTGATCATAGTCGGTATTGGCCAGGCGCCCCCGCGCTCGCCGGCTGATTCTGAACTGCCCTCAAGGCATTGCGATCAGGTTTCGGGCTGGCTGGGGGCGGCCACATTGTTGCGGCTCGGTGCGGGCGCGAAGCTGATCACCCCCTGTGCGACCAGCGCATCGTATTGAGCGCGGCTCATGTCCAGACGCGAACTGAGCACCTCCCAGGTGTGTTCGCCCAGCAGCGGGGCCGGGCTGCGTGCGCCCAGTCTTCGCCCGTCCTGGATGATCGCCAGGCCGCCCTGTCGCTGCGGGCCCGAGAATTCGCGAAGCAGGTCAATGAAATAACCGGTCTGATCCAGATGCGAATCCGCCGTCAAGCGGTCGGCGTGTGCAATCGGCGCTGCAGCAATGCCCACCGCTTGCAGCTGTTGTGCCGCTGTCTCGCGATCATGCTGGCGCGTCCAGGCGCTGATCTGCGCGTCGAGTGCATCTTCGATCGCCCTGCGGGCCGAGGGTGACTGAAGCGCCGGATCCAGCGCCCACTCGGATTGGCCGATCAGGCGCGCCAGGGCTGCGAAGGCGTCGCCTGAATCTACCGAAATCGCCACCCACTGATCGACGCCTGCCGCCGGATAGATGCCGTGCGGAACCAGGGCAGCATGCCGGTTGCCGCGCCGCGCGGGCCGCGCGGCATCCAGTTGATGGGCCAGCAGCGAGGGGGTGGTGAACTGCATCATGGTCTCGACCATGCTCAGGTTGACGTACTGCCCTTCACCGGTCTTGCGACGGCTGATCAGGGCGGTGAGTGCGGCTGCGCAACCGAATAGTCCACCCACCGGATCGCCATAGGCCAGATGGGCCATCGTCGGGGCATCCTGTGCGAATCCCATGAAGCTGGGCAGGCCGGAGCCCTGCTCGAGGGTCGAGCCATAGGCGCGTGTGTCGGACCAGGCATTTCCGGTGCCGAAGGCCGACATCGAAAGCATCACAATGTCTGGCCGGACCGCACTGACCGCCTCATAGCCCAGGCCCAGCTTGGCCATCACACCCGAGGCCTGGTTCTCCACGATCACATCGGCTTTGGCAATCAGCGACAGCGCAATCTCGCGGCCTTCGGGCGTGGTGAGGTCAACGCTGATACCGCGCTTGCCGCGGTTCATCGCGCAGAAGGTCTTGGCGTCTTCGTAGCCTTTGTCCTGGATGTACTGCGGCGTCCAGTTCACGCCGCGCCACCAGTCGGGATAACGTGCAGCCTCGATCTTCAGGATGTCTGCGCCGAGGTCGCCGAGCAGGCGGCTGGCCAGAGGACCAGCCCAGCCCATTGCAAAATCGACCACGGTCAGGCCAGCCAGGGGCGGTGCATCGGGTGGGATGTCGGACTGCGCTTGCGTTGTGGTTGCCGCCGGATCGGCCTGCGCAGTGGCTGGATTTGCGCCATCCAGATCACGGCGTACCGGGGTGCGGGTCAGCGCGAACGGTGTGCGGGGAAGCTTCACCGATCGGCCTGCGACCGTGACCGAAGCGAGTGATTCGCGGTCAGCGAAGATCGGGTGCGACAGGATTCCGGCGGCATCCGGCACCACCACGATCGGCACCTTGAACTGGCGCCCGATCGCACCCCACTCGTCGGCGGTGCGTGCAGCCAATGCGCGCTTGAGGGCGATTTCGACTTCGTCGGCGCGGGCAAAGCGCAATTCCCGGGTCACCAGCCCGGGGTCGGCCGCCAGTTCATGCAGCTCGAGCGCCTTGCACATCGATCGCCACTGATCGGGCGTGGTGATCGTGATACCGACCCATCCGCCTTTGCAGGGATAGACGCCGACCGGAGAGTTGGGCGAGAAGCGGTTCAGTCCGCAGCGCCGCATCGGGATGCCATCCTTCTCGTGAAAGTGGATGTGCATCTCGCTGAGGACCAGGAAGGCTTCAAACACGCTGAGTTCGTAGCGCCGTGGTGCACCGGCGGGTGCCAGCACGGCCGCGCAGGCCGCGATGTAGGCGGTGATGCCGCCAAACAGACTCGACTGTCGATCCCCGAAGAAGGTCGGCGAACCATCGCTGTGTCCGGCCATCTGAGGCATGCCACTCAGGGCCTGGATCACCAGGTCGCTGCCATGCCAGTCGTGGTAGCGGCCGCCCTGATTGCCAAACCAGCTCAGATCGATGGTCGCGATCCGCGGGGTGATGCGGCGCGAGTCCAGGCTCGAGCCTTCGCCCACGATCACCAGGTCGGCGCTCTGGGCGAGTGACTCGATCTGGCGCTGGGCTGCTGCCTCATCTGCGGCCGGCGGAATCCGATGCTTGCCTGCGAACAGATAGTCGGCATAGGCCGTCTCGAGCGGGTCGTCGCTGCGAACGATGCCTTTGAGCAGCTGCGAATCGCTCAGTGCCGTGACGCTGACCGATGCGCCGGCATCAACCAGCAGCCTTGCGCAATAGCCTGCGGCCGCACCCCCGCCGATTTCAAGAACATTCAGACCAGCCAGAGGCAATGTGCCAGATGTCGTCACTCGGGAATCCAGAAAAATATTTTTTCAAAGGCCGAGCAAGCGGGCAGCGCGCTCGACACGGCGTGGAATGGAGGCCTGATAGGTGTCGAGGTCGATGGCTTCGTCCTGCGAGCCCTGCTGGCCGCCGAGGTAGCGTGCATAGACGCCTTCTCCGATGCTGGCCAGACGCCATTGCGCAAAAGCGCGGTAGTAATCGACCGTGGCCAGCGAAACACCCATTTCGTCTGCGTACAAACCGGCCATTTCGTCTTGCGTGAGAAAGCCTGCCAGGCCGGTGGTGGCCGGATCGCCGCCGGCGATCGGGTCGCTGGGGTCGTGCCAGTAACCCAGCAGTCCGCCGAGGTCGGCCATCGGTTCGCCCAGCGTGCACAGTTCCCAGTCAAGCACCCCTGCGACCTCGCCCTGCGGCGTCATCATGCAATTGGACAGGCGATAGTCGCCATGCGCGATCGTGGCCGGCGACGCATCCGGCATGCGTGAGGCCAGCGCGTCGCGGACGGTGTCGAACAGCGGCAGCTCGCGGGTCTTGGACTGTTCCCACTGACCCGACCAGCGTTTGAGTTGGCGCTCGATATAGCCTTCCCGTTTGGCCAGATTGCCCAGGCCGACTGCATCGACATCGACCCGGTGCAGCGCGCACAGCGTCTCGATCAGCGCGTGACTCATCCTGCGACGCACCGGCTCGGTCAGGGTTTCACCAACGCCCACATCCCGCACCACGATGCCATCGAGAAAGTGCATCACATAGAAATCGCGCTCATTGACGCTTGCGTCCTGGCACAGGCCGACCATGCGCGGCACTGGCACCGGGGTGTCGGCCAGCGCCGACATCAGGCGATGCTCGCGCGCCATGTCATGCGCGCTCGGCAGGAGCTTGCCCAGTGGCGGGCGTCTCAGTACGAATCGCCGCCCGCTTGCGTCAGTGACCATGAAGGTCATGTTCGAGCGACCACCTGCGATCAGCTTGAAGTTCAAGGGCAGGGTGATCGCGGTGTGTTCGCCCAGCCAGGCGGTGACGCGGGTGACGTCGATGCCCTCGACCTTTGATGGATCGGGTTGGACGGCTGAGCCGGGAGTGGTGGTGTTCATCTGAAAAATTCCTTTCTGCTGCCTGGCAGGGTGACTGCGATCAGATCCTGCCCTTGCCCAGATCGAGAAAGCCTCGAGACAGGTTGACCCTCAGCGTGTCGGTGTCGCCTTCGACCAGGCGGCTTGCACGCACGCGGCGAATGGCGCCCTCCAGCGGATGGCCCTCGACCAGTGCTTCTCCGCCGACCAGCTGCACGGCCATGTCGACCAGCGTGTTGACGGCTTCGCTGGCAAAGACCTTGGCCGCAATGCTTTCGTTGACTGCATCCTGACCGGAGTCTGCGAGGCGCGCGGTGCGATATACCGCGGATCGTGCGGCAAAGGCCAGGATGCGCATCTCGCCGAAGCGCAGTCTGATCCGATCATGCTGAGCGAGCGGCCCGTTGCGGCGGTCGCGCTGCAAGGCCTCGGTCACGAGTGCGATGACCCATTGCGCGGTGCCCACGCAGTCAGCGGCGACCGTTCTGCGAACTGAGCTGATCTTGGCCAGAGCGCGGCCGCGTCCGTCGCCGGGTTTTCCGATGGCATGGTGTCGCGGCACGCGAACCTCATCGAATCGGAACGCAGCATGATGGCTGCCGTCCAGCGAGGCGAAGCGCCGCTCGATCGAAACCCCGGGGCGATCGGTGTCGATGATCACCATCGAGGGGCCCTGGCCTTCGACATCGACCAGCGCGGTGAGAAATTGGGCGTTGACACCGCCGGTCACATAGGACTTTCGGCCGGTGACGACGAGTTCTTCACCCTCCATGCGAGCCCAGGTCGGGCGGCTTGCATCCGCCGGTTCGGTGAAGGCGAATCCGGCGTGTTTGTCGCCGGCCAGCATGGGGATCAGGTGCGTGCTGTTCAGCGGCTCCGGCACGCCGTGCAGGATGCCGGCATCCGCGCCGAACAGTCCGGGCAGATGTCCCACGCCATGGGCCGCCAGGGTTTCGCGCGCCACCAGCAGGGTCAGGGCCGCGGTGTCCTGTGACTGGGTCAGGCCATACAGCCCCATGGCTTGAGAGGCCTTGCGAACCGACGACGCACGCTCGCCGGGCGTCAGCGACGTGTCATCTCTGAGCGTCTGCAGGGTGCCGGTGGCGAGTTGCTCGCACTGCTCGCGCAGGGCGAGCAATTCGGCGGACAGAAAATCGGGCACAGGCTCAGCCCAGCTCGACCAGCCGCAGCACGGTGGGCGGGCCATCCATGAAGGCGCCCATCTCACGTCCGATGGTCTTGAAGTGATCGGCCGCGCGATGTGCCTTGACCGCTTCCTCGTCCTTGTAGCGCTCCATGAACACGAAGGTGCTCGGTTCATCGCCCTTGTTGAGCGTGTAGAGCAGGCAACCGGGTTCGTTCTGATTGACGGCAGCGACCAGTCGCAGGGCGGTTTCCTGGAAGGCGGATTCCTGGCCGGCTTTGACCTTGATGGTGGCGATCGTGCAAAGGGTCATGTCTGTTTGCCTCCTGTTTTTTGTGTGAGTCCAGTCTACCCGCAGGCTGGATGAATGCGGGATCCGTGATCCGGCGGCTGCGCCCATTGTGGAACGCCACCGCGGCGCGCCTGTGGCGCTCTGCCGGATTGGCGCCGGCGCACCGGTAAGATCGGCCGGCTGCGTCAACCACCCGCACAGGAGACCCTCCGATGACTGCCACCAAGCCTGCAACCGCCAAGGCGGTTCCGGTCCCGACTCCGAATACCAAGCCCTTCTGGGAGGGCACACAGGCCGGCGAGCTGCGCATGCAGCGTTGCACAGGCTGCGCATCCCATTTCCTCTATCCGCGTCCGAACTGTCCGTCCTGCGGATCGACCCAGACCGAATGGGTCAAGGCGAGTGGTCGCGCCACGCTCTATTCCTACGTCATCAATCACATGGCTGCGCCCGGCTGGGAAGGTGAAGTGCCCTACGTCATCGCGGTCGTGAAGCTGGCCGAGGGACCTCGCATGATGTCCAACCTGGTCGGTGTGGCACCCGATCCGGCGGCGCTCGTGCTCGACATGCCGCTTGAAGTCACCTTCGAGCCGCGCGGCAACATGATGCTGCCGCTGTTCAAACCCGCTGCCTGAGGAGCCTCCAGATGAGTCGCATGAAAATCGCCATTGCCGGGGCGGCTGAAACCGATCTCGGCGCATTGCCCCAGATGTCCGAGCTCGACCTGCGTGCCGATGCGGCGCATCGCGCGCTCGCCGACGCCGGGCTGACGCTTGCCGATGTGGATGGCATCACCAGTGCCACCGAATCACCGATCGATGTCGCGCATTACCTGGGCGTCACGCCGAGCTGGTATGACGGCACTTCGGTCGGTGGCTGCTCTTTCCTGGTTCATGTGCGCCATGCGGCCGCTGCGATCCGGGCCGGGCTGTGCACCACCGTGCTGGTGCTGCATGGTGAGTCGGGCCGCTCGCAAGTCGGCCGTCCGCCGCGCATTCGCCCTCCCCACAGCATGATCGGGCAGTTCGAATTGCCTTATGGAGCCTTCGCGCCGCCCAACATGTTCACGCTGCCGTTCATGCGCTACATGAAGGACACCGGTACCACGCTCGAGCACCTCGCCGAGGTGGTGGTGGCGCAGAGCCACTGGGCTGCAGGCAATCCGCGCGCCAGTCGCAGCAAGCTGCTGAGCGCCCAGGATGTGATGTCCGCACCCATGATTGCCTATCCGTTCACCAAGTTGCAGTGCTGCGTGGTCACTGATGGCGGCGGCGCACTGGTGATCACCAGTGCCGATCGCGCCCGCAACCTGCGTAATGCCAACCGGCCGGTCTATCTGCTTGGATCGGGCGAGGCCTGCGACAGTCCGATGGTCTCGATGATGGACGACATGACCTCGTCCAAGGGCTTCAAGCGCGCCAGCAAGATGGCCTTCGAAGAGTCCGGTGTGAAGCATGCCGACATCGATCACCTGATGATCTACGACGCCTTCGCCCATCTGCCCTTGTATGGTCTGGAAGACCTCGGATTCGTGGGGCGCGGCGAAGCCGGCGAATTCATCAAGGCAGGTCACACCCGCCCGGGCGGCAAGCTGCCGCTGAACACCAGTGGTGGTGGCATCTTGTATACGCACACCGGCATGTACGGCATGTTCGCCATTCTCGAGGCGGTTCGACAGTTGCGCGGTGAGGCCTTCCGTCAGGTCGATGGCGTCAAGACCAGTCTGGTGCAGGGTGTCGGCGGGATGTTCACAGCGGCCGCCACGCTGGTGCTGTCGAATCAGGAGCCCTGAGCCGTCAGCCTGTTGGCCGATTCGTTCTGCGGATCGGCCAAGACCGGGTGCCTGACGCTCAGCGCTCCACGAGTTCGATCACGAGCTGCGCGATCCGCGCAGGATCCTGCATCGGCAGAAAATGCGAATGCTCGCTCAGATGCAGATCCTGGCCTTGGCGAAATTCGCCGGCCACCTCGGGCCAGGTCGGTGAGAAGGAATAATCAAAGGGGTCGCTGTCCGGTCCCCGCAGCCGCGCCCGCACCACCGTCACTGGAATACGCAGGGCGCGGATGCTGGCGTAGACGCTCGAATTCGAGCGACCAGTCATGTAGACGCTGGCTTCGGTGATCGGGCTGCAGGCCAGTTCCACACCGTCATTGTCGGCAGCCGGCAGCACGCCATGGGTGCAGTAATCGATCAGGGACTGGCGATCAAAGAGGCTGTAGGGCATGCGACTTGAAAACCGTTCGATCATTTCATCGGCGCTGGCAAAGCGGCTGCGACGGCGAGCCGCCGGATGCAGACCGCCCGGATAGCTCATGGGTTCAGCGTGATAGGCCGCAGGTGAGGCGATCACCGGGTCGATCAGCATCAGCCGCTCGAAGCGATCGGCCTCGAAGGCCGCCGCCTGAACCAGCGCATGGGCACCCATGCTGTGGCCCACTGCGTAGAGTGCCGACAGATCGAGCGCCGCAACGAAGCCAGCCAGATCCCGCCCAAGGGTTGCCCAGCTGGTGATGTCTGTTTTAGTGCTGCGACCATGGCCCCGCTGTTCAACCGCGATGATGTGCCAGGCAGGAAGGTGCGCAATCACCCGGTCCCAGACGCGGGCGTGAAAGCCGGTCGCATGGACCAGCAGCAGGGTCGGCGCCGAACCGCGCAGCTCGGGGCGCCATTCGAAGCAGGCCATCGAGATGCCGTTCGATTCAACGAAACGAAGCTGCGGATTCGGCACGCGGGTCTCAGCCATGGTCCTGTCGCTTGGGCTGTGCCCGGGATGGCCCGGGCGCAAGCGCGTTCAGCCGCGGGCCCGGGTCGGGATCTGGTTGAAGGGCACGCTCTTGTCGACACGGATATCGGCCGGCAGACCGAGCACCCGTTCGGCAATGATGTTGCGCAGGATCTCGTCGGTGCCGCCTTCGATGCGGGTACCGGGCGAGCGCAGCAGCATGCCCTGGAAGCGGCCGTTGTCCATGGCGCTTGCGGTGTCGCTGATCACGCCGGCCTGCCCTTGCAGGTCGAGTGCGAACATCGCGATCTCCTGCATCATCTCGCCGCCGACGAGCTTGCCGATCGAGTTCTCCGGGCCCGGCATCTCGCCGCGCGACACTGCTGAAATCGCCCGATATCCGGCGTACTTCAGGCCGCTGGCGCGCACCGCCCACTGGGCGAGCTTCGAGCGCACGGCCGGATCATCGATGGCGCGTCCCTGGCCTGTCTCGAGCGTGCAGCACAACTCGAAGAGTTCGGGAAACCCGGTCTGGTAACCCGCACC
>Ga0209598_10001963_pt1 | contig 16412 bp, 14 predicted proteins | sample M_140807_EF_Meta_FD_187317 | JGI IMG/M metagenome (GOLD analysis project Ga0209598, IMG submission 187317) | Freshwater microbial communities from Lake Montjoie, Canada to study carbon cycling - M_140807_EF_MetaG (SPAdes) (version 2) | ecosystem: Environmental > Aquatic > Freshwater > Lake... | reverse complement strand
GTGAAATAGGTAGAAACCGCGAACACGTCCCAGAGGAGCGGCGAGCGGAAATTTTGCCAGATTCCGTTAGCATTTGGCACCGGGGCGAGGAACCAAGCCATCCAGACGCGGCCCACGTGGAGTGCAGGATAAATGCCGGCGCAAACAACAGCAAAAAGGGTCATCGCTTCGGCCGCGCGATTGATCGAAGTGCGCCACTTCTGACGGGTGAGAAAGAGAATGGCTGAGATGAGCGTTCCAGCGTGGCCGATGCCGATCCAGAACACGAAGTTTGTGATATCCCACGCCCAGCCGACAGGATGGTTATTTCCCCAAACGCCTACACCTGTCGAAATAAGATAAGCGAGGAGTGACAAGCAAACGAGCGTGAGCGGGATGGTGAATGCCATGGAGGCATACCACCATGTGGGAGTTTTCCCTTCGACGATGGAGCTGATGTAGGAACTGATCCAGCCCATGGTTCGCTCATTGAGGACGAGCGGTGGACGGACGAGTTGTTTATCCTCCGCCGTTAGGGGCTCGTTGTGTTCGGCTGTGGCTGTCGGGTTGGACATTGGTCAGGAAAGCTGTTAGTGGCCGGCGGGCGCGTGGGTTTCACCGTGTGGCGGTTGAGCGTTGTTTGTGTCGTGCCCTGCCCCGTGAGATCCGTGGTCCGCGCCATGCGCGTCGCCATGGTGGCCAGAGCCGTTGGCCATACCGACTTGATCGGCACCTGGCATTTTCGGATTCGGGTTTTTGATACGGGCCAAGTAGAGGACGCGCGGCGTGACATTGAGATACTTGAACATCTCGTAGCGGCGCGGGCTCTGGCGCATTTTGAAGACTTCGCTCTTCGGGTTGGCGATGTCGCCGAAAACGAGTGAGTCGTTCGGGCAGGCCTGTTGGCAAGCCACTTTGAACGAAGAGATTGGCGTTTCGCTTGAAGGTGTCGGACCTGCTTCCACCAGGCGGGAAATTTTGGATTCCTCGATGCGCTGGATGCAGAATGTGCACTTCTCCATGACTCCGCGCATACGAACAGTGACATTTGGATTTTTCGCCATTTTGACGCTATCAGCCATACCTTTTTTGGCAAGCGGACCCCAGTAGAGCTCGTCGATCGGGCGCTGGTTGTAATCGAAATAATTGAAGCGGCGCACTTTCCACGGGCAGTTGTTCGCGCAGTAGCGCGTTCCAATGCAGCGGTTGTAGGCCATGAGGTTCAGTCCGTCCTCGCTGTGGACAGTGGCATTCACCGGGCAAACCGTTTCGCAAGGTGCATTTTCGCAATGCTGGCACATAACAGCCTGCGAGAGCATTTCGGGTTCGTTGGCATCCCCCGCGAAGTAGCGGTCGAGGCGGATCCAGGCCATGTCACGGTTTTTGCGGACTTGGTCTTTGCCAACAACCGGGACATTGTTCTCGGCCTGACAGGCTACTACGCAGGCATTACAACCCGTGCAGGTGTTCAGATCTACCGTCATTCCCCACTGTTCCTTAGAGGTCAGTTCGGGATGGGTGTAGAGAGAAATATTTTTTGGGATGTGGCTATCCATGCCCATCGATTGGGCGAAGGCGTTGTCTTTATCGTAGCGCTCGATGGTTCCCTCACGAACGAGATCGCGGCCTTCCATGCTGCGATGCTCTTGGGTTTGAGCCAGCGGGTAGTTGCGATCCGTGACTTTGAGGGTGACACCGCACAAGAAGAACATGGCGTCAGAGGAACGAAGCGGATAGGCATCGAATCCCACATTTTCCATGAGAGCCGAAACGCCTTTGCGTCCGTAACCGAGAGCTATCGAGAGCGAGTCGTCGGCGTGGCCGGGAGCGACGATTGCGGCGGCTTCGATGGTTTTTTTCCCATCAGAGATTTCAACGATGTCGGCGACGAGGTCATAGTTGACATCGTTGCCCATCTTCTCAGCAACATCGCCGAGGACATTAAAATTGTTGGCTTTGATACCGAGTTTTTTTGCGGTAGCTGGACTCACCATCACCGCGTTGTCCCAGGTGACTTTGGTTACAAAGTCCGGTGTCTCAACGAGCCAAGAGTTATTCGCATAGCGCCCGTCATCCACGCTGGAGCTTTGTAGGAAAACGAGTTCCAAGGCGTCTGGCTTTGCTGGCTGAGCTTGCTTGGCAGTGGATGTGGCGGAAGCGGCGTTGAACGAGGCTTTGGCGGGAGCGAATGCCGAACTTGGCTGGAAGCCATCGCGGAGGAAGGCGTTCCAAGTTTCGTCAGTGGCACCTTTGGTTAGCTGGTTGAAGGTCGCACGAACGAGGGCGGGGCCTTCGGGAGCGGGAGCACCGGTGAGTTTGTTGAGAAGCTCGAGATCAGATACGCCATTCCAGAGAGGAAGGACCATCGGCTGAACCGAAGTGTAAGTGCCGTCGAAAGTGCGGATATCGCCCCAGGCTTCCAAGAAATGGGCTGCGGGCACGTGCCATCGGCAGGCTTTTGCTGTTTCATCCTCGAAGAGACCGAGATGAACGGTGTTCGGGACTTTAGCAAGGAGAGCGGCGAAATCGAGATTGGCTGGGGCGTTTTGAGCCGGGTTGCCACCGAGGATGACGAGTGTTTTGACGCTGCCATTATTGATGGCGGTCGCGAGGTCTTCGATTGAAGCCGCTTCCGTCGCATCGGTTTTGACTGGTTTGAGCGTCGTGCCGATGTTGCCGAGGGCGGCGTTGAGTGCATTGACGAGAGTCTGCAGCGGGGCTGGGGTGAGCGGACCGGCGATGATGATCGAACGACCCGTATTAGCTGCTAGGTCGGCGGCGCACTCTTTGACCCAATCCGCATTGATCGTGGCTTTCGACTCGGGAAACGCCTTGGCAACCGTTGCGAGGTTGGCGTCCTTGGTTTTGTCCGCCAGGGCAAGGGCAAGTTGGCGGGTGAATTCGCCGAGTTCGGAGGCCCTGCAACGCAAACGGTGATCAGCCATGCCGCCGGTGACCGTGTAGTGGTTCTCCACGGCGTAGAGGCGGTTCATCGAAGCGCCTTCCTGCTTGGGACTACGCCGTGCGGCGAAACCTTGAGCGAAACCGATGCCCGTCTCGATGGGATTCAGGAAATCACTTCCAATCGCCAGGACGATGTCGGCACGCTTGAAATCGGGAATGAGGCGGATGTTCGGCCCAAAGGAGGCTTGATTTGCCGCGACGATGGAAGCGGCGGCGAGAGGATCATATTCCGCCCAAATGAGTTTTGGAAATTTTTCCGCCAACGCTGTGCGCAAGCGGTCACGTGTAGGCGAACTTTTTGGCTCCGCCAAAATAGCCAATCCCTCTTGCTTGCCGTTGACGAGGGCTTGGATGACGGCGTCCAATGCGGCAGCGTCCGAGACTTGGCCGTTTTCCGTGATCTGCTTCGAGCGGTGCGGATCGTAAAGATTGAGAATCTCCGCTTGAGCAAAGCTGTCGGTGCCGCCGTTGCTGAAGGGGTGCAGGGGATTGCCTTCCAGCTTGGTCGGACGGCCATCGGTAGTCGTGGCAATGAGCGGAACCGCGCCGTAACGGGCGGGCATGGATGTCGCGTAGTAGAGGAACTTACCGGGAATGGCGTATTCCACTCCTTTGGTGAAAGGAACGAGATAGGACTCCGGGCGGCGGCAACCAGCTAGGCCCACGCCGGCGAGAGCGATCGATGCGCCCATGAGCTTCATGAACTCACGCTTAGAGAGCCCGCTATCCTGATAGACATCGGCTCCACGTGGGAACTCCGTCTGCAGATGTTTCAAAAATTCGGGGTCGTTTTCGCGCTCGCGGAGACTGCGCCAGATGCGCGGGTTGGTCTCCGGGGCCGGGTGGTTCAGATTTTTCTTCATCGGTGGCAACCTCCGCAAGTGACGGGCGGGTTGACTTCCCACTCCTCTTTAAACTTCAGGCCGATCTCGCGCTGGGTGGTATCCGCAGGCGGTTTCCAAGCCATATTGTAGATTTCCGAGGGTGGTCGGAGGTGATTTTCAGGCGCGCGATGGCAATCGAGACACCAAGACATGCTCTGTGGCTCGTGCTGGTAGACGACCTTCATTTCATTGATCGCGCCGTGGCAGCTGTAGCAGCTCACGCCACGGTTCACATGCACAGCGTGGTTGAAATAGGTGTAGTCGGGAACTTGGTGGATGCGGACCCAGTTGACTGGCTGGCCGGTTTTCCAACTCTCGCGCACGGCGGCGAGTTTCGGACTATTAGCCTTGATCTGAGTGTGGCAGGCCATACAGGTCTGGGTGGTCGGGACATTCGAGTGCGAGGCGACCTCAACGAAGCTATGGCAGTAGCGGCAATCCATGCCGAGCTGCTGCACGTGAATCACGTGGGAGAAGGGAACGGGCTGGGTGGGCTCGTAGCCGACCCGCGTGTATTTTGGAGTGAAATAATAGGTGAGCCCGCCAGCAATGGTGGTGACCAGCGCGCCGGCGCAAATGACCAGCTTCAGAGGAAGCCAGTTTGTCCATTTTGGAAAAAAGTTCGCCATTGATCAGAGCGTCACAATCGAAAGTTTGGGTCCGTGTATCCGGTAGTTTTGCGCAGTCTTGGAAAACACCTCGGCGCGAAAATTGGCGCGATGGAAGTTTGCGTGAAGGCTACTGATGAAATACATGTTTTTGGAAGTCCGGTATGTCTCCAAATTCTTTCCATCCTGTCAATAAATTCGGTGAAATTTCTTTTGCGGCGCGGGCTTTTATTTTTGCGATTTTGCTCGCAGCAGCGACATACACCTGCCCCGCGCAAACACAGGCCCAGCCTGAATTGCCGATCACGAAGCTCTCGATCAGCGGCAAAACCATCCGCGCGGAAATCGCCGACGAGGAGCATGAACGCGCCGCAGGCCTCATGTTTCGCAAGGAGCTCGCGGACGATACCGGCATGCTTTTCATAATGCCGCAAACCGGCCCTGTGGCCTTCTGGATGCGGAATACGGAGGTGCCGCTGACCATCGCCTACATCGGCCCGAACGGTGCAATCATGGAGCTTCACGACCTCGAGCCGTTCAACGAAAGCCCGGTGCCGAGCCGCTTCCCGCAAATCGCTTACGCGCTTGAGATGCCACGCGGATGGTTCACAAAAAATAATATCTGGCCTGGCGAGCGGGTAGCGGGATTGCCGAAGGCGGTAGGGAGGTAGGGGCGGAGCGTCATGTGGGAGGGGCATCCTCCGGCATGGCCCATTTTTCCTTTCTGCCGACGTGATGGGGATGGGGCGGCTTGGTTGCCACGCGATACAATCTTGGGACAAGCCGGAGGTTGTCCTTCCCAAGGTTACATGCGCAGTTCGTGAATCTCTCCTTGGTGGGGCCAGTCTTCGCTTTTTTCGCAATGGCCGTGGCGCACGGGGTTGTTGCGGACATAGTCCCATTTTTGATTGTAGCTTTCGTCGTCGCGCAGTCTTCGGTCCCAGAATTCTTTTTGCCAAAGGGGGCCGGTATTTTCGTGTGCCGCTTTCCATTTGCGGGCAACTGCATTTTTCCAAAAGGCCACCCAGCGTTCGAGTGGGATATCGCAGTCAGCAAGAGGGGAGCAAAAGAGATGCAGGTGGTCAGGCAGGATGACATAACGGCCGAGCAGCCAATGCGACGAGTCAGACCATGCTTTGCGGAGATGATTGTGCATTTCGGCGGATGCCAAGAGAGGTCGGCGCTCCTTTGTGCAGATGGTTAGAAAAATGATGAGCGGCTGGCCTGCGCCGAGGCAAGGCGGGAGATGAATCGGAGCGCGGCGACCAGCTTCGTGCATAGGGCAACGCCATCGCTCAATGAGTGGACGTGTTCAAGATTTTTTGGGGGGAGGCCGGCGGGGCGGGGGGAGGCATGGTTGCCTCGCGATACAATCTTGGGACAAGCCGGAGGTTGTCCCTCCCGAGGTCGACGGCGCGGGCTCGTGCTTATGGGAGGGGCATCCTCCCGCATGCCCCATTTTTCAGCCGCGAAGCGGCGTCGGCGCGCGTGGTGATGGGGACGCGGCGGTGGGGTTGCCTCGCGATACATTCTTGGAACAAGCCGGAGGTTGTCCCTCCCAAGGTTGGAGGCGCGATTCAGCGGGCTGGAGGTTGGCCCTCTAGGATTTCGTCGAAGCGTTTGGTGGGGTTTGCGTAGGAGGGGTATTGGCCTTCGGGGGCTGTGGAGGGTTTGTATTTCCACTGTTTGTAGCTCCAAAGCCAGAGCTCGGGATTTTTAGCGATCATGGGTTCCATGATATCCCAGCAGGCTTGGGCGATTTGCTGGTGCGTGGCATCAGGAGGCAACGCAAGCGGGGGATGGTAGACGATGCGGAAGCGTCCATCGGGTTCGGGGAAAATCTGGCTGGGGACGAGGCCTGCGCCACCGCGTTCGGAGAGGATGCCTGCAATCGGGCTCATGGAGGTCCAGAGGCCGAAGCAACGGACTGGCACGGCACCGTGTTTGGGATGGATGCTGAGATCGGCAGCGGCGCCGACTTTTCCTCCCGCGCGCAGGAGCTTAATCATGCGAATGAGGGCGCGTGAGGGGGGAATGATTGTGTGGCCGCCTCTCGCGCGCAGGCTGTCGAAAATGGGACCGAGCGATGGATTTTTAAAGGTCTGGGTGATGACCAATCCCGGCGTGACGGCGAAGGAGCTGGCAAGGCTGATCCACTCGAAATTGGAGAAGTGGGTGAGGAAATAAACGCCCGGTGCGTTTTTGTCGCGGTGGATCGGGTGGTTATCGAGTCCCTCGATCCGAATGTAGTTCTGGTAATTTTCAAGAGTCAGATTCGACGACCAGAAGAGGCAGAGCATCGTTCGGGCGAAGTTCTGGCACGACTCGCGAGCGATACGGATGCGCTCGGCGGGAGTGTGGGCGGAGCCAAGAGCGACGCGCAGATTTTCGATGGCAACGGCGCGGCCGCGAGAATCGAGGTAGAAGAAGACGAAGCCGAGCGTATTGGCAAGCGGCTGGAGCGCGCTGTAGGGAAGGCGAGGAATGAGGGCTTCGACAAATCTGAGGCCGAAAAATTCGAGTTTGTAGCGCAGGCGTTTGAAGCCTGACACGGCTGGCGACGGGATTTCAGATTTTGGATTATCGGCGCTCACGGAGCTTTGAGGAAAAACCCGGCCAGCGTGAGATCGCTTGGGAAGGTGATTTTGAAATTGGGTTCGCCGTGAAGAACAGGGAAGGGATGAATACCATTAGCGATGAGCGCGGAGACTTCATCGGTGGCGCCTGCGTGATGGGCTTCCATCGCAGCGAGGAGGAGGTCGTGGCGGGCGGCCTGTGGGGTTTCCATGGCAAAGAGATTGGCGCGGGGAATCGTATCCACGAGCGCTCCGGCGGCATCGGCACGATGCAGCGAATCGGTGACCGGATGGGAGGCAGAGGCAGCGCGGTGGATTTCTGCCGCAGCAAGGATTTTTTCGATGAGTGAGGGAGTCACCAACGGGCGGGCGGCATCATGCACGGCAACGAAATCTGGCGGATTCGAGGCGAGGGCTTGGAGGCCGTGGAGCACAGAGGCGCTGCGCTCGGCTCCGCCAGCGACGATATCGCGGAACTTAGGAAACGCAGCGGCGAGTTCCGTGAATTCCGCGATGCGCTGTGGTGCGCACACCAGCACGGCGCGGTTGATGGCAGAGCAGTCCTGAAAGGCGCGTAACGAGCATTCGAGAACGGAGCGACCACACAGTGGAGCCGTGAGTTTATCGAACCCCATGCGGGCGCTCGAGCCGGCGGCGACAATAATGGCTGCGGTGGTCATGGCTTATAAAAATTAACGCTGGCTGGCCCGGAGCGCACGGAGATTTAAAAGTCGAAGAGCCCCTGATCGCTCGACTCGTCTTTTGGCTTGCGGCCTTTGGATTTCGGCCCCTTTCGCCCGCTCATTCCGGCGTCTTTCTTCCAGAGGTCGATTTCATGCTCGAGGGTGGCGAGATGATTTTTTGCATCTCGGATGCGGGCTTCGACTGCGGCCCGCAGTTTTGTGCCGACCTTCTGGCGATTATCAGCGTGCCAAAACTGCCAAGCGGGCGAGGAGCGCGCCTCTCGGAAGCGGTTTTTCAAATCCCGGACCGTGCGTTCCATTTCCTTTGCGACCTTGCGGAGATGATAAAGCGTGGAGCGGATCGCACTGCCGCTCTCGTGGAGATCCGTCAGGGCGAGCAAAACCTCGAGACGCTCGACATCCATCGCGGCGTAGGCGTTTTGGAGATCATGCCAGAGGCGTTGGGTATTCGGATCGTTGCGTGATTTGCCAGTGTCGGGATGCAGGCGACGGACGAGCACACGGTAGAGTTCCTTCACTCGGGCGGGGATGTCCTCTTTTTTTCTGGAGACGGTAGCTGCCTCGCCCTCGCGTTTTTGTTTCCACTCGCGGTATTCGTTGAAAAGTTTTTTATATTGCCGCTTGTTGAAATAATCCGGGTCTTCACCGATGGCGTAGCGGACATAGCTGCGGAATTCACGCTCCTCGTCTGTGAATTCCTTCTGTGCGTCGGGGTCTTTCTCCGGCTCTGGTTCAGGTTCCGGCTGCGATCGATCAGGCTGGCCGCCGGCCTGGCGCTCCTCCCATTCCTGCTGCTCGCGAGCGATGTCGGCATAGATTTCGGAGGGATCACGCCCTGTAAAAAGCGCCTCCAGACCTGCGGTGCTCAGCAAATGCTCGAGGTGATCGATCTTGGCGTTGAGCTGGCGCTCCTCGGCCAGAAGCGGGCCGAGCGTCTCCTCTTCCCAGCGCGTGTAGGCGGGGAGGATGGTTTTTTCAAACTCCTCGATCGAGCTGGCCAGCTTCTCCACCTCGCCAATTTTCTTCCGCGCAGCGCGGCCTGCCTCCTCGCGGAGCGGCTCCTGATCGAGGAGGATGATCCTCCTGTCGCTGGAGAGCTTCACAAATCGGGGCTCTGGATCGGCGGGTGCGGGTTTGCGGCGCTTTTTCATTTTTGAAGCACTGCGAGCGTATCAGCGGAGACAAAAAAAGACCGCTCCGAATTTTCATCGAAGCGGTCTTTTCGGGTTGAGTTTTTCTTGCTTACCGGACCTGCACCATGGCCGCGTGCTCTTCGTCCGAGCATGGGGCGTTGAGCGGGACGCTCGTGGACTTGGAGGCATCGCCGACAATGCTGTTTTGCAGCATGTAGGCTTCGACCTCTTCGCCGCTGATGTCTGCAAGCATTGCGCCGTTGATGACGACGCAAGGCGAGAGCGGTTGGCCGCTCAGCTGCTCCATCTCGAAGCGGTAGTTCGGATTTTGAATGATGTCCTTCTCCGTGTAGGGAAGTTCATATTTTTCAAAAACCGCACGCACGCCGCGGCTCCATCCGCAGTGGGTCTTCAGGTAGGCTGTAATTTCTGGTTTGTTCATCGTTTAAGATACGAAGGAAGTGGCCGCGTGGGCTTACTTTTTCGGTTCTCCGGGACGATATTCGTCTTCCGCGAACTGGAAGGCTTGGTCGAGACCGACCATGTCTTCGCCTGGACGCAGGGTGTCGAGCGTTTCGGCTTCCTTGCGGAGAGCTTCCTCGCTGTAGTTGGCGGCTTTAACCGAGAGACCGATGCGGCGCTCAGCTTTATCCACCTTGATGACGCGGGCTTCGACTTCCTGACCGACTTTGAGCACGTCCTTGACTTTCTCGACACGGTCTTCGCTGATCTGCGAGATGTGCACGAGGCCGTCGATGTCGTCCTGGAGTTGGACGAAGGCGCCGAAGTTGGTGAGTTTCGTGATGGTGCCCTTGACGAGATCACCGATGCGGAAGCGGCCGTCGATTTCCTTCCAAGGATCGGTATCGATTTGTTTGACGCCCAGGCTGATACGCTGGTTCGTCTTGTCGATGTCGAGGACAACGGCTTCGAGGTCGTCGCCTTTTTTGAGCATCTCGCTCGGATGATTGATCTTGCGGGTCCAGGAGAGATCAGACACGTGAATCATGCCATCGATGCCTTCCTCGAGTTCCACGAACGCGCCGTAGGCGGTCATATTGCGGACCTTGCCCTTGACCTGTTTGCCGATCATGTAGCGGAGCTCGATCTCGTCCCATGGATTTGGTTCGAGCTGGCGAACGCCGAGGGAGATTTTCTGCTCGTCCTTGTTAACGCCGAGCACAAGAGCTTCGACTTCTTGGCCGAGTGTGAGGACATCCGATGGACGCGCGATACGCTTGGTCCAGGAGAGTTCCGACACGTGGATGAGGCCTTCGACGCCGTCTTCGATCTGAACGAATGCGCCGTATGGCATGAGGTTCGTGACTTTGCCAGACACCTTCTGACCAACGGGGAAGCGCTCTTCGATCTTGTCCCATGGGTTCGACTGCATCTGCTTGAGGCCGAGGGAGACGCGCTCCTTGTCCTTGTTGATGTCGAGAACCTGAACGGTGAGTTGCTGACCGACCTTGATGAGTTCGGACGGGTGGTTGAGACGGGCCCAGGACATGTCGGTGACATGCAGGAGGCCGTCGATGCCGTCGAGGTCGATGAACGCACCGAAATCGGTGATGTTTTTGACCGTGCCGACGATTTTATCGCCGATGGTGACTCCGCCGAGGAAGGCTTGGCGTTTCTCCGAGCGTTCCTGCTCGATGATTTCGCGGCGGCTGAGGACCACATTTTTGCGGTCTTCGTTGATTTTGACGATCTTGAAATCGTAGGTATTTCCAACGAACTGCTGGAGGTCCTTTGGAGGCACGATGTCGATCTGGGATGCTGGGAGAAATGCCTCCACACCCACGTTGACGGTGAGGCCGCCTTTGACGGCGCTGCGGACTTTGCCTTTGATGAGTCCGTCGCCCTTGAAAACTCCGACGATTTTTTCCCAATTCTGGCGCTGGGATGCCTTCTCTTTGGAGAGAACGACCATGCCCTCGTCATTTTCGAGGCGTTCGAGGAGAACTTCGACTTCGTCGCCGAGTTCAACGGATTCGGGTTCGTCGAATTCCGAGGCGGGGATCACGCCTTCGCTTTTGTATCCGATGTCCACGAGGAATTCCCGTGGTCTGATCTCAAGGATGTGGCCCTTGACGATGCTTCCTTCGCGGTAGTTTTTGACCGAGTTGGCGATCAATTCTTTTAATGCTGACATATGGTTGATGGTTCCTTGTTTTGGTTCGCCACCGGCCTCAAGCAGGAAAGAGAGGGCGGCTTGCGGCCACGTCGACCGCTTGCGAGGTTTGACCGGACGAATCCGGGCTATTGTTCCGGCACACTTTGATTCCCGCCGGATGGGAAAAACTTTTTGGAAGCAGGCTTAAGCTTTTTCGACCTGCCAGTATTCGAGGTCCACGAGGGTGTCGCGGCCGAAAATGCTGACCGATACGCGGAGTTTGCCGCGCTCGGGGTCAATCTCCTCGACGAGGCCGTTCTGGTTTTGGAACGGGCCGTCGGCAACTTTGACTTTGTCGCCGATTTCGAAATGGATTTTTGGTGTGACTGTGTCCTCGCGGTCGCGGATCTGCGCGAGAAGGCCCTCGACTTCCTTTGGACGCATGGGTATCGGGCGGTCTTTCGTGCCAGCGAACCCTAACACGCCTGCGGTGTCTTTGATGAAATACCAGGTCTTCTCGACCAGCTGGTTGTTATCATCAAGCAGGTGCATATTGACGATCAGATAACCGGGGAAGAACTTGCGGGTCGTCTCGGTCTTTTTGCCCCGCTTGATTTCCTGCACGCGCTCGGTGGGGATGAGGACCTCGTAAATGAGATCGGACATCTCATCGGTGATGATACGGCGGTCGATGTTGTCCTTCACTTTCTGCTCCTGTCCGGAGAGGACATGAACGACAAACCATTGATCTTTCGGGGCTAAAGCCATTTTATAAATTCCGTTTGGGGGGTTATGGGTTGGTCAGGAAACCTACCACGTTGATGAGAATGAAGTCGAAGAATGCGATGTAGCCGCCAAGGAGAACCATGGCCACAAATACGACCACTGTGGAGTCTGTGAGTTCCTTGTATCGGCGGAATCCTTTTTCATTGGGATCCCAGGGCCACTGGGCCTTGCCGAGTTCCACCCGGACTTCGGAGGTGAACTTGCGGATTTTTGAAAACATCGGGTTTTAGTTGTTAAAAAGGAGCCACAGGCCAGGAGGGACTTGAACCCCCAACCGACGGTTTTGGAGACCGTTGCTCTACCAATTGAGCTACTGACCTTCGGAATTTGACTCCGGCCCGCTTTTTAAAGGCGGGCGCTTGTGGTGTGTTAGGCGATGATATCACCCACGCGTCCGGCACCTACGGTGCGGCCGCCTTCGCGGATAGCGAAGCGGATGGTTTTTTCCATCGCGATTGGAGTGATGAGTTCGACTTCCACGGAAACGTTATCACCAGGCATCACCATTTCAACACCTTCAGGCAATTGCACAGTTCCAGTCACGTCGGTAGTGCGGAAGTAGAATTGCGGGCGGTAGTTGGTGAAGAACGGCGTGTGGCGGCCACCCTCGTCTTTGCTGAGGACATAGACCTCGGCTTTGAACTTGGTGTGGGGCTTGATCGAACCTGGCTTGGCGATAACCTGGCCGCGTTCGATTTCTTCTTTCTTGGTGCCACGGAGAAGCACACCGACGTTGTCGCCGGCTTCGGCGCTGTCGAGGAGCTTGCGGAACATTTCGATGTCGGTGACGGTTGTCTTCTTGGTGTCGCGAAGACCAACGATTTCGACTTCTTCCATTTTCTTGAGGATACCACGTTCGACACGGCCGGTGGCGACGGTGCCGCGACCTTCGATGTTGAACACGTCTTCGACGGGCATGAGGAAAGGAAGATCCTTCGGACGCTCGGGCTGTGGGATGTATTCATCCACGGCTGCCATGAGGGCGATGATTTCTTTTTCGTATTCCGCATTGCCTTCAAGAGCCTTGAGGGCGCTGCCTTTGATGATTGGGATGGTGTCGCCTGGGAACTCGTATTTGCTGAGGAGTTCGCGGACTTCCATTTCGACGAGCTCGAGGAGGTCTTTGTCGTCAACCATGTCAACCTTGTTCATGAAAACAACGATTGAAGGCACGCCGACCTGACGGGCGAGAAGAATGTGCTCACGGGTCTGAGGCATCGGACCGTCAGCGGCGCTGACGACGAGGATCGCACCGTCCATCTGGGCGGCACCGGTGATCATGTTTTTGACGTAGTCGGCGTGGCCGGGGCAATCAACGTGTGCGTAGTGACGGTTTGCAGTCTCGTATTCTACGTGGGCTGTGTTGATCGTGATGCCGCGCTCTTTCTCTTCGGGAGCGGCGTCAATCTCGTCATATTTTTTTGCAGTAGCTCCGCCGCTTTTAGCCAAAACGGTGGTGATTGCTGCTGTGAGTGTGGTTTTACCGTGGTCAACGTGGCCAATCGTGCCGATGTTGACGTGCGGTTTATTACGCTGGAACTGTTCTTTTGCCATCTTGATTTTTCGGTTAGTTTTTTATGTGCGGGACGATGTTAGTGGAGCCCATGACCGGGATTGAACCGGTGACCTCGTCCTTACCAAGGACGTGCTCTACCAACTGAGCTACATGGGCATTTGGCGGCCGGAGCCGCGGTGTTTGCACATCGACCTGCGTTATGTTTTCCCGGTGGAAATAGGCGACGACGCTGACCGCTCCCGCATTTGCGACGGGCAGTTGGCGTCCTCTCCTGTTTCCGACAGGGATGTGAAAAGTATCGCTTCTGCGTTTTCTGTCAAAGGGAAAATGCGGAGCCTCTGGCGACCGGCGAAGCCGTGGGTTGTCAGGCGATTTTCTTTGCGCGCTTTTGGCGCAGCACGGCAAGGGTGACAAAAGCGACTTCACACAGCACGAAGGCGACAGCTCCGGGAAGTCCGCCTGTTCCAAATCCGTAGCTGTGAAGTCCCACGCCGAGAATGAAGTTCACGCCATACCAAGCCATGATCACGCATTGAAAGGCCAGCACGGCACCCACAGCCATTCCAAATCCACCCCACCTACCGGCGATGCGGCCATGGAGGAGAAAGAGATAAGCCAGAAGCGCGATGAGCGCCCAGGTTTCCTTGGGGTCCCAGTCCCAGAAGCGACCCCAAGAGTAGTTGGCCCACACGCCGCCGAGGATGGTGCCGATGGCGAGAAGGAGCACGCCGATTTGCAGAGTGCGGTAGAGATAGTTGTGCAAAGCCGGGGAGGCCTTTCCACCGAAGAGGGTTTTTCCGAGAATGATATGGCCGACACCAAGTGCCAAGGCAAAGGCGGCGTAGCTGAGCGTGATCGTAAGCACATGGGTCGTGAGCCAGAAATTGTCCGCCAGCACCGGCACGAGCGGGTGGATCGAGCGGTTGAGAATAACGGTCTGCGTGTCCGCAAGAATGAGCGAGGCGACGGCGACAGGCACTGCGCCAAGCAGGAAATACCGACTGCGGTAGATTGCTTCAAAAATGAGCGCAAAGAGAATCGTGCCAAATGCCACCCACACGACAGACTCATACATATTGGTCACAGGTGGGCGGCCAGAAATGATCGTGCGGAATGCAAAGCCTGCGACTTGGAGGAGGAAGCCACCCAGCCCAAGCGCCCAGCCCAGCGCGTAGCCGCCTTTTCCGGGAACCACCAGCAATCCGATTCCCGCCGCGAGATAAAGAATCCATGCCCAGCGGAAAGGGTGGAGCCTCTGGTAGAAAACCTCCACGGCGATCTTGCCGGCATCGGCCTGGAATCTGACTTCCTCCCGCGCCTGCTCAGCGCGCAGCTCCGCGAGACCGGCGTCGAAGTCGGCTTGGTTGTTTGAGCGGAATCCCTCGCGCAGCTTGGCCAACGCGGCGTCGTTGGACTTGAGAGGGCTCCATGCAGCAGCCCCCGTAGGCAGCAGCGTGACGGAGCGTCCGCTCACGAGCCCTTCAAAAACCGCGAGTCGCATGCCGACGGTGGAAGCCTCGCGCTGGAGCACATCGAGTGAAGCCTTGGGGTTTTTCGAGCGAATCGCCGAGACATCTTCCAACGCATCGCGGAGCTTCTCGCTCCCCGCCAACTCGCGGTAGGTGAAAAGTTTTTTCGCTGGATCGAAGCCGAGTTGAACCTTGAATTTTTTATTCCCGATGAGGATGAGCGGCTGATCTTCCCAGCCCACTGGCGTGAGCCAGAGCGAGGCAACCGTTGCGGTCGAGTTGATCTTGGCACCGTCCTTCACATAGCGGCTTTTACCTGAAAGGCTCAGGAGGGCTTCATCGGCAAAAACGAGGAACGGCTTTTTTCGCCCGCCCTCTTGGATCGGTATCGAGTCCAAGCTTGTGAAGTCGAGACCATGCGAGGCATTGCAAAAAAAGAAAAGCGCAGCGGCGAAGGCAAAAAAACGGAAAAGAGATGTCATGCGTTCTTGGATTTGGGTTTGAAATAAAACATGATGGTGATGCCAACACAAATGGCCAGCGAGCCAGACCATTTCAGCAACCAGCCGGGGTCGTAGAGAACCTGCAGCGTCGTCTCACCCAGATCGCGCGGGTTCCACTCTGCTTGGGAAAACTTGTAGTTGATCCCAGTGAAATTTGCGAAAACCGTGCCGGGAAAGCTGGCCGGATGGTTCATACGGGCCGTGCCAGTCTTGGTCAAGCCGGTGCCGTCTTCTTTGAACTCGACGGTCGCAATGAAATTCGACGGCGTCTCGGTGCCCTCGTAGCGCGGCACCTCGAAATTCAGAAGCCGCATGGCAAAAGGCAGCGGACGCAGTTCCAATCCGTATCCGATGCGAACGACATTGCGACCATCCGTGAGTGAGGTGATGTCACCACTCGCGACCCAGCGCGTTTCGGAGTCCTTTTTCTCCGGAGAAATCAAACGCGCTTGAAAGCCGGGAACGCCGGTCTCCCCCTTCGGCAAAGGCGGTCCGGGCTGCATGGTCGAGCGCACGGCAGCTTGCGGATAAAAACCCAACACCTCGACCTGCCAATCCGCCCAACCCGTGGTAAGTAAGTCACCGACCTTGGCATTCCCTGTCGCATAAGTCGCACCGCCCCGCTGGAATTGGTAACCGATCCCTTCCCCTCTAGGAGCGACAAGGAGCGTGGGCTTGGAGTCGCCCTCGGCAGCCTGTGCACTCTGAATACGCACCAACGCGGCCGGGTTGTTGGGCTGATCGCTCTTGGTCACCGGACGCCCGCCGACCATCTCAAAATCGGGCCAATATTCCTCCACCGTGACCAGCGCCCCGCCCGCTTCGATAGGCGATTTCATGGCGTCTTCGCGCCGATATGTCACTGAAGCCGCGTCAGGCGAGGCGATCGTTAATTTTTTACCATCCGCACTCAGCATGACACGAATACCAGAAGCCTTAGCCTCGCCTTGCACCACGGACGCGAACTTTCCAAAAACCATCTGCGTCTCACTACCGCCGAGAGACTTTGGCGGCGGGAGTTCAGATTGAAAAACCACTCGCGCAAGCCCAAAAAAATCGCGTTCCTGGGGCGCCTGTCCTTCCAGCACCATCGGCATCTCGAGATTCTGCCCCATGCGCGGGCTGGTGAAGCGAAGCATGACGCCGGGACTCCCCGACTCGGAGGGGACTAATT
>Ga0209598_10001962_pt1 | contig 16416 bp, 10 predicted proteins | sample M_140807_EF_Meta_FD_187317 | JGI IMG/M metagenome (GOLD analysis project Ga0209598, IMG submission 187317) | Freshwater microbial communities from Lake Montjoie, Canada to study carbon cycling - M_140807_EF_MetaG (SPAdes) (version 2) | ecosystem: Environmental > Aquatic > Freshwater > Lake... | reverse complement strand
AACTAAAATTTCTTGGTTTTTCTGCTACGGGTTGGTGATACATTTTGGTAAGCAACCCATTTTCGCCAATTTTAAAAATGGTCAATTCGTTACTCGTCACTCTATTAGTTGTGATTAACCATTTACCACTAGGAGATATATGGATGTCACCACTGCCTTTGGACGCCTTGGTGCTGGAAGTATCTGCTATAATGCTTTGCACTTTATTAAACTTATTTTGATCAATTGAAAAAACATCCACGCTACCTGACATTTCATTAATTAAATAGCCATGTTTACCAGTGGCGTCAAAAACAAAATGTCTTGGACCATTTCCTGGCGTGATTGAAATGGCAGTATAGCTTTCATCCAATAATCCATCTGCATAAATTTTATGCTGATAAATTTTATCGCCACCCAAATCAGTGACATATAAATAGGAGTGATCCAAACTTAAAACAACATTATGTGCGTGTGATGCTTCTTGTCTTGCTTTGTCAATACTTGACCCATTGTATTTTATTTCTTGTGCAATGGGGAGTAATGCGCCATCTTCGCTTGTTTTGAAAACACTCAAGCTCCCCGAACTATAATTAGCAGTATACACTGTTTTACTTTCGGAACGATAAGTGATAAAACAAGGCCCCGCTCCTTTAATGGCTGAGTTATTTATTTTTTCAAATTCATTATTGCTATTTAGCTTATATGAATTTACGGAGGAAGCATCTTTTGAACCTTCTGAAACGGCATACATTAATTTACCTTCATTTGCTAAAGTTAAATAAGAAGCATTTGCATTTTCTTTGGTATACAATAAGCTAGGTTTTCCTGTTACTGCATTTACAGAATAAACTTCAATGCCTGGGTTTCCTTTTTTTGTATAGGAGCCCACTACCAATTGATATTGATTTGTGTCGGCAGGCGAAAAGTTAAGTAAGTTAGTTACTAATAGTGTGGCAATAAAATTCATGGCAATCGATTATATTTTGAATCAAAAATTAATGAATTAATCGCATATTTTGTTAAGTGTAACCGACATTTTATACACTTTTTTTAAATAGGTTCTAATATAAGACCACTTCAATAGAATTTCGCTTGGTAAATTTTGGGATGAGCGGTATTCTAAAAAATATTTTATACAAGCAATTGATTTCATTTTCAAAATGTGTAGCTTTCCTACATCAAAAACGATTTTCTTATTATTTAAATTTAATTCATATGAAAAAGCAGTATGCACTTTTATTAGTTTTGCTTGTATTTAGTTTGGGGGTGATCGCCCAAAATGCAGGACCCCTCTATGATGTATTAGTTAAGGGCGGTCATGTAATCGATCCCAAAAATGGCATCGATGCAGTTATGGATGTAGCTATTAAGCAAGGTAAAATATTTAAAGTTGATAAAAATTTAAATCCCAAAGATGCAAAACAGGTGGTAGATGCTACTGGTTTAATTGTAGCACCAGGTGTTATAGATATACATGCTCATGTATTTGCAGGTACACAACCAGATCATTATTTAAGCGATGGACTAAGTGCTTTAATGCCTGATGGTTACACCTTTAGAGTAGGGGTAACGACTGTGGTGGATTGTGGCGGTGCAGGTTGGAAAAATTTTGCCACTTTTAAGAAAAATGTAATTGATGTATCCCAAACCAGGGTGCTTTCTTTTTTAAATATTGTTGGTGAAGGAATGCGTGGCGGAAATTATGAGCAGGATTTGGCTGAGATGAATCCAAAATTTGCTGCAAGTGCTGCGAAACAATACAATGATTATATTGTTGGCTTTAAATTAGCTCATTTCAATGGGGAAGATTGGACACCCACAGATCGTGTTGTGGAAGCAGGTAATTTAGCTGGGATTCCTGTAATCATTGATTTTGGCGGATCTAAACCTAATTTACCCATTCAAGATTTATTTTTTAAACATTTACGACCAGGGGATATTTATACGCATACCTATGCAGCGCTTGGGGGTGCTCGAGAAGAAATAGTGGATGAGAAAAATAACTTAAAGCCATTTGTATTAGAGGCACAAAAAAGAGGGATCATTTTTGACGTGGGTTATGGCGGTGCAAGTTTTAATTATTCACAAGCAATACCAGCTTTGAAAGCAGGCCTATATCCAAACACAATAAGTACTGACTTACATACGGGTAGTATGAATACTTCCATGAAGGATCAATTAAGTGTGATGTCCAAATTTTTAAATATGGGCATGTCATTGGTGGAAGTGATCAAGGCGAGTACATGGAAGCCTGCACAGGTTATTAATCGCCCATTATTGGGTAATTTATCTGAAGGTTCCGAAGCGGATATTGCCATCTTTAATGTTAGAAAAGGCAACTTTGGTTTTTATGATAAAACCGGATTCAAATTAAAGGGTACTGAAAAACTTGAATGTGAAGTTACCATCAAGGGGGGCAAGGTACTGTTTGATTTAAACGGACTAGCGAATCCTATTTATGTAAAATAAATTATTTTGTTTCACTAATATTCTGAAGTTGCATTTGTTTGATCTTGATTAACCTTAATCTTTGACGAACAACTGCAACTTCTGTTTTTGTAACAGAATCCGAATGGTTATCAAAGTTGCGTCTTATATAGCTTAGTATACTTGCAATATCCTGATCGGGAAGCTGTGAAAATTTAGGCATCATACCAACAAAGGGCTCGCCGTTAATTTTTATAGGTCCTTCCAGTCCTTTTAACATGACAGATATTAAGGTGTCCTTATTCCCATTCACCCAATCCGATGCAGCAATTGAAGGGAATCTGACGCCATCGCCTTTCCCATTTTTTTGATGACACATCAAGCAATTCATTTGGTATAATTTTTCTCCACCAATGGCTACTTTATTACGCTCTAAATTATCTAAAACGATATCCGGATTTTTAACATAGGTTCTGTTTTCTCTTTCTTTCATTTTTGCCAAACTCTTTTCTGTGAACTCCTCTTTTTTTCCGTTAAATTTCACTTTCCAAATTTTTCCTTTTTCTGATTCTGAAATATATAAGGAGCCATCTGGACCTTGCGCTAATCCCATGGGACGGTATTTAGAGTCACTTGTATTTACTAAAGTATCCCTACCGGTAAAACCATCTGCAAAAACTTCCCACTTTTGTGGTTTGCCATTTACAAAAGGAACGAATGCAATAATGTATCCAGCTTGCGGATAGGGCGCACGAATGGTGGATCCATGAAATGCAACAAAGGCGCCATTTTTATAACGAGCAGGGAATTGATCTCCTGTATAAAATAATAAATCATTAGGTGCATAATGTCCCGGAAAACCAACAATAGGCGTTTCGATGGTCGTATCTTTATTTTCAATTTCACCATTACCGCCATATTCAGGATTCAACATTACTTTCCCTTTCATTTGATCAAAGTAATAATAAGGCCAACCCGCATTTGCCCCTGGTTTTAATTTATAAAAAGCTTCGGAAGGTAACAAAGCACTTTGCCATGCATTATAATATTGGGGCCAAGTATTTACAAGTCCGTCTCTGCCATGACCCACACAATACAAGGAATTATCCTCTGTGTTCCAAGTCATTGCTACTAAGCTTCTCAAACCAGTGGCCACTTTTACACCATCAACGGTTCTGAATTGATTTAATTTATTTTCGTCAAACATCCATACACCTGCGTTTGAATCTAAGATGGGGCAAGGGGTCATGCCAGGTGAACCAGGCAATCTATTTTCCACTTGACAAGCATCTGAAGGCGCACCAAAGGGAACAAAAATATGTCCTTTACCATCGAAAGCCAATGGCTTTCCATCATGTTCTCTTCTGCGACCACTATCAATAACAATGTATTCAGGTTCGCCCATGGGAACCATTGACTTAGGATCAAGTTTGTATCTGTATACCAACATTTCGGAACTGGTATATAAATAGCCATTGTGAATACGCATACTGGTTGCATAAGCACCTTCTCTAATTTTTGGACCGAAATTTTTAATGATGTCAGCGCGACCATCTTTGTTTTCGTCTCTTAAAACAAAATTCGCCCCACCTTCTACAAAGCGATTCCCTTTCACATAGATATCCCCATTTTCGTTCACGGCTAAGTGTCGTGCTTTGCCAGGTAAACTATCAACTACCACTACAGCCTCAAAGCCATCGGGTAAAATTAAGCCGCCGTTTTTTTCATTAAAAAAATTACTACAACTCGTTAAAAATAAACAAATTGTGAAAATAAATAATTGGGGTAAATTTTTAAGCTGCATGTTTTTGTATTTGTGGCAATCGTAAAGCATCATAAATCTACTGAATATTTTTATTCAAAAATTGGGAATTATATGAATATTTTTAAATTTCGGTGCATAACTTAAGTGATTAACTTATTATTTAATTTACGTATATTCATAATCGATTGCCTGCTATATGACTATAAACATTAATCATATTGATGTTGAATTATTGAATCGTTTGCGAGAAAATGATACGCAAGCGTTTGAAAGTATATATAAAAAATACTGGCAAAACCATTACCTGACGGCCTTTTCCATATTAAAAGACAAACAAGCCGCGGAGGATATTATTCAAGATTTATTTATTCAGTTATGGAACAAACGTGCAACAATATCAGTGACGGTTTCATTGAATGCATATTTATCAGCTAGCGTTAAACATGAGGTTTTCAGGGTCATCCGAAAACGAATAGCTGAATTAGATACCAATGCGGTTATGCAATCAGATAAATCTTACAATGCACAAGAATTAATTGAATACAAGGAATTTCTCGCTCATACACAGCAACTTATTGCAAAATTGTCAGTCAAGTGTCAAGAGGTTTTTGTTTTAAGTAGGGAGGATCAGTATTCTCATAAAGAAATTGCCGCGCAACTCAATATTTCTTCAAAAACCGTTGAGAATCATATCGGTAAGGCGCTCGGCCTTCTAAAAAATAGCCTGTAAAATAAGTTTTTTTATTTTTTTTCCATCTGGACTAGGGGATAGGTCTCGTTTTTTACTCTTATAGGGGATAAAAAACTATATTTTGGATATAAAGTCAATACTGACCTTGTTAGACAGGTATTTAAAAAATCAGTCTAGCACTAAAGAAAAAGAAAAGCTAGATGAATTTTTTGAGGAAAATTCAAATTCAATTGAGGCGTCAAAGTCCATTGAAAATGTAAGTAAGCTTGAAGATAAAATTTTTAATTATATCCAATTTGGTATTAAGGAGCAGGTTAAAAAAGAAAGTACGTTTAATCGGATGCCTTATTTACAGGTGGTCGCCTCCATTTTGGTTATTTTTTTGTTTTCCACCACCATTTATTTTTACAGAAGTTCACTTACTAGTAAATCCCAATTGCCAATAGCGCAGGGTGTAGAAAAAATTGAAGACAAGCAACCCGCAAAAAACATTGCCATTTTAACTTTGGGCAATAATTCTCAAATAGTGTTAGATGAAGCTTCCAATGGCGAAATTGCGCAAGAAAGTGGTGTAAGTATTTTAAAAACGGATAAAGGGGAATTGGTTTATAAAATCAGGAATTCAAATAAATTGTCTAACAATGATTTGAATAAGTACAATACGATTTCAACACCGATGGGGGGTAAATTTAAAGTGATATTGCCAGATGGCAGTTTGGTGGTGTTAAATGCAGCTTCTACTTTAAAGTATCCAGTTCACTTCGATGAAAAATTAAGAAAAGTTTCATTTACTGGGGAAGCCTATTTCGAAATCGCCAAATTGGAGGACAAACACAAAAAGCGTGTTCCTTTTTATGTGTATTCAAATGATCAAATAGTGGAAGTATTAGGAACTCATTTTAATATTAATTCTTATGACAATGAGGAATATAGCAAGACCACCCTACTAGAAGGATCTGTAAAAATCATCAACGAAAAATCAGCGGCTACTGCTAAAATTCTTAAGCCGGGTCAACAAGCAGTTATAAAAAGAGGGGATGTGCAAACTAAAATAATGATTGCGGATGAAGCGCAAGCGCTCGCATGGAAAGACGGCTACTTTTTATTTAAAAATACCAATATCAAAGATGTCGTAAATGAGTTAGAACGATGGTATAATGTAGATATACAATATGATGACAACATGGAGTTTGAGAACATTACTGGCTATATCTCTAGAAATGTGAAAATTTCAAGTGTATTAAAAATGTTACAATTAAGTGGTATTGTGAATTATGAAATAAGTGGAAGTGAAATAATCATTAAAGGCTCGTAAAAATATAAATTTCAAAAAATGAAAAAAGTCCTAATCAAATCATTAAAAAATTGGTGGAGCCAATTAGTTAATGAGATTGTTGAAGCAATTAACTTGCAACAATCAAAATTTTTATTGAAAGTGGCATCGGTTACATTTTTTATTTTCTTTTTTGTCTCAGTTAAGGCGCAAGCTGAAAATACGAATCAGTTTGTCACACTAAATGAAACAAATTCAAGTATCGAAAAAATTATTGTAGAAATCAGAACACAGACGGGTTATGATTTTTTATATAATGCTCGGTTAATGAAAGATACAAAACCAGTTACCATTGTTGTTAAAAATGAATATTTCAAGAATGTATTGGAAGCCGCTTTGAAAGATCAGCCAATAACATTTGCCATTGTGGAAAATACCATCATTTTAAAAAAAGCAGAAAAGGATAGAAGAAAAAATAATACGCCTTTAATTTCTGTATTACCACAGATGACTAGTCAACCAAGCATTACGCCAATTAATCCAAAATCAGCCGCGGAAGCTGCTATAATTGCAAACCGTACAATAACAGGTAAGGTACAGGATGCAAAGGGTGAAGCCTTAGCTGGTGTAAGTGTTACCATCAAGGGGACGCAAATAGGAACCACTACAGATGCAACCGGTTTATTCACCATCAATACTGTTGATAATGAATTGCTTGTTTTTTCTTATGTAGGATATGCAACACAGGAAGTTAATGCAACAGGTAAAGATAATCTTACAATAAAATTAACCGAAGCAAATGCATCCTTAAGTGAGGTGGTTGTTACCGCATTTGGTGTGAGTAAACAACGCAGAGGCCTAGGTTATGCAGTGCAAGAAGTGGGTGGCAAGGATTTTACTGAGGGCAGAATGAATAATATAGCGAGTGCCTTATCTGGTAAAATTGCCGGGGTGGATGCGGTGCAATCCAATGCAGGTGCTGGTTCTTCGAGTAGGGTAATCATAAGAGGTAATACATCATTAAATGGGAATCAGCAACCACTTTACGTGGTAGATGGGATGCCCATTGACAACCAAAATAGAGGTCCAGTCACCTCCTCAACACAATTAAATGTGGATAGGGGTGATGGAATTTCAAGTATTAACCCTGATGACATAGCTTCCATTTCAGTATTGAAGGGAGGGGCAGCAGCTGCGCTTTATGGTAGTCAAGCGGCCAATGGGGTTGTGCTTATCACAACAAAAAAAGGAAATGTTCAAAAAGGGATTGGTATTGAATATACGACTGATATAAATCAAGGAACCCCATACATTTTTCCAAATTTTCAAACTGAATATGGCCAAGGTAATGATGGCGTAAAGCCTGCAACTGCTGCTGCAGCTTTAAGTTCGGGTCGTTTGTCCTATGGAGCTAAGATGGATGGCACCCAAGTAATGCAATTTGATGGAGTAGCAAGGGCTTACTCTCCGGTTGGTGTGAAAAATAATATTTTGAATTTTTATCAACCAAGTCAAAATATATTAAATAGTGTTTCCTTAAGTGCAGGTTCACAAAAAACGCAAATACGTTTATCCTTAAGTGATTTGAGAGCAAGAGACCAACAACCTAATTCAGAATTTTTCCGTAAAACGATCAATATGAATATGCGTGCTAAGATGGGTAAAAATGATTTTATTACCTTAGAATCTAGCGTGCAATACAATATTGTTAAGGGGGTGAATCGTCCAAATGTAGGTTATGCAGAATTAAATGCTGCATGGCCTGTATACTTGGCAGCAAATGTGGTGGATGTTAGGAATATGGCAGGAACGGATCCAACTAGGCTTGGTATTAACGCAGCTACGGGCAGAGAGCTTGAATGGAATCCAGTGCCAGCAGCCGTTAACCCATATTATGCAGCTTATCAAATAAACAACAAAGACGATCAACAAAGATTAATTGGAAGAACAAGTTTGCAAGTTAATTTGGCGAAGAATTTATTCTTCAAAGGTACTGTAGCGTTGAATTCACTTTATTATACGGAATCAAACTATGTTCCAAAAACAAATGCATTTACGCCATTGGGTTATTATAGATCTGGAAAGGAACAATCTAATAAAACCACTTTCCAAGGTATTATGAATTATAATAATCGTTTTATGGGGGATAAAATAGGGTTGAATTTAATGGCAGGAGCGAACCAAGAACAAAATGATTATAGTAGTAACACCGCCAATGGTACACAATGGATTGTACCCAATTTGTATAGCATCACCAACTTGGTGAATAGAGATTTGGCAAATTCAAGTTCGTTATCGCTAGCAGGTATTGCATCTGATGCGACTAATTCTTTATTCAGTGAAGCAAATTTGGATTACGATAATTTATTTTTCTTAACCGTCACTGGAAGAAATGATTGGTTCTCAGTTTTAAATCCAGGATTTAATTCCATTTTTTATCCTTCAGTAGGGGGTAGTTTTATTTTATCTGATGTAGTTAAAATGCCTAAGTTTATTGACTTTGCAAAATTAAGATCATCATGGGCTGAAGTAGGAAGTGCCACTGTAAATGCAGGAAGTATTAATCAAATTTATTCCATTAGTAATTTAAACGCATATGGGCTTCCAACATTAAGTAATCCCAATATATTACCTAACCCAAATATTAGACCCATCACCGCAACTACAATTGAGGGTGGTTTTGATGTTAGAATGTTGGATAATAGATTAGGAATTGATGTGAACTATTATTCTCGAAGAACTAAGAATGATATATTATCACCACCAATTTCAAATGCAACAGGTTATACTGCCGGTCCACAAAATATGGGCTTGATTACGAATAAAGGATGGGAGATTACCTTAAGCGGTAATCCAATTAAGAAAACTGATTTCAGTTGGAATATCGTTTACAACTTTAGTTACAACAAAAGTGAAATCATTGAGTTAGCGCCAGGCATTGACGTACTTTCATTAGGAAGCGGTATTGGAGGGCCAACAATTATTAATGCGGTCGGTTTGCCTTATTCAACCGTGCGTGCTTATGTAATGAAAAGAGATGCAAGTGGTACTTTGATCTATAATAAAGCCACTGGTTATGAAGATAGAGTATTAAAGGATTTAGGCGTGGGTAACCCTCCTTATTTGATGGGACTAAGTAATACTTTTTCTTACAAAAAGTTTAGTATGACAGTGGATATAGATTCAAAATTTGGTGCAGTAGGGTATAGTAATATGATGCAATATGCAACAAGATTTGGTTTAACGCCTGTTACTTTACCAGGTAGAGAAAATCCTGCAGGATTAACAGTTACTGGTGTTGATCAAACTGGAGCGCCATTTACCAAACAATGGGCACAGGTGGATTTGGATACTTACTACAATAACTTTGGAAGTGCTTATCCTGGCCAATTCGTTTATAAAACAGATTTTGTAAAATTGAGAAGATTAGTAATCAGATATAATATTCCTCCTAGTACCATTAAATTCATGAAAGTGCAGTCAGCATCTATTGGTCTTACTGGTTTAAACCTAGCTATTTTATATCAAGACAAGCTGATCAAGCAAGCTGGAATAGATCCAGAGATGCAACAAACTGTAGGAAATGCGCAAGGTAGCCAAGGTGTGGCGATGCCAACAACAAGAAATATTGGATTTACCTTGAATATAAAATTCTAACTCAATTAAATTTAAGAATATGAAAAAGATACTATCAAAAATACTTTACTTAACAGGGCTTATAATTTTGATGAGTTCGTTCCCTTCCTGCAAAAAAGGAAGCTTAGCCGACATCAATGTAAATCCTGATGCGATCACGTATATTGTTCCTGAATATACTTTTACTGCAGCTGCACTGGCTAGTGTTCCTGGACAAAACTATCGGGCACTAGGACAAGGCTTGCAATATTTTTCAACCTATAAGGAAGTGCCTGCTGTTGGCGATAAGTTTTACAATTTCAATGGTACTGCTGGCACATTTGCTATTTATAATAATCAATGGAACAGGTTGGTTCAATTAAAAGCTAAATTAACTTCAGCGGATGATGTAAATAAAAAAGCAGCTTGTGAAATTTTAAGAATTTTAGCCTTTCATCAACAAACTGATTTATTGGGAGACATGCCTTATTCGGAAGCAATGAAAGGAATAGATGGTTTGAAACCAAAATATGATACACAAAAATCTATTTATGCTACCATGCTTTCTGAATTAGAAGCGGCTTTAAAATCAATGGACCCGGCAAAAGCAAATGTATTTGGAGCTGCGGATCCTTACTTTAAAGGTGATGTAACTAAATGGAAAAAATTTGGGTATACCTTAATGCTTCGCTTGGGTATGCGTATGTCTGAAGTAGATGCAGCTTCGGCAAAAGCTTGGGTAGAGAAAGCAGCAGCTGGTGGAGTTATGATTGACAATGCGGATATTGCTTATATAAAATTCGCGAATGTAACTGGTCAATTTAATCCAAGAGTAGACGGTATGATTGCAGGTGACTTTACTAGTCCAGGGGGTGATAATGTAGAGGGAAGTAAATGGTCTGCAAAATTTATCGATCATTTAAAGGCAACAGCTGATCCAAGATTGCCAGTACTATCGGTTGTTTGGGTACCAGCTGGTGGCACATACACTGCAGATATCACAGCTGCAAAACAAAGAGGGATGATCAATGGTAGTATTAATACAAAGCCTACGGATTTTGATAGCTATTCAGAACCTTCCTTATTATATATCGATAGAGGTTCTCCAATTATTACCATGGGGCCTGCGGAATCTTATTTATTATTATCAGAAGCTGCAGTAAGAGGTTGGACAGTTGGATTCACTGCTGAAGATGCATATAATAAAGCGGTTCGCGCAGCAATGGCGCAATGGGCTTTATGGCCATCTGTAGCACCACACTCAGGTGTAATTTCAACAGCTTCTGTAGATGCTTATTTATTAGCAAATCCATTTAAATCTGCAGGCACACTTGATCAAAAAATCGAACAAATTGCGACTCAAAAATGGGTTTCTTTATTGGGAGATGATTATGAAGTATACTCGGATTGGAGAAGGGTAAAATATCCAATATTCAATTATGCGAACTGGAAATCAACTACAGGTGCATTGGTATCTTATCCAGGAAATGTAACCGCAGGAAAAATGTGGAGAAGGTTCTCGCTTCCTACGGATGAGCGTAATGTAAATACAGCTAATTATAATGAGGCTATTAAGAGACAAAGTTTTTCTGAAGAAACAGTTGACTTGTTGCAGGGTAGAATGTGGTGGGATGTAGGACCAAAAACAGGCCAACAAAATTAGTTAAAAGATCTTTTGAAGGATAATCGGGTTTAGCAATCGTAAAAAAAAGGGTTTAGTAACAACTAAATCCTTTTTTCATTAAATTACTATAAAATTACACATATGAAAAGGAGAGATTTACTCAAATATGCAAGCATGTTGCCTATAGGTACAGGAGTTGCAGCAGGTTTAATACCAACAAAAGCATTTGCAAAAGCACCGGCTGCTAAAAGGAATATATTAAAGGAATTGGGCATTCGAACTTTTATAAATGCAGCTGGAACCTATACGGCAATGACTGCATCATTAATGCATGATGAAGTTGTTGAAACCATTAAGCAAAGTGCAAAGCAATTTGCTATGTTAGATGAGGTACAAGATAAAGTGGGCGAAAAAATAGCCGAATTATGTCATGCGGAAGCAGCAACAGTTACTGCTGGATGTTGGAGTGCATTGGTATTGGGTACTGCAGGTGTGTTAACTGGAATGGACATGAAAAAAGTAGCGCAATTGCCTAATGTAACAGGAATGAAAGCAGAAGTAATTGTACAAAAGGGGCATAACATTGGATACGTGCATGCATTAACAAATACGGGTGCAATTATTGTTGAAATTGAAACAGTGCAAGAGTTAGAAAAAGCAATCAATGAAAAAACGGCCATGATGTGGTTTTTGAATACCTACGCACCGATGGGTAAAATCCAACATGAGGAGTGGGTGGCGATTGCAAAAAAACACAAAATTCCAACGATGATTGATATGGCTGCAGATGTACCTCCAGTTTCTAATTTATGGAAGTACAATGACCTTGGATTTGATTTAGTATGTGTGTCGGGGGGGAAAGCAATGTGTGGTCCTCAAAGTGCAGGGATATTGATGGGTCGAAAGGATTTAATCGCTGCAGCGCGATTAAGTGCGCCACCGCGTGGTGGAAATATAGGTCGCGGAATGAAAGTGAATAAAGAGGAAATAGTAGGTATGTATGTGGCACTTGAAAAGTATATCAATCAAGACCACGATGCAGAGTGGAAAATGTGGGAATCGAAAATTGATTCTATTAAAACATCTGTTAATTCAATTGAAGGCGTAACAACAGAAATTTCAGTTCCACCAATTGCGAATCATACGCCACTTCTTTTTATAAACTGGGATGAATCAAAAGTAAAAACGAGCAATAAGGATTTAATGTTGAAATTAAGAAATGGAAGCCCTTCCATTGAGGTTATGGCCAATGGGACAGGGATAAACATTACGGTATTTATGTTACAAGAAGGGGAAGAGAAAATTGTAGCAAAGCGTGTAAGAGAAGAATTATTATTAGCAAAAGCTTAATCTTTTAAAAAATAAATTATGAAAAAAGTATTTATTTCTATTTTATGTTTAACCGTATTTTTTTATAATGTAAATGCGCAAGCATATAGTATTGTTATAAAAGGCGGGTTGGTAATTGATCCTAAAAATGGCGTCAATGAAATTATGGATATTGCCATTCAAGATGGTAAAATTGCAAGTGTTGCAAAAAATATAAATGCAACGGGTGCAGGGCAAGTAGTGAATGCAAAAGGTTTAATTGTTACACCAGGTTTGATTGATATTCATGGTCATGTTTTTGCAGGGACGCAACTCGATCGTGGTTTAAGTGATGGGAATAGTGCCTTAATGCCTGATGGTTATACATTTAGGGTCGGCGTTACCACTATTGTAGATTGCGGCGGTGCTGGCTGGAAAAACTTTTCAGTTTTCAAAAAAAATGTCATTGATGTATCTCAAACAAGGGTTTTGTCATTTTTAAATATCGTAGGAGAGGGTATGCGTGGCGGAGCTTATGAGCAAGACGCAAGAGATATGGATGCTAAAATGGCTGCCTATGTTGCAAAGCAAAATAAAAAAGATATTGTAGGGTTTAAAGTAGCGCATTTTGAAAATGCAGAATGGACGCCAGTAGATAACGCTGTAGCTGCTGGTAAGTTAGCAGGTGATATTCCAGTGATAGTTGATTTTGGAGGTGACGATACCCATGTACCTTTATCCATACAGGAATTATTTTTCAAACATTTAAGACCAGGCGATATTTATACGCATGCATTTACTGAATTACAAAGAAGAGATCCAATCGTTGATTTTAAAACGCGTCAATTGAAACCGTTTATAAAAGAGGCACAAGCAAGAGGTATTATATTTGATGTAGGTTTTGGTGGTGCAAGTTTTGCATTTGATCAAGCATTGCCAGCAATTAAAGCTGGATTTTATCCAAATACAATAAGTACTGATTTGCATACAGGAAGTATGAATAATGCAATGAAGGATATGTTAAATGTAATGTCCATATTTATGACCATGGGCATGGAAGTGCCTGCAATCATAAAGGCAAGTACTTGGGCGCCTGCACAATCTATTAAGCGTGAGGAGTTAGGAAATTTATCGGTGGGTTCGGTTGCGGATATAGCGGTACTAGGTATTCGTGAAGGTAATTTTGGATTTTTTGATCGTATTGGACATAAAGAAACAGGCACTAAGAAGTTTGAATGTCAAGCAACCATCAGAAATGGTAAAATGGTGTATGATTTGAATGGCATTACAACACCCATTTTATTGTTAGCTAAGTAAAACTGTTTCGCTATTTAGAATTTGTCTTAAATTAAAAGTAGATTGCTAGTCATATGCAAGCAGAATATATTTTATGTTGTGATTGGGGTACCACTAGTTTTCGATTAAGGTTAACTAATTTGAAGGCAGATGTGATTGCGGAGACGCATGCTGAACATGGGATATTATCCCATTATAATAGTTGGCAAAGTCGAAATGACGAAAATCCAGAGCATCGCTTTGATTACTATTTACAATATATACAAAGTCAGATGGGGGAAATACGCCATCCCCTTGACATAGATATTGCAAAATTACCATTGGTTATTTCAGGCATGGCTATATCTTCCATTGGGATGATGAATTTGCCTTATGAAAGTTTGCCTTTTTCTTTAACAGCAACAAGCGGTTTTGAATGTAGGTTTCAACAAAATGGGGCGCCAATCCTTTTAGTTACAGGAGTTTGCAGTGCTGATGATTTAATGCGTGGCGAGGAAACCCAAATGATAGGTTTGTATCACACGGCTGAATTAAATAATGAACTGCCCAACAATGGCATATTCGTGCTACCTGGCACACATTCAAAACATGTAAGCATCAATGATAAATCTATTGTTTCAATTAAAACATTTATCACTGGCGAATTATTTCATATACTAAGAAGCCATGGTACTTTGTCTAAATCCATTGCGTTTCAAAATGAAGATAGGAATGCAAACCCAGATAATCAATCGGCATTTATAATGGGTATTCATGATTCAAAAGACGGCTCATTATTAAATCATTTATTTCAAGTAAGGGTCAATGACATTTTGAACAAATTAAATAAGGAACAGAACTTTTATTATTTAAGTGGCTTATTGATAGGTAGTGAATTTGACTATTTGAAAAAAGGTAATATTTTATCAGCAACAAATAAATTAATAGTGTGTTGCAGTCAAAATTTCATTTCGTATTACACCATTGTATTGAAGGAATTGGGATTGATGGATAATGCAATATTTATTGCGCCGACATTGTTTGATAAGGCAACTGTTGTAGGACAATTAACCGTTTATAAAAAATATATTCAATCTATATAAACATGCATCGATCAATATTTTCATGGGAATTATTTGACAAAATGCCAGTAATAGGTATTATACGAGGCCTAAGTGTAGATGAAATTGATTTCGTTTTACCTATCTATAAGCAAGCCGGGTTTACTACTATTGAAATAACACTCAATACGCCAGAAGCATTATCGGTGATTAGTTCATTGGCAAATCAATATAATGGCGAATTAAATGTAGGTGCAGGGACCGTATGTACGATTGATGATTTAACGGATGCGGTAAATGCTGGAGCAAATTTTATCGTAACGCCCATATTTAAAGCGGAAGTGGTTAAAAAGTGTGTTTCAATGGAAGTGCCTATATTTCCTGGCGCATTTAGTCCAACTGAAATTTACGAAGCCTGGGAATTAGGCGCGTCAATGGTTAAATTATATCCTGCCTCAATGGTAGGACCAGCCTATGTTTCAGCGGTATTAGCGCCCTTAAATAAAGTAAAATTAATGCCAACCGGGGGGATACATTTAAGCAATATGTTAGCTTTTATGAAAGCAGGTGCAACTTCCTTAGGAATTGGTTCGGAATTATTTGATAAAAAAATAATACAAAAAAGAGACAGTGAAGCCATGTTGAATCATTTTACATTATTTGCCCAACAAATGCAATTATCCAAGTAATCAGTTTTAATAATGAAACAAATTAAAAACTATCGTTGGATTATTATTGCTTTATTGTTTACGGCAACCTGTATTAATTATTTAGATCGTCAAATTATAGGTTTATTAAAACCAATTTTAGAAAAAGAATTTAATTGGACTGAAACTGATTTTTCACATATCGTAATGGCTTTCACCGCAGCGTATGCTGTTGGGTTATTAGTTGCAGGAGGCGTGATTGATAAAGTAGGGACTAAAATTGGTTACACATTTACAGTAATTATTTGGAGTACAGCAGCAATGTTTCATGCGCTTGCAAAATCGGTTGTTGGATTTAGTGTAGCGCGCATATTTTTAGGTATAGGGGAGGCTGGCCATTTTCCTGCTGCTGTAAAAACAGTTGCAGAGTGGTTTCCTAAAAAGGAACGAGGTTTGGCCACCGGCATTTTTAATGCAGGTACAAGTGTGGGTGTAGTTTTTGCTTTATTCATCACGCCTTATATATATAACAATTATGGTTGGCAGGCAGTGTTCTGGATTACAGGTGCCTTGGGGTTTGTATGGTTAATTGCATGGCTATATTTTTATGAAATTCCAGCAAAACAAAAAAGGCTTACTCTAGCTGAGCGCGCTTATATTGAATCAGATCAACAGAATGAAACCATTACTAAAGTAGATATTCCTTGGCGTAAATTGTTTACCTATAAACAAACCTGGGCTTACGTTA
>Ga0209598_10001961_pt1 | contig 16431 bp, 13 predicted proteins | sample M_140807_EF_Meta_FD_187317 | JGI IMG/M metagenome (GOLD analysis project Ga0209598, IMG submission 187317) | Freshwater microbial communities from Lake Montjoie, Canada to study carbon cycling - M_140807_EF_MetaG (SPAdes) (version 2) | ecosystem: Environmental > Aquatic > Freshwater > Lake... | reverse complement strand
ATAGGTTTTCTTTGATGCCATCAATAGCACCTTGTCTTTCTTGGCTATGCGACCACTAATTACTCGGAAATAAACAATTACCCCCCGGTAGGCGTCGTAGTAGGAGTCAAAGATCAAGGCCCTTAATGGTTCCTCGATGCGATCCGGTGGCGCTGGCACCCGCTCCACAATTGCCTCGAGAATTTCGGGGATACCAAGACCTGTTTTTGCTGAACAGTGGATCGCCCTTGAGGTGTCGAGGCCAATGATGTCTTCGATTTCTTTGGCGATTCGATCGGGGTCGGCCCCGGGTAGATCAATTTTGTTGAGCACTGGAATGATCTCCAGGTCATTTTCCAGGGCCAAGTACACATTGGCCAAGGTTTGGGCCTCCACCCCTTGGCTGGCATCTACCACCAGCAGGGCCCCCTCGCAGGCCTGCAGGCTGCGACTCACCTCGTAGGAGAAGTCCACATGGCCAGGGGTGTCGATCAGGTTGAGCACATAGGTCTCCCCAGAGGGGGCCTTGTAGTTCATCCGTGCTGCCTGGAGCTTGATCGTGATGCCCCGTTCCCGCTCCAGCTCCATGTTGTCGAGGAACTGGGCTTGCATATCCCTGGCTGCCACCGTGCCGGTGTCCTGCAGTAGCCGATCGGCCAGGGTGGATTTCCCATGGTCGATGTGGGCAATGATGCAGAAATTGCGGATCCGGGAAACGGGGGCGTCTGTCATGGGTGCATCCTAAGAACTGGCCCCCTGGCCCCCTGGGGCTCGAAGGTTGGGGAACATAACTAAAGTCAAGGGAAATGCAGCTTTGCCATGAGCACCGAAGCCCCTACAGAAACCGCCAACGCCGAGGTCAGCCCCACCGCTGAAGACAACGATCCCCAGGCCCTCACCCTGGAAAATGTGGAGCGCACCCTCGATGAGCTGCGCCCCTATCTGATGGCCGATGGCGGCAATGTGGAAGTGGTGGAAATCGATGGTCCGATCGTCAAGGTGCGGCTCCAGGGGGCCTGTGGCAGCTGCCCCAGCAGCACCATGACCCTGAAGATGGGCATCGAACGCAAGCTGCGTGAGGCCATTCCCGAGGTAAGTGAAGTGGTGCAGGTGCTTTGAGCGCCTAGCTCCCCCCTTAGGCTGCAGCCGCTTTGGGGCCTCGGCGGTGCTGGATCTGCGATTGGTGCGTCAAAACCCTGGGGAGGTGACCAGTCAGCTGGCCCGCCGGGGCCTCAGCGTGGATTTCAGCGGCCTGCAGCAAACGGCCCTGCGGGAACGCGATTTGGAGGAGGCCCGCAACGACCTGCAGGCGGAGGGCAATCGCATCGGCAAGCAGGTGGGTCAGTTGATCCAGGGGGGCGTTGATCCCAAGGGGGCTGAGGTACAGCAGCTGCGCGACCAGGGCAACCAGATCAAGCAACAGGTGGCGGAACTGGAGGAGCAGCAAAAGGCCCTGGCCCAGGAATTGCGCCAGGAGTTGTTGACCTATCCAAATTTCCCCAGTGCTGATTGCCCTGAGGGCCGCAGCGAAGCTGACAACCTCGAGATCCGCCGCTGGGGTAGCCCGCGCCCAGCCGATGGCCTCGAAGAGCACTGGCAGATCGCCGAACGCTTGGGCCTATTTGAAACCGAACGCTCGGTGCGCATTGCCCAGAGCCGTTTCATCACCCTGATGGGCCAGGGGGCGCGGTTGGAACGGGCCCTGATCAACTTCATGCTTGATCTGCATGCCAGTAAGGGTTACCGCGAGGTATTGCCGCCGATCCTGGTGAACAGCGCCAGCCTCACCGGTTCCGGTCAATTGCCCAAATTTGCGGAAGAAAGTTTCCGCTGTGCAGACGACGACCTCTGGCTCACCCCCACCGCCGAGGTGCCGATCACTTCGCTGCACCGCGACGAAATCCTCAACGCCGACCAGCTGCCGCTCCGCTATGCCGCCTACACCCCCTGTTTCCGCCGTGAGGCCGGCAGCTACGGGCGCGACACCCGGGGCTTGATCCGTTTGCACCAATTCAACAAAGTTGAGTTGTATTGGTTTTGCCATCCAGACCATTCCAGCGAAGCCCACCAGCAGCTCACCGCCGATGCGGAAGCGGTGCTGCAAACCCTCGAACTTCCCTATCGGGTGCTGGAACTCTGCACCGGTGACCTCGGCTTCTCCGCCGCCCGCACCTATGACCTCGAGGTATGGCTGCCTGGCGCCAACTCCTATCGGGAAATCTCCAGTTGCAGCACCTGTGGCGACTTCCAGGCCCGGCGGTCGGCGATTCGCTTCCGGGATGGCAAAACCACCGCTTTGCTCCACACCCTCAATGGCAGTGGCCTCGCCATTGGTCGCACCATGGCCGCCCTGCTGGAAAACGGCCAGCAGGCCGATGGCAGTGTGCGGTTGCCGGCAGCGCTTGTGCCTTACATGGGCACAGACACGCTTCAGTGAGTAGCCCCCCACAATGGACTGACTAAGCGGCCGTTACTTAATGGGTGTTCTCTCCGCCCTGGCGATCCTGGCCCTGTTGATCGTGGTGCATGAGTCGGGGCATTTCCTGGCCGCCACCTGGCAAGGCATCAGGGTTTCCAGCTTTTCGGTGGGCTTTGGGCCGGTGTTGTTTGAACGCCAACGGCGCGGCGTGCAATTTGCCCTGCGGGCGATCCCCCTGGGCGGCTTTGTGGCCTTCCCCGATGACGATCCCGACAGTGGATTTGACCCCAAGGATCCTGATCTGCTTAAGAACCGACCGATCCCCCAGCGGGCCTTGGTGATTGCCGCCGGGGTGCTCGCCAACCTGCTGTTTGCCTGGTCGGTGCTGGTGGCCCAGGGGGTGGTGGTGGGGATTCCCGCTGGTTTCAACCCCACCGGCGGCATCCTGGTGGCGGCGGTGCAGCCAGACCAGGCCGCCGAACGGGCGGGCCTCAGGGCGGGCGACCGCTTGGTGGGCCTGGGCGGCCAGCCCCTGGGCGGTGGCAGCCAGGCGGTGCAAACCCTGGTGGCGGCGGTTAAAGCAGCCCCCAACCGGGCCCTCACCGTGGAAATTGAACGCAACGGCAGCAAGCTGCAGTTGCCACTTACCCCCGCCAACCAGGGGGGCAGCGGTCGCATCGGTGCCCAGCTGCAACCCGACGGCATTGAATTGTTCCGGCCGGCTAAGGGGCCAGGGGAAATCCTCCAGCAGGCAACCCACGATTTCCGCCAGATCATCCGCCGCACGGTGGAAGGCTTCGTAACCCTTGCCACCCACTTCGGTGAAACCGCCTCCCAGGTGTCTGGGCCGGTGAAGATCGTGGAGATGGGGGCCCAGCTGGCCCACCAGGGGGGCGGAAGCCTTTTCCTCTTCACCGCCTTGATCTCGATAAACCTGGCGGTGCTTAATGCCCTGCCACTGCCCCTGCTGGACGGTGGCCAATTCGTTTTGCTGCTGCTCGAGGGCCTGCGGGGGCGGCCCCTGCCGGATCGTTTGCAAATGGCGTTCACCCAATCGGGGCTGGTGCTTTTGCTCGGGCTCAGTGCTGTGTTGATCGTTAAAGACACCAGCCAATTGAGCCTGGTGCGCCAGTTGTTAGGCCACTAACTTTCTGATGCTTGGTCCAAAAAAACGGGCGCCGCTGATCCACGCCCGCCTGGGGGAGCTTTACCCCCATGCCAGCTGCTCCCTCGATTGGCGCACCCCCTACGAACTGCTGGTGGCCACGATGTTGTCGGCCCAATGCACTGATGTGCGGGTCAATCTGATCAGCCCAGCTTTGTTTGAGCGCTTCCCCGATGCCGCCGCCGCCGCTGCCGTGGCAGCCGAGGAGGTGGAGCCCTACGTGAAATCCACGGGCTTCTTTCGCAATAAAGCCAAAAACATCGTGGCCAGTTCCCGGCTGTTGCTCGAGCGCCATGGGGGGCAGGTGCCGGCAACCATGGCTGAATTGCTGCAGCTGCCCGGGGTGGCGCGCAAAACCGCCAATGTGGTGTTGGCCCATGCCTATGGCATTAACGCTGGGGTCACCGTGGACACCCACGTGACGCGCCTGGCCGGGCGCCTGCGCTTAACCCGCCACAGCGATGCCATCCGGATTGAACGGGATTTGATGCCGTTGTTGCCCCAGGCGGAGTGGGAACGCTTTTCCCTGCGGCTGATCTATCACGGCCGCGCCGTTTGCCCCGCCCGCTCGCCCCGCTGTGGGGAGTGCAGCCTGGTGGAACTCTGTCCCAGTGCTCAGGTAAGGTCTTTGATTAACTGATCCACCCCCCAGGCAGCCGCATGGCGAAAAAGTCGATGATCGCGCGGGACGTAAAGCGCAAAAAAATGGTTGAGCGCTTTGCCCCTAAGCGGGCTGCGCTGATGGCGGCCTTCGAGTCGGCTGCTGATCCCATGGAGCGCCTGGATATTCACCGCAAGATCCAGCAGCTGCCCCGCAACAGTGCCCCTAACCGGGTGCGCAACCGCTGCTGGGCCACCGGCAAACCCCGGGGTTATTACCGCGATTTCGGCCTGTGCCGTAACCAACTGCGCGAGCGCGCCCACAAGGGCCTGCTGCCCGGCGTGGTCAAGTCCAGCTGGTGAACGAACTGCTGGCGGCCTATGCCGCCGGTTGGTTTCCGATGGCCGAGGGTCCCGATGGGCACCTCGGCCTTTTTCGTAGCCCCCAGCGGGCCCTTCTGCCCCTAGACCAACGCTTTCGCATCCCCCGCTCCCTGCGTCGGGTGCTTAACAGCGGGCGGTTTGAGCTGCGCCTAGACACGGCCTTTGAAGCGGTGGTGGCCGGCTGCGCCAACCGCCCAGAAACCTGGATTAGCCCAGAACTGCGGCAGATCTACGGCGGCTTGCATGCTGCCGGCTGGGCCCACAGCATTGAGGCCTGGGATGACCAGGGCCTGGCCGGCGGCCAACTGGGCCTCGCCATCGGCGCCTGCTGGATCGGTGAATCGATGTTTCACCTGCGTCCCCATGGCTCCAATGTTGTGCTAGTTGGGCTGCAACAGGCCTTGGTGGCAGGGGGCTTTCAGCTCTACGACGTGCAGATTCTTAATCCGCACCTGGAGCGCTTTGGGGCCTTCTGCCTGGCCGATGCCAATTTCACCCCCCTGTTGCACCAGGCGGTGCGCCAGCGGGCGCAGCTGCTAATCCAAGGGAAGCAACTAGTGAGTGAAGCCTGGATGCAAAGATAAGGTCTGAAAACAACAGGACATAAGCGCCAGTGCAAGGTGAAACTCGGTCGGTCTCCTTCGATGGTCGGGAGATCCGACTGACGACGGGCCGATATGCCCCCCAGGCGGGCGGCAGTGTGTTGATTGAATGCGGTGATACTTCGGTGCTTGTCACCTCTACCCGCGCCAGCGCCCGCGAGGGCATTGATTTCCTACCGCTCACCTGCGACTACGAAGAGCGGCTCTATGCCGCCGGTCGCATCCCCGGCAGCTTCATGCGCCGCGAAAGCCGTCCCCCCGAACGGGCCACCCTCACCGCCCGGCTGATCGATAGGCCCATGCGGCCCCTGTTCCCCGGCTGGCTGCGGGACGACCTCCAAATCGTTGCCACCTGCCTTTCCCTCGATGAGCGGGTACCGCCCGATGTGCTCGCCGTAACCGGCGCCTCCCTGGCCACCCTGCTGGCGAAGATCCCTTTCTTTGGCCCGATGGCGGCCGTGCGGGTGGGCCTGTTGGGAGACGACTTCATCCTTAACCCCAGCTTCCGCGAGATCGAGCGTTCTGAGCTCGACCTGGTGGTGGCCGGTACCCCCGCTGGGGTGGTGATGGTGGAAGCCGGCGCCCGCCAGCTGCCCGAGCAAGACATGATCGAGGCGATCGACTTCGGCTACGAAGCCGTAAGTGAATTGATTCGCCACCAAATCGATCTGCTCAAGGAACTGGGCATTGAGCAGGTGCTGCCTGAAGACAAGAAAGAAGACACCACCCTGCCCGACTATCTCAAAAAGCAGTGCTCTAAGGAGATTGGCGGCGTATTGGCCCAGTTCAGCCTCACCAAGGCCGAACGCGATGGCCAGCTGGATGGCATTAAGGCCAAGGCCAGCGAAGCGATTGCCGGCTTGGCCGATGCCGATCCCGTGCGCACTGCCGTTGCCAGCAGCAACAAGTTGCTGGGCAACAGCTTCAAGGCGCTCACCAAAAAGATGATGCGCGCCCAAATCCTCGAGCAGGGCAAGCGGGTGGATGGCCGCAACCTCGATGAGGTGCGCCCCATCAGCGCCCTGGTGGGCGTGCTGCCCAAGCGGGTGCATGGTTCAGGTCTGTTCCAACGGGGTCTCACCCAGGTGCTTTCCTGCGCAACTCTGGGCACCCCCAGTGATGCCCAGGAGATGGATGATCTCAACCCCAACAGCGAGAAGCACTACCTGCACCACTACAACTTCCCCCCCTATTCCGTGGGGGAAACCCGGCCCATGCGCTCCCCCGGTCGCCGCGAGATCGGCCACGGCGCCCTGGCCGAACGGGCCCTGATCCCGGTGTTGCCCAGCAAGGAGTCATTCCCCTACGTGCTGCGCGTGGTGTCGGAATGCCTCAGCTCCAACGGTTCCACCTCGATGGGTTCCGTATGTGGCAGCACCCTGGCGCTGATGGATGCCGGTGTGCCGCTGGTGGCCCCCGTGAGTGGCGCCGCCATGGGCTTGATCAAAGAGGGCGATGAGGTGCGGATCCTCACCGACATCCAGGGCATCGAGGATTTCCTCGGCGACATGGACTTCAAGGTGGCTGGCACCGAGAAGGGCATCACCGCCCTGCAGATGGACATGAAGATCAGCGGCCTGGCGGTGAAAACCATTGCCGAAGCCGTTAACCAGGCCCGCCCGGCCCGGCTGCACATCCTCGAGAAGATGCTCGAAGCGATCGATAAGCCCCGCGACACGATGTCGCCCCATGCCCCCCGCCTGCTCAGTTTCCGGATTGATCCGGAACTGATCGGCACCGTGATCGGTCCTGGGGGCCGCACGATCAAGGGGATCACCGAGCGCACCAACACCAAGATCGACATCGAAGACACCGGCATCGTGACGATCGCCAGCCACGACGGTGCCGCCGCTGAGGAAGCCCAGCGGATCATCGAAGGCCTCACCCGCCGGATCAGCGAAGGCGAAACCTTCCATGGCACCGTTACCCGGGTTATCCCGATCGGCGCCTTTGTGGAAATCCTCCCCGGCAAGGAGGGGATGATCCACATCTCCCAGCTTTCCGAAGCGCGGGTGGAAAAGGTGGAAGACGTGGTCAAGGTGGGCGACCAGGTGACCGTGCGGGTGCGGGAGATCGACAACCGCGGCCGCATCAACCTCAGCCTGCGGGGGGTGCCCCAGGGGGGCGACGACAGCGCCAGCAATGGCCCTGAGGTGATCCTGCCGATCGGCGAAGGCGCCCCGATCGAGTAGTTAGACCACAAACCCCGGGTCGATGGCGTTTAACAGCGCCACGGCCCGGCCACCCAGCTCCGCCTGGGCGGGGCCATGGCTGGCGATCAGGCAGCCGGCCTGGCGGATGTCGCCGGTGTTGTAGCTGAGGGCCCTGCCATCGGCATGGCTGAAGGCGCCACCGGCGGCCCGCAGCACCGCCTCCGGGGCGGCCATGTCCCAGTCTTTCGGGGCACTGCGGCCGGAAAGTGAGATGTACACATCCGCGTCCCCCCGCAGGATCGCCGCCACCTTGCAGCCCACGCTGCCCACGGCCAGGCTGCGGCCCAGCTCCAGGGCCCCTAGCAGTTGTTCAAGGCGGCCATCGCGGTGGTTGCGGCTGGCCACCAACACCAGCTCCTCCAGGGTTCGGCGATCGCTGAAGCGGGCCGGTTCACGCTCGCCGCGGCGGTTCTCAAGCCAGGCTTCTCCGACTGAGCCTTCTCCGGCAGCCGAGTTCTCACCCGCAGCCGAGCCCTCGCTGAGCCAGCCAAACCAAAGTTCTTCTTTTTCTGGCAACACCACCACCCCCAGCTGCACCCGCTGGCCGCGCACCAGGGCCAAGTGCACGGCGTATTCACCGGTGCCCTGCAGAAAGTCTTTGGTGCCATCCAAGGGGTCGAGCACCCAGAGCCATTCCGCCGCCAGGGGTTCGCCGGCCGTGAGCTTTTCGGCGGCGGTTTCCTCACTGAGCAGGGCCCAGGGGGCCGTGGGGAAGGCTGCCGCCAGGCCCGCCAGCAGGTGCTGATTCACCGCCAGATCCGCCGCACTCACCGGCCCTTCGCCGCCGTTGTCCACGCTTAAGGCCGTTGGAAAGCCAAAGGGGGGTTGGCTGCCGCGGGCATAGGCCCGCAGGATGTCTGCCGCCTCCCAGGCCAGCTGGCGCAGCACCGCCAGCAGGGGTTCACGACTAACGCCGGCGGGCAGGGGCAGGGGGGCCGGCATCATGGAACAACTGCAAAACGGCATTGTGAAGGAGGCCAGCCCGAACCCCGGAGAGGGCCCCGAACCCGCCGCCGGGGTGCTCTACCTGGTGGGCACCCCCATTGGCCACCGCGGCGACCTCTCCCCCCGGGCCCAGCTGGTGCTGGCGGGGGTGGCGCGCATCGCCTGCGAAGACACCCGCCACAGCGGTTTGTTGTTGCATGGCTTTGGCATCCGCACGCCGCTGGTGAGCTTCCACCAGCACAACCAACTGCGGCGCATCCCAGAGCTGTTGGCGGCCCTGGCGGCCGGTGATGCCCTGGCCCTGGTCAGTGATGCCGGCCTGCCGGGCATCAGCGACCCCGGCGAAGAACTGGTGGCCGCCGCCAGGGCCGCCGGCCATCCGGTGGTGTGTGTGCCAGGCCCCTGCGCCGCCACCACCGCCCTGGTGAGCAGTGGCTTGCCCAGCGGTCGCTTTTGTTTTGAGGGCTTCCTGCCGGCAAGGGGTAAGGAACGGCGTGAGCGTTTGGGGGCGATCGCCCTGGAAGAGCGCACCAGCGTGCTCTATGAGGCCCCGCACCGGCTGCTGCAGCTGCTTGGCGAACTCCAGGAGCTATGTGGCCCCGGGCGGCCGGTGCAGGTGGCCCGGGAACTCACCAAACGCCATGAGCAGCAGGTGGGCCCCACCCTGGCGGCCGCCCTCGAGCATTTTCAGGGGACAGCCCCCCAGGGGGAATTCACCCTGGTGTTGGGCGGGGCAGCGCCGGCGGCACCCTTGGCCTGGGAGCCGTTGGCGCTGAAGCAGGAGCTGGAGGGGCTGGTGGCGGAGGGGCTCAGCGCCAACGATGCCGCCCGCCAGCTGGCCCAACGCACCGGTCACCCGAAAAGGGATTTGTATGCATTGCTCCACAGCGGCAAACTGGATTGATTAACTGCGCCTGGGGGCCCTGCTGATGCTGCTGCGATTGCGACTGCTGGCCGGCAGCTTGGCCGGCACCCTGCTGCTGCTGTTGATGCTTTGTCTTGGCAGCCAAAACAACAGCGAAAGATCAGCCCTGAACCTGGGATTTGGTCGCACCGTGCCCCTGCCCCAGGGGTTTGTGGTGGGGCTGGCGGTGCTGGGGGGGGTGCTTAGCGGTGGGGCCAGCCTGGCCCTGTTTGGCCCAGGCCGCGACTAACCGGGGCTGGGGCTGCCGGGAATCGCATAGAGGCTGCCCTCCAGCACGATGCGGCTGATGCCCTGGGCCAGGATGTATGGGGCTGTGCGTTCCAACAGGGTGGGGTCTGGCAGTTTGATCACCCGTTGGCTGCGGCCGCATTGGCGCTTGGCCTGGCGCGGATTAGAGAACAGGGCGATCGCTTGGAGTTGTTCCTCCCCTGGGGCCAGGGGGCCCAGTTCACTGAAGTCCTTTACGGGGGTGCCCTTCAGTTCCACCTCGCGATCCACCAGCAGGTAGAGGCTTGCGGGGAGTTGGTCGGCCCTAAGCGGTTTGCTCTCGCAATTGCTGCCATCGAGGTTGGCCTGCACCGTGACCGGTGGTAGGGCCACAAAGCTGTTTTCGCTGTCGTCGTCGCCGAACTGGTCATCACCAAATTCGTCGTCACCGAAATCATCGGCATCATCCAGGGCCAGGCTGGCCGGAGTGATGGGCTCGGCTTCAGGGGCTAGGGGGGCTGCCACTGCTGGCACTGCCGCTGCCGGTGCCTCTTCCGCGGCTACTTCCACTTCATCTGGCTTGGCTTTTTTGGGCGCTGGGGGCTTGGCTTTTGCTGACGGAGCTTCCTCAACTAGCTCTGCTTCGTTTGCCTCCTTTGCCTCCGGCTCTGCTACCGCCAACGATCCTGCCAAAACCCCTTTGGCCCGTTGCTGTTTCAGCTTTTCGTAGGCTTCTGGGCTTAGCGCAGCCTTAACCGTGCGGCTCACCGTATTTGGGCTACAGCCAAAGGCCTCTGCTAAGGCCGTAGAAGCCTCCCCAGCCTGGTACCGAGCCACCAATTCCTGCTTCTGGGTCTCATCGAGACGGCCGGCCGCCATAGTTGAGTTCCCAGCAGCCCAACAATCTAAGCCGCCCGCTGGCAATATTGGCAAATTGCTCCCTTAGCTCAGCTGGATAGAGCAGCTGCCTTCTAAGCAGCCGGTCGTGTGTTCGAATCACACAGGGGGCGTTGTAAAAAGCCAGTGGTGACAGGGGTTCTTGGTTTTTGTTTTGGTAGACAGTGCTGGCCAAAAACACGCTTTGCGCACCATTTGCGTTGACTGTGCGCACGAATCTGCGCACACTATTGAGCACCTGTCTAAGGCAGCTTGCTCAGATGGCCATACGCCGCAAAACCCGTACCGCGCAATGGATTCTGTCGTTGCGCACCACCGTGCGCGACCAGCATGGAGAGGGTTGGAGCCTGAGGGAAATCCGGGGGCGCACCCAGATCACCAGACGGCATAGCGATGGGAGCCGGAGCGCCACGGTGGTGGACATCCCGTGGGAGCCAGGCCAGATCACCCGTTTGCTCAACACCGTGGCCCAAATGAAGCTGCGTATGGATGAGCAGCGGCTCACCTTGGTGGATGCCGCCGAGCTTGTGGTGGGCTCGGCTGTGGATGCCCTAAGCCCTGATGCGGTGGACTGGCCCCAGGTGGTGGGCCGGTTTCGGGAACACAAACTCAGCTCCGGTGATCTCAAGGAGCGCACCTGGGATCGGATGTACGCCCCTGTGATGAAACAGGCCCTGGCGGCCTTGGAGGCCAGGCCCTGCCCCCGGACAGGCACGGCGTTACTGGAGGCGCTTGTGAGCCGTCACGGCGGGGAGCCGGGCTCCCAAGGACGAAAGCTGCGGCTGCAGTACACGAGACAGTTTCTGGATTTTGCGGTGGTTAGAGCTGGTGCCCCCGGCCAATGGCAACCGTCTGGGGAGATCGCTGATCTTGTGGGTAAACGGGTGGTGCCCAAGGAGGACACGACCCCATTGAAAGATGAAGATTTCTTGCGACTGCTTAGTGCAATCAGCGACGGACGCTGGCGCTTGGCGGTGGGGCTGATGGGTTGTTTTGGGCTAAGGCCGGTGGAGCTGCTCCATTGCGAGGTGGAGGGCAGCAAGTTGTTGGTGAGCTATCAAAAACGCACCGCTCGGGGCTCCACTCGGCCGCGGCTGGTGCGGGGCCTTGATCCAGAGGGCGGAGATGGCCTTAGCGCCGATCTACTGGCCTTGCTTAACGAGCGTGGCGATGGGGGCCTGCCCCCCTTAGGTAAAGGGGCTGGGGCATCTATCGGCCAACACCTCACGCGTCGGGTGCCGCTGTGGGACAGCCTGCGGAAGGAATCACCGGGCTTGGTGCCCTACTCCCTGCGCCATGGATACGCCCTTAGGGCCCATCAACTGGGAATCATGCCCCGGGCGGCGGCGGCATTGCTGGGCCATAGCCTCCAAACCCATTCGTCCCACTACGGGCGCTGGACCGATGAGGCAACGGTGGATGGGGCGGTTGATGCGGCCCTGGCCCGACGGGCAAGGGAGAGGGCAGGAGTTAGGGGGGAGTGAATTTACTTAGTGGGCCAAGGCGCTTTGATTTGATTGATTGAGCTGAGGAATCTAGATATCTTTAATTATTTGATTTGAGTGGGTGAATTTCTTTAGGGAAACTCGAAAAATTCGGAATCCTGCGTAGCCGGTCAACGAGACTCATGTTTTAGTTCACCCAGGATTACCGAGCTGAGATCGCAACCGATAATTCTTAGTGGTTCCCTTAAGAGCGGTTGCATCTTTGTTGTTGTCACGGGTGCCAAAGCGTCACGCAGGCCAAAAGACAACACCAAACTATAATATAGAAACGTTAGAGGCGGCAATAGTAACGATTAGATCGTTGTAATCAAAATCAAAATTAGGACTATCTTCGATGCCGAATGTAATTCCACGATTAGTTGATCCAAAACTCTGGAACTGGGAGGTGCCACCTGAGTTGGCCTCAGAGTAAGATGAATAGAGCTTCGACTCATTGCCATCGGCTATCAGTAGCATTCCATAGTTTTGGGTTGGGTTGAGCGGAATACTGTCTATAACCTTACTTTGTTGATAGCTTGGGAGAATAGAAGCGCTCAAATAAGTTCCCTTAGATTTGGCGTTAACTAAAGCTGCCTCAAGATAACCAGCTGAACCAGGATTAATTGAAATGGATCCTGAAACAACTGCGCCAGTAATCGAATCTGCCTCATAAAAGGCCAGAGCATTATTAAAAGCACCGAGCCGTTGAACGGTCACTACAGGATTGATTGTTGATTCAGCAGTGCCAGTCCCTGGAAGAGTAAAAACACCTGTAACATTATCTGCAAACGAAGCTGTTACACTGTTTCCGTTAATATCAAGATTCTTAAGTGCTAGAGACACACCATTTCTTGTAGCCGTAGGGGTCCAAGTGCCTGCAGCAACCTGTACGTTTGCAGAGCCTCCAAACGATTTACCTTCTGAGGAAATCCATGTGCTGCCATTGTAAATTGAATCCAAGGTCAGCACACTATTGCTGGCCGAATTCGCAGACTGAAGAAGAGATACTGAATTAGTTCCGCTTGAAAGCCCAAAGTTTACAGAACCCCCGGTAGAGTCAACTCTTGATGCCCTGATTAAAACGTTTTGACTAAACCTTACTGAATCAGAGCCCAGTTTAGATGCTTGTCCTGACCAATTCCCATAATTAAAGACAACCGGAGTACTCGAAGATTTAAAATTTGTGAGATAGGACGAGGTTGAATCTCCGTTAAATCTAATGGTTGCAACACCAGGCGCTGGACGAGTTGAGAGGGAAAAAGATGTGACGCCATCTACAATCTTGCCTTCCCCAACCGTATTGCCTTGCGAATCAACAATTGAAGCAATACCCGCCTGTGGTCTGATGTACTTTTGCTGCTGACCAGTTCCGGAGTATCCGGTGGTAATTGGAGTTGTGTTGATCAGATTATTAGCAGCATCCGTCGAAGGTGCTATTGAAACACTTACAGAGCCAAAGTTTCCACCTTTCAAAGCCTTCACTGAAGCCAATGTATCTGTAATGAGGTACCAGTCTTGATAATCAATAAATGGTACGGTGTACCAGCTCTCTAATAGTGAGGCATTGATTGGGATAATGTCTGTTACAGGAGTCAAAAATGGAACTGTATTCCCTAAACCAGTTGCAAGATTGGCCTGCGCTAAATAATCATAACCAAGGCCTGGAGATTTTAAAGTGGCATTTGTTAACTTTCCGGAAGAGAATGTGAGGGTTGCAATTGCATAATTATAGGGATTAGGAACGCCAGAGGTATATGAGTCATTGCCTCTAATTTCAAAATCAACTATGTGATTACCCCCTTTGGATTGCATATAACCGCTGCCTGCTTGTGTCACGCTCAAGGAGCTGATATTTCCGTCAGTACCAACTGTTATAGAAAATTGAGCTGTTGCACTCAGAACCTGTGCTGAGGTCATTCCAGACGTCAGCGCGGGCTTCCAATCTTGTTTACTGAGGCCACCCCAACCTGTAAGTACTGTATTTGCGGTGCTAGGACTCAGATTTTCGATAATTGCTGGATCTTCAACATCAGTCTGCTTGTAATTAAAAAAGAGATAACCATCATTTGCTTGTGCATCTTGGCCGCCAAACCCATAGCCATAGGCACCAGCGGTGAAACCAGTTTTTGGTCCATTATATAGGCCTGTAGAAGTTGTAAAGTAACCACCGGATACACCGACTGTGGTTGGGTTGGAAGGAAGTAGATAAGGAGAAATGTCACCTCCTTTGCTGCCAACTCCATTGTAAATTGCTTGCGTCAAGCCAGGCGTGCTAGGAAAATAAACACTGTCGCCGTAGCTTGTTTGATTAATTGCATATAGAATACGGCCGGAATTTCCATTGGTGATAAATGGAATGCCTTGCCCAATCCCTTGGTTGTTCCCTTCCAGGACCCTTTGATAGTAGTGAGAATGTCCGTTGATATACGCATCAAATGAACCTTCAGGAAGGGCATTCAAAACCCTTTGCAAAACGGGATTACTCATATGATCATCAGGCTGTGATTTTCCCCATTGACCAGATGAATAAATTGGTTGGTGACCCATGATGATCTTCCACTTCGCCTTTGAGTTTGCCAACGATGTTTTGAGCCAATCAAATTGATCTTGACCATTACGGGAATCACTGGTCAAAACAGCGGCGGTAGTTGTTCCCGCGGCGTAAGGTTGAGTGGGGTCATAGGCATAATTAAATGGTGCTGTTTGCGTATTGTTCGTTCCAAAGCCATCGCTTAAGTTATAGTAGCCACCAGCATTCATCATTAGCCGCTGAGCATCTAATGAAAAAACTTCGATCAAAGGAGATCCAGTCTCCTGTTTGCCAAGTTCTACAGAATAATAAATTCCAGATTGACCAGTACCATCAGCTTTTTTGATTTTGACGTTCGTTTGCTTTGTGAGTAGTGTTGGGTTAGACAACCAACCAAAGTAATCAATAAATGGCTGGGGTACGGGTGTTGATGTTGGCCCCACTGGTGTGGCTGTATTGCTTGAGCCTAGTGATACATTCGCTTCAGAGTAGCCAATGCGAAGACCATAGTCATGATTACCAATAGTTGGCCAGAAACGGTTCACCCCATCAATACTTCCACCAACACCGCCTGTTACGGGGTTAGGGAATCCATTTGGATAATTGTATAGGTCATAAGGCCAAACGACATCACCAATATTTTGCTGATAAGGTGAACCCTTAAATTGCGGTGAAGGGTAAGGCGCCATAAAGTTATTATAATCTAAGCCATTTGCTGCATCTATTAGGGTGCTAGCACCCGTAGTATAAGTAAGATCCCCAAGACTTATTAGATCAGTATTGCTTAAAGACTGTACAAGTTTACCTACGGCAGCTTGTCCTGGACCCATTGAATTGATGTTTTTATTACCTATCCAGGCACCACCCGGGCTGTAATAGAATCTAGTGCCGTTTGTTCTATAGTTACCTGGGTCACCAATTATTCCAAAATTGAATTCAGCCATGAATGATTAAAAATTCAACTTGGAACTTAGCTTCCGTCGATTAAAGCAGGGTTAAAAAATAAATACGCCTTAAAAAATCAGAATAAATTTATGCCCACCTTGCTTTTGAGACCAAATTGATAAAGGAGTTTTGCCTTGGCTTAATCTTTTCATTATAACTTCCCCCAAACGCCTGGAACGGAATACAAGTATCTCAATATTGTAGTCAGTTCAATAGTTAAGGGCCCCTCGGATATTTTGAATTTAAGAGAATAGTAAAGGTGTTAACAGGCTGCTACTGGTGCGGCAAGGTGAAGAAGCGGATATAAAATGAATCTAGAAACTTAAATGGGGCCTCCTGAGAAAGTGAGACGGGGGCAAAACCGATAAAGAGCGCATCCCAGATGAGCTGAATCCCTGAAGTTCATGCAGGGCTGATCTGCGCACTCAAGATCGCGAAACCCGGCCCCTTTCTTGGTTCATTGCTGAGCAGTAGCTGGAGCCAATACGCAAAAAGAACAAAAAGAAGCTCCAGCAGCTTCTGGAGGTTCATAACCAGCACATTGATCGCAATGGTTGAACCCTGGGTCACCGCGAGCTTTTCACGAATCAGGCCGAGTCCATAGCGCCGCTTCCCTTGGCCGATCTTGCCTTCAACGGCATTCCTCTGTCGCTGGTCATCCATGAACTGCTGCCTCTCGGCAGCCACCAACTCGGGATCATTCTTTGGACGCCCCAGGCGTGGTCCGCTCAAACGGATTCCATGACGCTGACAGAATGCACGGTTTGATCTTGTGCGGTAGATCTGGTCAGCACAAATCACTTCTGGGTAGTGACCGTGGCGGCGACGATAGGTCATCGCTTGAGCCTTGAGGTCTTCTCCTTCGTTGTAGGGGTCGTAGCTCAGCCGATCAAGGAAGGTGAATCCCTCTCCTGTGACAGAGATTGAGATCTTGGCCCCGAACTCAACATTGCAACGAGCCTTGCCGCGAACAATGGGCCTGATGTGCGATTGGAACAGGCTCACGATTCGATCAGGGATGCTTCTACTGTCTGCGTGATAGAGAATGGTCTGCTGGCGGACCAGCTCACTAACGACCAGCAGCTTCTGGTAGATATGCCGTCCGGCCGCCAGAAGACAGCCACCACAGGCGATCA
>Ga0209598_10001960_pt1 | contig 16441 bp, 10 predicted proteins | sample M_140807_EF_Meta_FD_187317 | JGI IMG/M metagenome (GOLD analysis project Ga0209598, IMG submission 187317) | Freshwater microbial communities from Lake Montjoie, Canada to study carbon cycling - M_140807_EF_MetaG (SPAdes) (version 2) | ecosystem: Environmental > Aquatic > Freshwater > Lake... | reverse complement strand
GTCTGCTTGCCGTCTTCAGCCTTCACGAACACCTGATTCAGTAGGGTGACTTCCTTGAGAACTTTCTGAACGGCACCGTCGATCATCTTGTTCACGATGTCTTCAGGCTTGCCTGATTCAGCCGCTTTCTGTTGAGCGATAGAGCGCTCCTTCTCAATGAAGGCCGCATCAACTCCCGAGGCATCGATTGCCCGCGGGCGGCTGGCAGCGATGTGCATGGCTAAATCCCGTGCAAGCGGCACGTCACCTCCCTCGACATCAATGATCACGCCGACTTTGGAGCCACCGTGGATGTAGCTGGCGAGGTGACCATGCGCAGCAAATCGCTCAAAACGGCGAATCGTCATGTTCTCGCCGATCTTGCCGATGAGCGCAGTACGGGTGCTCTCGACAGTGCCTTCACCCATGGGTAGCGCGGAAAGCGCCGCTACATCCGTCGGATCTTGTGTCGCAACCAGCGCGGCGACGCCGTTCGCGAGCGCCATGAAATCGTCGTTCTTCGCGACGAAATCGGTCTCGGAATTGAGTTCAACGATCGAACCCGTCTTGCCATCGGCACTCACGTGGATAGCGACCACGCCCTCGGCCGTGATCCTGCTCGCGGCCTTGCTCGCCTTGTTGCCGAGCTTGACGCGAAGCAGTTCCTCCGCCCGGTCAAGGTCACCATCGGCCTCGGTCAGTGCCTTTTTGCACTCCATCATTGGAGCGTCAGTCTTTTCGCGAAGCGTTTTTACGAGGGATGCGGTGATTTCAGCCATCTTGAGTGCTTTTTGAATACTTGGAGGGAGGGAGGGCAAGGACCCGAATGAATCAGGCCGTCGGGGTCGCGTCGTGTGCCGCAAGCTCGGATTCGAGTTCAACGAATTCGTCTTCGCCAGCGGTCTTGACGATGTCGTGCAAGGCCTGCGAACGGCCGGCGAGAATCGCATCGGCGATGCCGGATGCGTAAAGGCGAATTGCCTTGCCGGAGTCGTCGTTACCCGGAATCACGTAATCGATTTCTTCGGGCGAATGATTGGTGTCAACCACGCCGATCAACGGAATCCCCAGCTTGCGGGACTCGGTCACCGCGATTTTGTGATAACCCACGTCGATCACAAAAATGGCATCGGGCAAACCGGCCATGTCCTTGATGCCACCGATGCTTTTGGTCAATTTTTCGTGCTCGCGCTGGGTCAGCAACGCTTCTTTTTTGGACAGGCGCTCGAAGCTACCGTCGGCAACCATCGCGTCCATATCCTTCAGGCGCTTGATCGAGGTCTTGACGGTCTTGAAGTTGCTCAACATGCCGCCCAGCCAGCGCGCATCCACGTACGGCATGGCGCAACGGCGAGCCTCTTCCGCGATGATCTCACGCGCCTGGCGCTTGGTGCCGACAAAAAGCACCGTGCCGCGATTGGCGGACAACCGACGGACATACTTGACCGCCTCGTCGTACATGACAACGGTCTTTTCGAGGTTGATGATGTGAATACGATTGCGATGGCCGAAAATATAGGGGGCCATCTTGGGGCTCCAGAAACGGGTCTGGTGTCCAAAGTGGACGCCCGCTTCCAGCATATCGCGCATGGAGTGCTGCATGATGAGATACCTTCTATGATCTGGGTTGGGACTCACGCACCGTCGAAGTCTTGCAGAACACCCACAAAACACCCTGTGATCCCGGTGCGCGCGCTCCGTTGCCCGACGCCGTCAGACGTCTGGGAAACGGGTTGTTTGGGGCGTTTCACCGCCCCGCTGCTTCGCATTTCACTGCGAAGCCTATAATTCTAACGTCTTTCGGTCCGCGCGCGCCACCCTACTTTTTGTCTGTACTCAACGTTTCCATCCTGTTATGCCGATTTCGATCAAGACCGTCCCTGAATTGAATGCCATGCGCACGGCAGGCAGGCTCGCCTCCGAAGTTCTGGATTTTATTACGCCTCATGTGGTGGCTGGTATCACAACCGCTGAGTTGGATCGCCTCTGTCACAACTACATGGTCGAGGTGCAGGGCACGGTACCCGCCCCGCTGAACTACTGCCCACCGGGGTATCAGCCCTACCCGAAGTCGATTTGTACCTCGGTCAACCACCAGGTTTGCCACGGCATTCCGGGCGATCGCGTTTTGAAGGCTGGTGACATCATCAATCTCGACATCACCGTCATCAAGGATGGTTGGCATGGGGATACCAGCCGGATGTTCGTTGTGGGCGAACCTTCGATAGCCGCCAGACGGCTTTGTGAGACGGCCTATGAATGCCTGTGGCTGGGGATCGATCAGGTCCGGCCCGGTGCTCGACTAGGTGACATCGGTCACGCAATCCAGCGCCATGCCGAGGGTCGCGGATTTTCGATCGTGCGAGAGTTTTGTGGTCACGGAATCGGCAAGCGGTTTCATGAAGAGCCACAAATTCTTCACTACGGAAAACCGGGGACTGGCGAAATTTTGGCACCCGGCATGACGTTCACGATCGAGCCCATGCTCAACGCAGGTCGACGCGAGATTCGTGAGATGGCCGACGGGTGGACCATCGTGACCAAAGACCACAGCCTCTCCGCGCAATGGGAGCACACCGTTTGCGTTACCGAAACGGGCGTTGAGGTCCTGACGGTATCCGACGCGTCTCCTGGGCGCCCAGCCCATTGAGAGACGCACCCCTGGACTCGTCACCGCTTGAGCTTCGGGAGGCGTGGCGCGCATCACGCGACGCGACGCTCGCACAATTTGACCAGCACCGACAGCCGAAGCGCCTCCTGAGGCAGCTATCGCTTGCAACGGACCGTACCCTGCGGGCGCTTCTCCGAAGCTTCCCGATCCCGGCCGACGCCGCACTCATCGCGGTAGGCGGCTATGGGCGCGGCGAGATGTACCCGAATTCAGATGTGGATCTGTTGCTGTTGAGGCCTGAAATTGCCGATTCGGACGCGGCCTACGAGCGCTTTGTGAGTGCCTGCTGGGATCTCGGGTTCGAGATCGGACACTCGGTCAGAACGGTTCAGCAGTGCCTGGACGAGGCGCAGGCGGACATTACCGTGCAGACCGCCCTCCTTGAGTCCCGTTGGCTTGCGGGGAGCCGCACCGCTGCGCAAAATCTTGTCCAACGACTGGATGCGGCGCTCGACCCAAGGCGGTTTCTGCAGGGCAAGCTCGCTGAAATGCGCCAGCGGCACGCACGTTACGAAAATACGCCCTACAGCCTCGAGCCCAACTGCAAAGAAAGTCCGGGCGGGTTGCGCGACCTTCAGGTGGTGCTTTGGATGAGCCGTGCATCTGGGTTTGGTCGAAGCTGGACCGAATTGGGGCGAGCGGGGTTGATTTCTCATTCCGAGGCGCGGGGTATCGCGATTGCTGAACGCACCCTGGCTCAGATTCGAATCGCCCTGCACCGGATCGCAGGGCGCAGGGATGATCGTCTGGGGTTCGACCTGCAGGCTGGAGTCGCCAACACGCTTGGGTTTTCAGCAGTCAACCCCGCGACGACACCGATCCGCGGTCAGCGTCAGGCTAGCGAAGCCCTTATGCAGCGTTATTACCGCGCTGCAAAGCTCGTCACCCAGGCCACCAGCTTAATTGTGTCGGATCTCGAACTCCGTCTCGCACCGTCGGTCGAGGGTGCCGAACCTGTGCCAATTGATCACGAATTTCAGGATATCCGAGGCAACCTCGATGTCCGTGATGTGGGCCTCTTCGAGCGTGATCCATCGGCGATCCTGAGAGCTTTTTTGGCCGTTGCCAAGCGCCCCGCCCTGGGCGGCATGACGTCGCGCACCCTGCGCGCGATCTGGCGAGCCCGGGCCCGTGTCGATGCTCGATTTCGCCAAGACCCCGCAAACCGCGCCCTCTTCATGAGCTTTATGCAGATGCCCACGGGCATCACACGAGGGTTACGCCTCATGAACCAATGGTCGGTACTTGGGCGGTATTTGCCGGAGTTCCGACGCATTGTTGGGCGGATGCAACATGACCTGTTTCATGTCTACACGGTCGATCAGCACATCCTCACCGTCGTGCGCAATTTGCGGCGATTCTTTCTCCCGCAGCATGCGCACGAATACCCATTCTGCAGCGAGCTCGCCGCATCTTTCGATCAGCCTTGGCGGCTCAGTCTTGCTGCGTTGTATCACGACATCGCCAAGGGCCGCGGCGGCGATCACTCAGAACTCGGGCGTCAAGATGCGCTGAAGTTCTGCCGTCGACACGGCGTTTCCAACGCCGACGCAGAATTGGTCGCCTGGTTGGTAGACCACCACCTGCGAATGTCCTCGATCGCCCAAAAACAGGACGTTCACGATCCAGACGTCATCGATTCGTTCGCGCAATTTGTTCAAAGCGATGAGCGACTGGTGGCCCTATATCTTTTGACTGTGGCCGATATCCGAGGCACGAGTCCGAAAGTCTGGAATGCCTGGAAGGCTAAGCTTCTAGAGGATTTGTTCCGCGGCACTCGGGCGCGCCTCGTCCGAGGGCGAGAAGGCACCGAGCTGCACGAAGACAACCGCCGTACCGAAACGGTTCACGCTCGCAAGCAGGAAGCGATCCGGCTCATGCGCCAGCATACGCTCGACGAGGAAGCCTGGTCCCCACTCTGGAACGTACTCGATACAGCGTACTTCCTGCGCCATGAGCCAATCGATATTGCCTGGCACGTACGAGCACTCTGGCGCCATCTTCGAAGCTCGAAGGCGGTCATCAAATCGCGGGTAGCGACGGTTTGCGAAGGTTTTCAGGTCGTCGTCTGGATTCCGGAGCAGCCCGAACTGTTTGCCCGAATCTGCGAGTATTTTGATCTTCGAGGACTTTCGGTTCTCGACGCCCGTGTCACGACAACACGGGGCGGATGGGCACTCGATCAGTTCCTGGTGACTCAGCCCGACTGGGCCGAGCACGCCCGTGACATCCTGAACCTGATTGAAACCGAATTATTGGCCCGCCTGGCCTCGCCTGACCCGATGGGGCCTCCCGTCCGCGGTCGACCGTCGCGACGCTCACGATTTTTTCCGGTTGAACCAGCCATTGAATTGGTTCCGGATGGCCGAGGCGAACGTTGGTTGCTGTCCGTGCGCGCCAACGACCGAACCGGACTTCTGTACGCGATTGCCCGTGTATTTGCCAAACACCAGATCAATCTGCACACCGCCCGCATCACGACCTTAGGCGAACGTGCTGAGGACACCTTCCTGGTTGAGGGCGCTGCACTGGCCACTGGCAGCGGCCAAATTCAGTTCCAAACCGAGTTACTGGCCGCCCTCGCCGGCCCTTAGGTTGTTCTCGAGCCAAGTGCGAAACTCAGGCCCAATTTCGGCGTGATCGCGTCCTAGGGCAACAGTCGCCTGGAGATAACCCAGCTTAGATCCACAGTCGTAGCGCTTCCCTTCAAATCGGTAGGCAAGCACGGGTTCATCATCGAGCAGCCGTGCAATTGCGTCCGTCAGCTGAATCTCGCCCCCCTTCCCAGGACTTTGCTTGGCGAGATGCTGAAAGATGCGAGGTGTCAGCAAATAGCGGCCGACAACAGCCAACGTAGAAGGCGCGTCCTCCGGTTCGGGTTTTTCGATAATGGTCCGAATTCGGTCGGTCCGCTCACCCCAGGGGGTACCACCAACGATGCCGTACGCACGCGTCTCGGCTCGCGGCACTTCCTGGACGGCAACCAAACTGGCATGGTGCTGACTGAACAAATGCGTCATCTGAGCCATTACCTCAGGCCCGCCTTCCACCGGGCGCATCAAATCATCGGCCAAAATCACCGCAAAAGGTTCGTTGCCGACAACGGGTTGTGCGCACAAGACGGCATGGCCGAGGCCGAGAGCCTGTCCCTGACGCAAGTAAATGCAGCGCACTCCAGGTGGCAAAACCGCCCGCACCATTTCAAGCAGCTCGGTCTTGCCTTTAGTTTCGAGGTCTGCTTCCAGCTCGTAGTTCACGTCGAAGTGGTCCTCGATTGCCCTTTTGCTGCGGCCCGTGACAAAAACCATTTCGGTGATCCCCGCCGCGACGGCTTCTTCGACGGCGTACTGAATCAGGGGCTTGTCAACGATAGGCAGCATCTCCTTGGGCTGCGCCTTGGTCACAGGCAAAAATCGGGTGCCAAGACCGGCTACTGGAAACACTGCTTTTCGAACTCGCTTTTCATCCATCCAGCATTCTCCGCAGGAAATCAATTTCATCAATCACCGGGACGCCGAGTTCGAGCGCACGATCGAGCTTACTGCCCGCCTCTTCACCGGCGAGGACGAAATCAGTGCGTTTTGAAACTGAACCGGCCACTTTGCCACCGGCCAAACGAATCCGCTCGGCCGCTTCTTCACGGCTTAGCGTTGGAAGGCGTCCCGTGATCACCCAGGTCTGACCCGAACAAACACCTGACGGGATTTTGATCTCTTCCTCGACCGTTCCGACCGACTCCTCGGAAATATTTTGCCACCCGACCTTTGTGCCCGTTCCCACTGGCCATCGGACCCCGCCTGCCCGAAGCGCATCAATCACCCGTAAGTTGTGCGGCTGGGCAAAGAAATCGCCAATCGACCCGATGATTTCAGATCCTATCCCTTCGAGTGGGACCATCAAGAGGGGGTCTGAGCGCTGTCGGCGACGTTGATTTTCTTTTTGAACTGCCAATTTCTGGTCAAGTCGTTCGGTCCAGTCTTCCTGAATGATGGGATCGAGGTCACCGTAGGCCCGAGCCAGGATCCGTGCAATCTCTTCGCCCACATGACGGATACCCAGCGCGAACAAAAACCGCTCCAGTCGAACTTCGCGAGAGGCCGCGATCGCCTGCACCAAGTTACTCGCTGCACGCGATTCTTCCCGCGGATTTTTTGCGCGGAAGAGCGGTGCAAGCACTTCCGTTGACAGGCGGTACAAATCGGCCGGGGTTTGGACAAGCTCATGCTCGACCAGTTGATCGATGATTTTCTCGCCAAGACCCTCGATGTCCATGGCTCGACGCTGAGCAAAGTGGCGTAAAGCCTGACGGCGCTGTGCACCACAAAAAAGACCACCCATGCAGCGGAGCACCGCCCCATCGGGCTCGCGTGCGACTGTGGAGCCGCAAACGGGACATGCGATGGGCATGACGAACGGGCGTGTCGTTGACAGACGCTGCTCCGATACCCGCCGGACCACTTCCGGGATGACGTCGCCCGCCCTGCGAACAATCACGGTATCGCCAATCTGAAGATCCTTGCGCCGAATCTCATCCTCGTTATGCAGGGTTGCGTTCGAGACCGTTACACCGCCGACAAACACCGGTTCAAGCTTCGCAACGGGTGTCAAAGCCCCCGTGCGTCCCACCTGAATTTCGATGTCTAGAAGTCGCGTCATCGCCTCTTCGGCCGGAAACTTGTGTGCAATCGCCCATCGAGGCGAACGCGCAACCCATCCCAGCTTGTCCTGCAAGTCCCGAGGGTTAACTTTATAAACGACGCCATCGATTTCGTATGGAAATTCATGGCGTTGCGCCAGGACACGAGTCCAAAACCTTAAGAGTCCAGAGCTGCCAAGAATGGTTTCCCGACAAGGCCCCACCGGCAATCCCAGGCTGACAAACCATTCGAGTAACCCTGACTGAGTGGGGGGAAGCTGTTGGCGGGTCCGGTCGTCGACGGTTCCAATGCCATAGGCAAAAAACCGTAAAGGCCTCTGCGACGTGATTTTCGGATCGAGTTGTCGAAGGCTGCCGGCGGCGGCGTTTCGGGGATTTACGAACTCACGCTCACCCTTGGCGCGCTGGGTCTGATTAAGTTGTTCAAAATCGGCCCGAAACATCAAAACCTCACCGCGAACCTCGAGCAGTTCAGGCGCAGCCAGGGTGCGGGGAGTTAAACGTAGCGGAATCGCCCGAATGGTTCGGATATTGAGCGTGACATCCTCGCCCGTGCTGCCATCGCCACGGGTCGCGGCCTGAACCAGGTGACCGTTCTCGTAACGCAGAGAGACCGCTAACCCATCGAACTTCAACTCAGCGTCGAACTCTAACAGTCCATCCGCCGCAAGGTCCCCCTGCAAAATCAACGCCTCGCGGGCACGGCGATCGAATGCCGTGATGTCAGCGTCCTCAAATGCGTTCCCAAGCGAAAGCATCGGCACGTGATGCGTGACCGATCCAAACATCTCGGCGGGGGCGCCACTGATCCGTTGGGTTGGCGAATCCGGTGTAATTAATGCCGGGAATGCGACCTCAATCGACTGTAGTTCACGCCATAGCGCGTCGTAACTTGCGTCTGGAACCTCCGGCGCATCTAACCCGTAATAGCAATGATCATGATGAGCGATGAGCGCGCGAAGTTCTAGCGCACGCGATCCGGCCGCTTCATCGTCCATCTCCATGAACTGCGGCCCGGGTCAGTTAAAGAGTCGCAGAGCGAGTGCAGACCCTGGCTGAATATCCGCTGCAACGAGTGTTGAGGCACGCTGCTCGAGTTGGGCCCGGATCACTTCGAGTTGGTTCGGACCGAGCGCCTGAGCCGCGTCGTCGACCAGCCTTCCCCCAAGTCTTGCAACCAAACGCCGGGCGCAATCGACCATCGCCCCCCAAGGATCTTCCTCTAATTCGGCCCTTGGCAGATCGAGCAACAACGAGATCCGGTTCGGACGATCGCCCAGCGACAGCGAATACAGAATGCCGCCCCTGGACTCCAGTGCGACCCATCGTCCATTCCCACGCTCGACCAAGCCATTTTCGGCAGCGACCTGCGCAAGATCGGCCTGGTGAAGACTCACTGAGGTATCCACATGAATCATCAATTGGGCATCCTGCGACGCGCAAAAGGCATCCAGTTCGCGCGCTCGCGACAACGTCTCAGCCATATCTGGCTTGGAGTACTGGGCATCAAGCTGCAACGCCAGGGCTTCAAGCCCTTCCAGAAATTCAGAAAAATCTACGCCATTCAGTGGGCCGTTTCGATTAGCCAGCAGAACACCAGCGCGCAGTGCGCGATAGGAACGCGACGCCCGGGGTGGCTCCCACTGCGTGCCCACTGGAACATCGTTCGCCGGGCAGGCATCTTGAGTCACTGGCTTAGAACCGGCACGTCGCAAGAGATGCGCCGCTGCGATCAGCCGATCGCCGGGCAATGCGTGCTGAAACATGAGCGTGACCGCGCATTCGACCCGTGGGTCCAGAATCGAATCGCCGATCCTCCCGTCATCGACTTCTACTTGGTGGTCCAATGCCTCGACAGGTGTAGCACCCATCCCATCATCCGACGCACTGTCGTGACCCGAACTCGAAACACTCGAAGACTCGGCATCAAAAAACGGTTCACGGAACACCGGTTCATCCCGCCCGCCAGATTCGCGACTTGGGGAATGCTCGCCCAAGCCCCCCGCTACAGATCCCTGGCCGCGCCTTGAGGCTTCCCTGAAACTCTGCCATGCGTTGTAGCCAAGCACCGACACGATCGCGATAACAGAAAGGATGACGATGCTGAGTTCGAGCGAATTAAGGTTCATGCTGCTTCTGCCATTCGTTCTGCGGCGTCCAGATCAACCGCGACTATGCGGGATACGCCCCGCTCCTGCATGGTCACGCCGATTAATTGCTCAGCGAATTCCATGGCAATTCGATTATGAGTAATAAACAAGAACTGAGTTTGATCAGCCATGGTGCGAACCATACGACAGTAGCGCTCCGTATTGGCGTCGTCCAGCGCTGCATCGACTTCATCCAGGAGGCAAAATGGCGCTGGGTTGAGCTGAAACAGCGCGAATACCAGAGCCGTAGCTGTCATTGCCTTTTCGCCGCCCGAAAGAAGCTGTATGGACGTGTTGCGCTTACCCGGGGGTTGCGCGGTCACGTGGAGGCCGGCGTCTAAAATTTCTTCGCCGGATAATGTCAGTCGGGCCTCACCGCCGCCAAACAACAAGGGGAAAAGCCGGCCGAAATGCTCATTGACGCGATCGAAGGTTTCACGCAGAAGTTCGCGGGTTTCCCGATCAATACTGCGAATAGCCCCTTCGAGGGTCTGCATCGCCTGATTTAAATCCGCCGACTGGGACTCCAGAAACGACGTACGCTCGCGAGCCTCATTCAGTTCATCCAGTGCCGCGAGATTAACCGACCCCAAGGCAGCAATGGCGCGGGCGAGACGGGTGGCTTCATGTTGCAGATGCGAAGTTGTCGGCTGTGGAATGAAGCGTGCCCGCAAGGCCACTTCGTCAACTACAGTCCCAGTCTCGGCCTGGGCCTCAGTGATTTGCGACAAGACCTGCTCCAGCATCAGGCGGGCCGCTTGCTCCTCAAGCTGGTGCTGTTGAATTCGAGCCCGGATCGGATCAAGACTCCGCTCCTGCACGAGGCGCTCTCCATCGACCTGACGCAGAATCAGACTAAGGGCGTCGAGATCCGACCTGGCACTACCTAGCGCGGATTCGGCCAAGTCCCGGCGAGCCCGAGCGGATTCGAGAGACTCTTGTGCTTCATTCGCGTTCAGGCCTGCGAGCTTCTGATGTTGAATCTCCACATCCTCGAGAGCTCTTTGAAGCTCCGCCGCAGCACTGGCGCGTTGTTCCTCAGCGCGCGCCGCACGGGCGCGGGCTTCCCGAAGCTCAAACGCGGTTTCCTGATCTTGATGCTCAAGTCCTTTCAGAGTGGTTTTCACTTGGCTTAAGTGAGCCTGTCCGTCAGCAGAGGCTAGGCGAACGCGTTCCAGATCTAAGGTCTGTTGCTCACGGAGCTTCTGTGTCTGAGTGACTTCAAGTTCGGCGGTTTCTGCCAGCCGGTTTTGCTCATCGGACTCCGATTGCGCCTCGAGCCACTCAGCTTCCATCCGACGCCTTGCCTCGAGCGCCCGGGTTCGGGTTTGCAAAAGGCTATCCGCCGATTGTCGGCATTGGGAGGCCAAACGAACCGCTGCTCTCGACGCTTCGCGGGCTGAGACCAAGGCCTGCTGACCCGACTGATGGGCTTGATGCGCCTGTTCGACCCGAGCAGCCTCTTTGTCCACACGCAATTTCGACTCGATCCACTCGCCGTTAAGAACTGACAACTCGTTCTGTCGAGCCAAGAGGCCATCCTGCTCACTGTCCGGATGATGAAATTGCACGCCGAACCGACCAATCCGATGGCCCGCCAGAGTCACAAATTCATGACCAGGTGCCAGTTGGTCACGCTGATCGAGGGCCAACTCGACCGATTCCACAACCCAGCATCCGTGCAGCCAGTGAGTTAGAAGCGCCAGAATCTGCGGTTGATCACTGCGAATGCAAGCATTCAGGAGTCGGGCCCCGACATGCGGCGGGCGTGAGTCAAGCGCAGGTTGACTGTTGGTGGGAATCGCTTCAATCGCCTCAAGACTGATTGCCAAGCGCCCCGGTGGAGGGTCATCAATCAATCTGCTCGCATTGAGGCCTTGCCCTCCCCGCAGGGTACCGACCCGTTCCCGCAGTACGGCTTCGACTGCCACTTCCATGCCCACATCAATCGACATCCCCTGCCAGATCGGCTGGGCACTCTCAAGCCCATGCTTGGCCAGCCAGGGGCGAATCCGGCCCTGCCCACCGAATCGGGCCTGCAACTGCGCCAATGCAGATCGACGGGCCTCGAGTTGTGCCGCATGAGATTTCGCACTCCGTAACTCGTCGTTGGTCAGATCCCGAGCCTTTTCAAGCAATACACACGTTGCTTCGGATGCCGTAAGTTCTGTATTCGCTGCTGCCTCGCCGCGCTCGGCGTCATCGGCCGCGACTTGTGCCAGCTGAACCTCGGCTTCCGTCGGTTCGTGCTGCGCAGCCTGGGCTTGACGTTGACGCTCCATCCGATGCTGGGTGGCTGCGATACGCTCTCTCGCTGAGCGCGCACGGGCTTGAGCCACTTCGAGCAATCGCTGCGAGTTGGCCATTGCCAAGCGGGCGGTCTCGAGCGCCTGTTGCAACGACCAGGCCGCGCGCTCCGCGCCCTCGAGCGTTGTCCGTACGGCTGCGAGTTCTTGGCTCAGGGCCGCGCCCCGTGCCTCGGCTTGTTCGATCCTGGCCTCACTCTCTGCCCGGTCCTGTTCAGCACGTTCGATGGCGCCCGATGCGAGATCCCGTCTTGCCTGGCCGGCCTTGAGGCGCTCAGCCGCCTCTCCGCGAGCCGTCTCAACCCGGCGAATTTCGGCTTCAACGGCAGCCAACTCAGAACCAATTTGGTAATACTCGCCTTGCCGCGCGTGAACCCGTTCACCCAATTCGAAATGCGCCTCGCGCTGTCGGGTGAGTTCGACTTCAAGCTGCTTCAAGGAGTCTGTGGCCGCGTCGAACTCAACCTGCGCGGTCGCTAAGGATTCAGCGGCAGTGGTGCGCTGCTGGCTAGCCTCGTCGCGTAACAAAAGTCGCAGTAACTGCTGCTTTTCCAGCCGTTCGGCTTCAAGCTGGCGCAGACGCTGGGCGACGATCGCCTGTTTCTCGAGCTTGGCGATCCGTTCATGCAATTCGGCGAGCAGATCAGTCACGCGGCTTAGATTGTCCCGCGTGTCGGCCAAGCGCTCTTCGGTCTGGCGGCGCCGTTCGCGGTAGCGGGAAATACCAGCCGCTTCCTCCAGAAAGCCACGCAGATCTTCGGGTCGTGCCTCCAGGATGCGAGCGATCATGCCCTGGCCAATAATGGCGTACGCGCGAGGGCCCAGACCGGTTCCCATAAACAGATCGTGCACATCGCGACGGCGAACGCCCTGATGATTGATCTGATACACGCTTTGACCATCCCGGCTGAGAATTCGGCGTACGGAGAGCTCGGAATAAGCGGCCCAAGGCCCACCAAGGCGCCCACCGGCGTTTTCAAACAGAAGCTCAACGCTGGCTCGGGCAGCAGCGCGACGGCCGTCCGAACCCGAAAAGATCACGTCTTGCATCGAATCTCCGCGCAACTCACCGGCTCGAGTTTCGCCAAGAACCCAACGAACCGCATCCATGATGTTGGACTTACCGCAGCCGTTCGGGCCGACAATCCCGATCAGTCGGCCTGGGAGCTCAATGGTGGTTGGATCCACAAATGACTTGAATCCAGCAAGCTTGATTTGTTTGAGTCGCACAACGATCTGGGAAGCGGGGTGCTCCGTAGGGTCAATAGCCATCCACGCGCGGGTTGCCGCGCTGGCTGCGCCTATAATAATCGGCTTCGCGCTATCCGCCGCTGGAGCCCAATCGCATGTCATCGAAACCGAGCAAGACGCTCGAAACCTTCCCCAATCCGTCACCGCAGCGCGATTACCTGATTCATTTTCAGGTGCCTGAATTTACATGCCTCTGTCCGCTCACGGGGCAGCCAGATTTTGCAACCATGACAATTGACTGCGTTGCCGATCAGCGGTGCGTTGAACTCAAGAGCCTGAAGCTCTATTTTTGGTCCTTTCGCGACGAGGGCGCTTTTCACGAGGCTGTCACGAACCGGATTCTTGACGATCTCGTCGCCGCCATTGCACCGCGATATCTCAAGCTCACGGCTCGCTGGTATGTTCGCGGAGGCATTTTCACCAATATCGTGGTCGAACATCGGGCCCCGGGCTGGGTGCCAGCCCCGCGCGTCGAACTCGACTCATTCCAACCTGAATCTGCCATCCGGGGATGAACACCCGTCTGGGGGCGCTTCAGCCCTACCCCTTCGAGCGCCTTCGAGTCTTAACCGAGGGTATCGTGCCTGCCCCCGGTCGCACGCCCATCGATCTTTCGATCGGCGAACCGAAACATGCGACACCGGTCTGTATTCCCGATGCTCTTGTGCGCGGCTTGGATGGACTGTCGACCTACCCCGCAACCCTTGGTTCGGCGGCACTGCGGGAGGCGATTGCCGACTGGATCTGTCGGCGTTACAACCTCAGCCGGCTTGACCCTCACCGTGAGGTGCTCCCCGTTAATGGATCCCGGGAGGCGCTCTTCGCATTTGCCCAGACGGTGATCGATTCCGGTAACTCATCGTTGCCGCCCCTCGTTGTCATGCCCGACCCCTTCTATCAGATCTACGAAGGGGCTGCCCTGTTGGCGGGCGCGTCACCCTATTTCGTGTCGCAGACCCCCGAACACGGTTTCGCCTGCGACTGGTCGGCCATCGAACCCGAGATTTGGGAGCGGACCCAGCTGCTGTTTGTGTGCACACCCGGCAATCCGACCGGGCGGGTCATGACCCTGGAAGAGTGGCGCCTCTTGTTCGCCCTCGCTGACAAACACGACTTCATCATTGCGGCCGACGAATGCTATTCCGAGATCTGGTTTGAACAGCCCCCATTAGGCGCGCTCGAAGCCGCACAGGCACTCGGACGTGTTGATTGGCGTCGTCTGGTGGTGTTCTCGAGCTTATCGAAGCGCTCGAGTGTCCCCGGTATGCGGTCTGGCTTCGTCGCCGGCGACGCGGAGGTCATCGCTCCGTTCTTGCGTTACCGGACCTACCACGGCAGCGCAATGGGTTTGCCAATTCAGGCCGCTAGCGTTGCCGCATGGCGGGATGAAACGCATGTCATCGAGAATCGAGCCCTGTATTCGGCCAAGTTTGATGCGGTTCTACCAGTGCTTCAGAATTGCTTAGAGGTCACGAAACCCGATGCGGGTTTTTATCTCTGGGCTGGCGTCCCGGGTGGCGATGATCTGAGCTTCACCCTGGAGTTGTTACGTCAAGCCAACGTTCGAGTGCTTCCTGGCAGCCTGATTTCGCGAGAGTCTGGCCTGGGCCTCGGTCGACTTGGCTCGACTCAAGGTCCGGCCTCGTCTCCAGGTTCCGGTCGCATTCGGATTGCACTCGTTGAACCGCTCGATCGATGTCTCGAAGCGGCTCATAGAATGGCCGAGCTAATCGGTTCAACTGCTTGATCCTGAACAATTTACTGATCTACCCACCACTGCCACCCACTACAGCCATCACCATGAACGCACTTCAATCGGCCATTGAATCCGCCTGGGACCGTCGCACTGAACTTTCACCGAGCAGTGCGTCCATCGAAATCCGGGAAGCCGTCGATCACGTCCTGGCCGAGCTCGATACCGGTCACCTTCGGGTCGCGGAGAAAATCGATGACCAGTGGGTCACTCACCAGTGGCTCAAGAAAGCGGTCCTTCTTTCCTTCAGGTTGCACGATAACGTTCCCATGCACGCCGGTGATTTGGGGTTTTTCGACAAAGTCCCGAGCAAATTTGCAGGGTGGACCGCTGAACAGTTCCGCGCCGGTGGGTTCCGGGTCGTTCCACCTGCGGTGGCTCGGCGCGGCTCGCACATCGCAAAAAATGTCGTCTTGATGCCCTCTTACGTCAACATCGGTGCCTACGTCGATGAAGGGACGATGGTCGACACCTGGGCGACCGTCGGCTCATGCGCCCAGATCGGGAAAAACGTCCACCTATCCGGGGGCGTTGGAATTGGCGGCGTACTCGAGCCCTTGCAGGCGAATCCGACCATTATTGAAGACAATTGCTTTATCGGCGCCCGCTCCGAGGTCGTTGAAGGCGTGATCGTTGAGCGCAATGCAGTCCTGTCGATGGGGGTCTTTATTGGCGCCAGCACCCGAATCGTCGACCGCGCAACCGGTGAAATTTTTCAGGGTCGGGTACCCTCGGGCGCTGTTGTGGTGCCTGGCTCCATGCCATCCAGCGGCGGCGTCAGTTTGTATTGTGCGGTGATCGTTAAGCGGGTCGATGAACAAACCCGCGCCAAAACCGCGATCAACGAACTGTTGCGCGACTGATTCCAAGCAAACGCACCATGCACGCCCATCAAGACCCTGCTCTGGCGGTCAGGAAACTGACCGAGGCACTGATCTCAAAACGCTCGGTAACCCCCGATGATGCCGGTTGTCAGGACCTTATAGGGCAGCGCCTTGACGCCCTGGGCTTCCAATGTGAAACCCTGGCCGCCAACGGCACCACCAACCTTTGGGCGGAGCGTGATGGTGGGCGTCCGGGGCCATTATTTGTGTTCGCCGGACACACGGACGTTGTGCCGCCAGGGCCACTTGAGGCATGGGGTTCAGACCCCTTCGTCCCAACCGAACGGAATGGGCGCCTCTACGGTCGGGGTGCGGCCGACATGAAAACCTCACTGGCCGCGTTCGTGGTCGCGACCGAAGACTTCGTAGCCAGGCGTCCGGAACACCATGGGCGTTTGGCGTTCTTGTTGACGTCTGATGAAGAGGGACCAGCCACGGACGGTACCGTGCAGATCGTGAACCGCTTCGAACAGGAAAGTCGCCGGATCGATTTTTGCGTCGTGGGCGAACCAACCTCATCCGAACGCTTGGGTGACATGATCAAAAATGGCCGCCGGGGTTCGCTCTCCGGTCGCTTGTCCGTAAAAGGTATTCAGGGGCACATTGCCTATCCCCACCAAGCCGACAATCCAATCCACCGCTTTGCGCCAGCCTTGACTGAGTTGGCTGCACACCACTGGGACGCCGGTAACGCCTTCTTTCCGCCCACTTCCTGGCAAGTTTCCAATTTGAACTCCGGAACAGGCGCGACCAACGTCATCCCTGGTGAATTGCAGGCCCTCTTCAATTT
>Ga0209598_10001959_pt1 | contig 16441 bp, 11 predicted proteins | sample M_140807_EF_Meta_FD_187317 | JGI IMG/M metagenome (GOLD analysis project Ga0209598, IMG submission 187317) | Freshwater microbial communities from Lake Montjoie, Canada to study carbon cycling - M_140807_EF_MetaG (SPAdes) (version 2) | ecosystem: Environmental > Aquatic > Freshwater > Lake... | reverse complement strand
GAACAAGGGGAAATAATGGGACCGACCTGGAATGATCATCTTGGTGCGCGGAGTTGGTTTTCTTGCTAAGGTTGTGGCATGGAAAGAAAGCCTCCTTGGCTCCGAGCCAAAATTCCCGGCGGGCCTGGCTACTTAAAGGTCCGTAATCTCGTGCAGGACAATCGTTTGCATACGGTTTGCGAAAGTGCCCATTGTCCTAATCTTGGGGAGTGTTGGAGCCGAGGAACGGCTACGATCATGATTCTGGGCGAAACTTGTACCCGCAGCTGTCGGTTTTGTGCGATTGCCACCGGAAAACCCGGCGAGGTGGATTGGGGGGAGCCAGCCCGTGTGGCGGATGCGGTTCGGATCATGGGTCTTAAACATGCGGTGATCACTTCGGTGGCTCGTGACGATCTGCCGGATGGCGGGGCGGAAATCTGGGCTCGAACTGTCCGAGCCGTAAGGAATGTAATTCCTGAAACCCATATCGAGGTGCTGATTCCGGATTTTAAGGGGAGGGCGGAAAGCCTGAAGACCGTGCTGGATGCCGAACCGGATATTTTAAACCATAACATGGAGACGGTGAGACGCTTGCAGAAGCCGGTCCGGGTTCAGGCGCAATATGACCGGAGTCTTGAGGTGTTGAGCCGGGCCAAGGCGAGGGGGTTTGTCACCAAGACGGGTTTGATGTTGGGAATCGGTGAAAAAGAGAAGGAGATTGAGGAGACCCTCGTGGATCTGGCGGAGGAAAGAGTGGATATTCTGACCTTGGGGCAATACCTGCGTCCCACGCCCAAACATCTGCCGATCGACCGCTGGGTGACGCCTGAAGAATTCGCCCGCTGGAAAGAGAGGGCGTTGGCGTTGGGTTTTGGAGTTTGTGAGAGTGGACCGTTGGTCAGAAGTTCGTATCACGCCGAAGAGCAGTCGGCCAAATACACGGGCGTGGAGGTGGTTTCGGCGAAAAGTTAGCTGGCTAACTCGGAGACCGAAGGGCAGGAGCAGACGAGGTTGCGGTCGCCGTGCACGGAATCGATGCGGGAGACCGGTGGCCAGTATTTCCAGTTACGAGTCCAGGGGGCAGGATAGGCGGCCTTTTCTCGTGTGTAAGGGCGGTTCCAGGAGTCGGATAAAACATCACTGGCGGGGTGAGGGGCGAGTTTAAGGGGATTTTTTGCACGATCCATGCGACCGGATTCGATCTCGGCGATTTCCTGGCGAATGGAGATGAGGGCATCGGCAAAGCGGTCCATCTCCTCTCGGGATTCCGATTCGGTGGGTTCGATCATCAGGGTGCCAGCCACCGGCCACGACATGGTCGGTGCGTGGAATCCGTAATCCATCAGACGTTTGGCAACATCCTCCACTTCAATTCCAGCTGAGGCTTTGAATGGGCGGAAATCGAGAATGAATTCATGGGCGACCCATCCTCCGGCACCACGATAGAGAATTGGATAGTGCTTGGAGAGACGGTGCGCGAGGTAGTTGGCGTTCAGAATGGCGACCTGGGTGCAAAGGGTGAGCCCTTTCGATCCAATCATGGCCAAATACATCCAAGGAATGACCAGAATACTGGCACTGCCGTAAGGGGCGGAGGCCACGGCTCCGACATGGCCGGATTCGGTGGGTAAAAGCGGATTGGAGGGAAGGTAAGGTGCCAGATGCGATGCGACGGCAATCGGACCCACGCCGGGGCCGCCACCGCCGTGGGGAATGCAGAAAGTTTTATGAAGGTTTAAGTGACAGGCATCGATGCCAAACTCCCCCGGGCGGCAGATCCCCACTAGGGCATTGAGGTTGGCCCCGTCCATGTAGACCTGACCGCCTGCGGCATGAACCTTTTGGCAGAGGTCTCGGATTCCTGCTTCAAAAACACCGTGGGTCGAGGGATAAGTCACCATCACGGCGGCAACCTTGGGTCCGTGCTCGCGGAGTTTTGCATCCAGATCGGAGTGATCGACATTCCCATTGGCGTCGCAGGCTACGGGAATGACACGGAACCCGGCTAAAACGGCACTGGCGGGATTGGTGCCGTGAGCGGAGACCGGAATTAGGCAAATATCACGAGCGATTTCCCCTCGGGCATGTTGCCAGGCACGTATGGCGAGGAGTCCTGCGTATTCACCTTGGGAACCCGCATTCGGCTGGAGAGAAACCGCAGGCAGGCCAAGAATCTCACCCAACCATTTTTCCAGTTCGTGGACCATCGCTAGGTAGCCGGCATTCTGGTCGGCTGGGGCAAATGGATGGGGATCGGATACGGACGCCCAACTCAAAGGAGTGAGTTCCGAGGCGGCATTCAGTTTCATGGTGCAGGAGCCGAGGGGAACCATGGACTGGGCGGGAGTGAGGTCTTTCTGGGCCAGATATCGGATGTAGCGGAGGAGTTCGTTCTCATTTCCGTGGGATGAAAAAACAGGATGACGGAGGGAGGGACTTTTTCGAATCAGAGAGCTGGTGATTTTTAGGGTGGGAGCCGTTTGACCGTAAGGTTTCCTCCCAAAAAACTCGACGATACGGTTGATTTCGGCGTCATCCGTTCTTTCGTCCAATGTGATTCCGATCTCGGTGTTGGAAAAAACGCGGAAGTTATAGCGGGCTTGTTTGGCGGCATTTAGGGCGGAAATAAGAACTTTGGCGGGTGCCTGAATACGAAGGGTGTCGAAATTGGAGGAGTGCACGATCTTGAGCCCGAGTGCACTGAGTTGCTGGGCCAAGCGTTGGGTGTGGGCGTGAATGCGAAGGGCGATCGTGCGGAGGCCGTTCGGTCCGTGATGGATGGCGTACATGGAGGCGAGGGAGGCGAGCAGAGCTTGGGCGGTGCAGATATTGCTGGTGGCACGATCCCTGCGGATGTGTTGCTCACGGGTCTGTAGGGAGAGGCGGTAAGCGGTACGACCCGCGGAGTCTTTGGAAACACCCACCAAACGGCCCGGCAAGAGACGTTGATAGGCCAAGCGGGTGGCGAAGTAGGCGGCATGGGGTCCTCCGAAGCCGATCGGGACGCCGAAACGCTGGGTATTCCCCACGGCAACATCAGCTCCGAGGGCGCCGGGCGACTCAAACAGAAGAAGGGCCATGGGATCGGCAACCAGAATGGAAAGTGCCCCAGTTTTTTTAAGTTGTTCTATCTGGGACCTTGGATCAGTGAGTAGGCCGTCGCTGTCTGGATAAGCGAGGATCCCGGCAAAGAGGCTGTCGGCCTCCTTTTCCGGGAAGGTTTCGGAGGTGACGATTTTCCAGCCCAACGCTTCGGCACGGGTGACCACGACGGCCGAGGTGGTGGGGTGAAGACCGGGGGAGAGCCAAAGGGTGTTGCGGGAATCGTTCTGGACGGCGGCATGAGCGAGGGAGGCAGCCTCGGCGGCAGCGGTTCCTTCGTCCAATAGGGAGGCATTAGCGATTTCCAGACCGGTCAGCTCGATGATCATGGTTTGGAAATTCAGCAGGGCTTCAAGTCGGCCTTGAGAAATCTCGGGTTGATAGGGTGTGTAGGAGGAGTACCAACCCGGATCTTCAATAAGGTTACGGCGCAGAACATTGGGAGTGATGGTTCCGTGATACCCGAGTCCGATGAGGGACCGGGCAGGCTGATTGAGGGCGAAAGTCTTTTCCAAATCGGACAGGGCCCGTGCTTCCCCTCGTGCGGGCGGGAGGTTGGGAATTTGCCGGGAAGCAAGTCCTTCCGGCAGGGCTTTTTGGATCAGCTCGTCCAAATTCTTCAGGCCCAAAGACTCGAGCATCTCCTTGCGGGTTGATTCGTCTGGGCCCAGATGACGTGAAAGAAAGGAGAGATCCCCCTGCTCCGAAGGCGATGCGGGTAAGGAGTCCGGGGATCTGGTTCGGGTACGTGAAGCAGTAGCTGGCACCGCTGGAGCGTAATTGACAAGGGGGGCTTGGCAAGGGGCAGGGAAAGTTGGCGGTGAATGAGTTGTTAAGGTTACGCTTACTTCATGCATCAGATCTCTGTGAAGAACTGTGGCTTGGACGCACTGGCGGACGTTTTGGCTTCCTCGGAGGCCTTGCGTGCGGTTTCCGTGTCATTCCACGAGGGGCGGTTGGAATATGCCACGGCTGGACAGCAGAGCGGCGAAAAAGCGGGGGTGGAGGTGGCGGAGGCGGTGCGTGGCTTGGAGGGGGCAAGTGCCTGTCGTTGGGATGCCAAATCCCCGCGTTGCGACACCTGTGGACGTCTATTCGATGGAGAATGGCATGAGGGTGTGATGATCCGCCGTGAGGGGGAGAAGATTGTTCTGGAAAGGGAAAGCTGTCCGACCGCTCCAAAGTTCTGGCTTTGGCGGATGCTGAGCGGGGTGAAGTTGGAGGTTCGCCAGTTACCTTCCGTCGTTGGAGCCGGCAAGAAATGGAAGGTCCCTCTGGCCCTGGCCTTGGCTTGTGGAGTCGCCGGCTTATTGGGGTGGAGATTGGAGGGTTGGATTGGGAAGTTGTTCTTTCTCGTCGCGTATCTGGCGGGGGGATGGAAAACGGCTGAGGAGGTATGGCACAAGATCCGTGGTGGAGTTTTAGATATTCATTTCCTGATGTTGGCCGTTGCGGGAGGAGCCGCCGCCGTTGGACATTTGGAGGAGGGCGTACTGCTCCTCTTTCTGTTTTCATTGAGCGGGGCTTTGGAGGAGTTGGCAGCCTACCGAACGGAGAGGGAGTTGGCGGGTCTTTTTAAGGCTGCACCCAGAGAGGCAATTTGGGTCAATGCAGATGGGCAGGAGGAGGAAGTTCCGGTTGATCGTTTGGAACCGGGAATGATAGTCCGGGTGAAGCCCGGGGATGGTTTCCCGGTGGATGCCGAGGTCATTGAGGGAAAGACCAGTGCGGATGAATCCAGCCTCACGGGAGAGTCGGTGGCGGTGGACAAGGAGGTGGGGTCCATCGTGTTGGCGGGAACCCTGAATCTGTGGGGACGGGTGGATTTAAAAGTTTTGCGAAAGGCCAAAGAGAGCGCATTGGAAGGGGTTCTTCGACTGATCCGTGAGGCGCAAGAGCAGAAAGCACCGGCTCAGAGATTCACAGACCGTTTTGGAACACGCTACACCCAGGTCATCCTCGCCCTGAGTCTGACCATGTTTTTTGTCTGGTGGGGTTTGGGTGGGTGGCAGAAATCGGGAGTCAGTCGTGCATTTTACCAAACCATGACCCTGCTTGTGGTGGCCTCCCCATGTGCCTTAGTACTTTCGATTCCGTCCGCCATTTTGGCCGGCATTGCCGCGGGGGCGAGAAGAGGAATTCTTTTTCGAGGGGGTAGCCCGATCGAAAGATTAGGCGGAATTCGTCGTGTGGCTTTGGACAAGACAGGCACTTTGACGACGGGGGAGATGAAGGTTCTCGGGGTGGAGGCATTTAAGGGATGCACAGAACAGGAGTTACTCCAGGGTGCGGCCAGTTTGGCGGTGGAATCTTTGCATCCGGTCTCCCTCGCGATTGTCAGGGAGGCGAAAAGACAGGCCGTCCCGATCGTTGCCTTGGCTGAATTTTCTTCGGCGACGGGTGGTGGGGTCAGAGGAAAGACCGCGCAGGGGGTGGAATGTCGGTTGGGAAGAAGGACGTTTCTACAGGACCCCGCTTGGAGCGAAACAATTGGAGCTCCCTCCACGGGAGTGACCGAGGTCTTTTATGAGTCCGGCATAGTGAGGGGTAGATTTCTCCTGGCGGACGAAATCAGAAAGAGCAGTGGACCCTTGCTGGCTTGGTTGGAAAAGCAGGGGTTGAAGGTCACCATGTTGACGGGGGATCGCGAGGCGGCGGCGCGGCATGTGGCTGAGGAAGTTGGTCTCAAAGATTATCGGTTTGGGTTACATCCGGCAGACAAGGTGGCGGCCATCAAGGAGTGGTCTGCACAGGGGGAGAAAGTGGCCATGGTGGGAGATGGGGTGAACGATGCCCCGAGTTTGGCTGCGGCGGAGATTGGGGTGGCCATGGGTGCGAGAGGGACAGGGGCCGCGCTCGCAGAGTCTGATGTGATCTTGATGAGGGACCGATTGGAAAGCTTTGCTGAGGCGTATGACCTCAGCCGGCGAACTAGAAGAATCATCACCCAAAATCTGGTTATCTCCCTGGGCACCATCGTTGTCTTGGTAGCGGCGGCTTTGGGTTCGGCCATCCCCCTGACCGCGGGTGTGGCGGGTCATGAGGGGAGTACGGTGGTGGTGGTGCTGAACAGTCTTCGTTTATTGCTTGGTAAAAGAAAATTTAAAACGGGGAAAAGCTGATCTCACGGGTTGCATGACGGGGAGGGTAGGGTGTAGGAATATTAGGATGCGTTGGAGAGCTATTCTTCTCTTTGGAGCACCCGGATCCGGTAAAGGAACGCAGGGCAAAATTTTGGGGTCGATCCCGGGCTTTTGCCATCTTTCCTGCGGGGACGTGTTTCGGGGAATGGATCTACGGACCAAGGTGGGTCAGGCTTTCCTCAAATATTCCAGCGCCGGAAAACTGGTTCCGGACGACGTCACGGTGGATCTTTGGCGGCAACACATGACCAATCTGGTGACTTTGGGTAAATTTAAGCCCGAAATTGACCATCTTGTATTGGATGGAATCCCGAGGAACGCCGATCAGGCCAAACTTCTAGAAAAGGAACTTCATGTGGATGCCCTCTTTCATTTGGTTTGTCATGATCGTGCGAAACTGGAGGAGCGTTTGAAGCGACGGGCCCTGAGAGATAACCGGCTGGATGATGCCAGTGACAAGGTGATTCACGACCGTCTTAAGACCTACGAAACAGAAACAAAACCTGTATTGGAGTATTACGGGGACAGGATCGTAAAAGAGATTGATGCGGAGCAGTTCCCCTTCGAGGTGACGAGAGATATTTTAACGCAGGTCAAGCCTTCGAAGATCGATAAGACCCAGCGTAAATTGGCTGTGTCAGGCGTCTAGGCGCGTGCGGATTGTTTTTGCCGGCACGGGGGAATTCGGGGTTCCATGCCTTGAGGCTTTGGTGGCCTCGGATCAGCACTTCGTTTTATCTGTCCTGACCCAACCCGACCGACCTGCCGGACGTCAGCAAAAACTTCTGCCCTCCCCCATTAAAGAGTGTGCTCTCCGGCATCAGCTTCAGATCTTCCAACCGGAGGATATTAATGCAGCCTCGGCCCTGAGTCAGATCCGCTACCAGAAACCAGATCTGATGTTGGTGGTGGCTTACGGGCAGATTTTGAAAAAGCCGATTTTGGAGCTACCGGAAAGAGGATGTTGGAATGTTCACGCTTCGCTTCTCCCGAAATATCGCGGGGCTTCTCCGATTGCCGCGGCGATCCGCGATCGGCAGAAGCGTACGGGGGTCACCATCATGCAGATGAACGAGGGATTGGATACCGGTGACATTCTGGATTCTGTGGCCACGCGGATCCGTCCCGACGAGACCACGGGCATGCTTCATGATCGCTTAGCTAAAAAAGCCGCTCCCTTATTGCTGGAACTATTATTCAAAGCCGAAAAGGGAAAGTTGAGGAGAGCCCGGCAAAACAATGCCGAAGCCTCGATGGCTCCTCGTATGAGCAAAGAAGACGGAAAGATTGATTGGGATAGGAATCCTGATGAGATCGAGGCTCATATTCGCGCCATGCAACCTTGGCCTGGGGCTTACACTTGGATTCCAGAGGGCACGGATCAGAAAATGTTGAAGATTTTCTCTGTGATTCTCTCAAGGCGTGCCAAGGGAAGGCCTGGTGAGATTGTGGAAGTCAACTCCCACGGAATTCTGGTGGCTGCCAAGAAGGGTGGTGTTCTTTTGCGGGAGGTGCAGTTGGAGGGGAGAAAGAGGATGTCCGCAGCGGAATTCGGACGGGGCTCGAGTTTGGGCGTCGGGGTGGTGTTTGTTTAGGGTGATTTCTTGATCCAACGCTCTTTTTGAAGGGCGAGTCTTCGATCGACTAGTTCCCAGGGTCCGGGATTCTTTCCGGAGGCATAAAGATCCGTCCTACGGAGAATGGCGCGGATATACGCCCGGGTGGTGGGGTAATCGATCGCTTGGAGGAAATCCGAAGCTCGGAGGGTTTCATTCTGTTTGGCCCACCGGCGCGCGTGGGTGATGCCGGCATTGTATTCCGCCAAGGCGAAGACCTCCGGCCGATCCGCGTTGGTCCAGCGTTTCATCGCCCGGGAGAGGTACCACGACCCAGCCGCTAGATTGGTCCGCGGGTCAAAAAGATCCGTTTCTTGGAAGGATCGATGGCGGGTGGCTTGTGCCCAATCATGCGCCGCGCCGGGGGTGACCTGCATCAACCCCCGCTCGCCGGAGGTGCCGACCGCCCGGGGGTCGAAATCGCTTTCTCTCCAAACCACGGCCCGCAGGAAAGTGACCGGAAGGTTGTGCCGGGTGGCGGCCTCTAGAATGAGGGGCTCCAACTGTTGCGACCGGTGGATTTCTCCCAACCAAGAGAACGTGATGATGGCTAAGGGGGTCAGAATGACCACCAAAGCGGCTAGAATACGGGGACGAGCCAAAAGCATGAATTCCCATCCTACAGGCAGAAATCGCGAAAGGGAAAGCGGGGCAAACTTGCCTGATGGGGAAAAAGAGAGCAGAGCCTAGGGGTGAATTTTCCGCGTTATGTCCGGGTGGCGCCTGAATTGGGGTTGGATCGACTTTTTGATTACGAGGTCCCTGAGTCTTTTGGGGGTCGCATCGAACTGGGTCAGCGGCTTCGTGTGCCTTGGGGCAAACGGGACATTATGGCTTATGCCGTGGAGTTTCCCCTTCAACCGGAAGTGGAGAAAGTCCGGGAAGTTGGCGAAATCATCGGCGAAAGACCTCTGATTCCCCCCGGGCTGTGTAAACTGGCGAGGTGGATGGCGGATTACTATGCGTGTGACTTGGGTGCGGCGTTGCGGACGATTCTGCCTGGTCCGGTCCGATCTCATGAGGGGGGTGGGAAGATGGCTTGGTGGATTGAGCCGGTTCTTGAGCGTACTGAGATCGCCGAGAAGGTGCTGAAAGGGGCAAAATCTCAGCGAAAGGCGTGGGATCATCTTCGGACTCAAGGGGGAAACTGGCTAAACCAGTTGGTGAAGGAGGCGGGATTGGGCACCGCGGTCTGGAGGGCTTTGGTGGATCGGGGATTGGCGGAACGGATGGAAAAACGGTTTGTTCCTGCGGAGGAAAAGGCGGAGGCGGGATGGGCTGACGCCTCCCGAAAACCGGTTTTAGGCGAAGAACAGGTCCGGGCCTTGGCCGATTGGGACGAGGAGCGAAAAAAGGAGCAGGGTGGAAGTCCCATCCTGCTGGAGGGAGTCACGGGAAGTGGGAAGACGGAGGTTTACTTGCAGGCCTTGGATGCCGTTCTGGAGGAGGGGCGAAACGCGATTGTTCTGGTTCCAGAAATCTCTCTCACCCCGCAAACCGTGGCACGTTTTCGCGGGCGTTTGGCCGGGCGCCGAGTCCGGTTGTGCGTTTTGCATAGTGGTCAGACCGTGGCGGAGCGGCGGGAATCTTGGCATGAGATCCGTGAAGGCCGGGCCAAGGTGGTGATTGGTGCCCGTTCCGCCCTTTTCGCCCCATTAGACAATCTGGGATTGATCGTGGTCGATGAAGAGCATGACGGGGGTTACAAACAGGGGGAGGCTCCGCGGTATCATGCGAGGGATCTGGCGGTCGTGCGGGGGCGAATGGAGGGAGCTTCGGTTATGCTGGGAAGTGCCACCCCCTCCCTGGAAAGTGGCTACAACGCAGACTGCGGAAAATATCGCAGGGTGCGATTAACCCGACGGGTGGACGGGGCCAAACTGCCCAAGGTTCACGTGGTGGATCTCCGTAAAGAGGCCAAACCGAAATCCGGCGGGCCGGTTCTTTTGTCCGACGAACTTAGGGCGGCATTGGAAGACCGCCTTAAAAAAGGAGAGCAGAGTCTAGTCCTGTTAAACCGGAGGGGTTATGCGCCAAGCGTTCAGTGTCCTCATTGCGGGTATGTGGAGGAGTGTGAAAGATGCGCAGTGCCCATGACGTATCATCGGGGCGAAGGCCGTCTTCGATGTCATTTCTGTGACGCGGAAAAAAAAGCACCGACTCGATGTTCGGAGTGTGCCTCTCCCGTTCTCTCCTTCACCGGGGCCGGAACGGAGAGGTTGGAGGAGGCGGTGGTTCAGGCTCTTCCTGGGGTTCGGTGGACCCGGATGGATTCCGACAGTATGAAGGCGAGGGGGGCTCACGGGAAAGCGTTGGAGGCGTTTCGCGAGGGAAGGACAGACATCCTTCTCGGGACCCAGATGATCGCCAAGGGTTTACATTTTCCCAAGGTGACGTGCGTCGGGGTGGTCGGAATTGATTCTGCCCTGAATCTTCCCGACTTCCGATCCTCCGAGCGGGTTTTTCAACTCTTGGTGCAGGTGGCCGGCCGGGCAGGTCGGGGAGAAGTGCCGGGTGAGGTCTATATCCAGACTTACACTCCGTTCCATCCATCCATCCAATTTGCACGGCACCACGATGTGGACGGCTTTCGCGAGCAGGAGTTGGAATATCGGAAGGCTCATGGGTACCCGCCTTTCCGGCGCGTGATCTTGGTCTCTTTTTCTGGTACGAGCGAAGCCCAAACGCGTGCTTCCATTCAGCACGTGGCCGGACGTTTAAGGGATTTATGGAAGGGAGGTGACGAAGTGCCGGAACCAGCGCCGGCTCCGATCGCGCGGGTCGAAGGGAAGTTTAGGTATCAAATATTTCTCTTGGTCAAGAGGGTGGCACCGGTCATGAGGGACCTCAAACGGGAGGTTTTGCTCCAGAAATGGCCCGTGGGAATGAAGGTCTCCGTGGATGTGGATGCGCAGGATCTACTTTAGTTCGAACGCGAATCGGAATGGGTTATAATGCAACTTCATGAGGAACCTTTTTCTTACCACGGCCATCGATTATGCGAACGCCAAGCCCCATCTGGGGCACGCTTATGAGAAGGTTTTAACGGACACCCTGGCCAGATTCGAGCGTCGCAAGGGTGTTTCGGTCCGCTTCTTGAGCGGTTTGGATGAGCATGGACAAAAAGTGCAACAAAGTGCCGCTCAAAGCGGCCAAAGTCCCCAGCAATTTGTGGATGGCATTAGTGCAGAGTTTTTGAAGCTCTGGAGGATTCTCAAAGTTGAACCGGATGACTATCTGAGAACCACGGAAAGCCGACACCGGCAACTGGTCCAAGGGGTGCTGGCCAAACTCTATGCCCAGGGAGACATTGTGAAGGGAACCTTTAAGGGTTTTTATAGCATCCGAGCCGAGCAGTTTCTAACCGAGAAAGAGAGGCAACCTGACGGGTCTTGGCCTGAAATCTTTGGGGAAGTGGTGGAGTTAACCGAGGAAAACTACTTTTTCAAGTTGTCTAAATATCAGGACTGGCTGAAGGAGTTGCTCACCAAAAAACCTTCCCTGATTTTCCCCGAATTTCGGACGAAGGAGGTTTTGGGAGCCCTTGAGAAGCCTCTCCCGGATCTGTGTATCTCGAGGCCTAAAACGAGGTTGGCGTGGGGTATCCCCCTTCCGTTCGATGACCATCAGGTGACCTATGTATGGTTCGATGCCCTTTTAAACTATGTCACTGGGGCAGGTGGCGGAGCAGGGAAGCTCGAAGACTGGACTCCTGCGGTCCACGTCATTGGAAAAGATATTCTGGTTCCTGCCCACGGCATCTATTGGCCGTGCATGTTGCAGGCTCTGGGTTTGCCTGTTTTCGAGCAACTTCTGGTGCACGGATTCTGGACACGAAAAAACGAGAAGTTGAGTAAGTCGACGGGGAATGTGGTCGATCCGGAGATTTTGTCGGCGAAATACGGGGCCGACTCTTTTCGTTACTACGTCCTTCGCGAGATGGCGCTGGGTCATGATGCGGATTTCGACGAGGATTCCTTGGCTGCACGCCGCAAAGGGGAGTTAGCGCACGAATTGGGGAATCTTCTGCAGCGCGCTGGTTCGATGATCGGAAGATACCGTGACGGAAAGATACCGACCGTTTCGGCGGCGGATGCTGTTTCGGAAGCTTTTCGATCGACCGTCTTAGCTGCACTAAAGAAATGGGATGAATTGATGTCCTCCCGCCAGATTCATTTAGCCTTAGGTGAGCTTTGGAAGGGCGTCCAGGCCGCCAACCAGATGATCGAAGCTAGGGCTCCTTGGAAACTGGCGAAGGATCCGGCCCAAGCGGCAGCTTTGGATGCGACCTTGGCGGATGCCATGGCCGCGTTGGAGTTGGTTTTGGAGGAGGTGGCCTGCGTGATGCCGTCAACGGCTGAGGCAGGGCTACAGCAGATTGGTCATACTGGAGGCATTTCTCCCCGAGCCAAGAACTGGCCCCAGTGGCCCACCCATCAGGCCGGTAGGCCTTTGGGCAAGATTGAGCCTCTTTTCCCCTTATTGGAGGAAGATAAACAGAAAAGCTGAGATGGAATGACACGGGAGGCAGTTGCATCCCCGAACCGACTTTGGCATTTTATCTTTTTCAAGGAGAACGAACCTAACCATGAGCACCAAAAACTACACCCACCCTGAAGCCCTAGTTGAAACCGAATGGCTGGCCGCGCACCTGAATGATCCCGGAATCCGTGTGGTGGAGAGTAATGAGGACGTACTCCTTTATGATACCGGCCACATTCCAGGCGCGGTGCACATCGATTGGCGACGGGATCTGCAGGATGCGTTAGTTCGTGATTACATCACCCCTCAGGCCTTTGCTGAGCTTTGCGGGCGAAACGGCATCACCCCCGAAACGACGGTGATCTTCTACGGGGATAAGTCGAACTGGTGGGCGTGTTATGCGCTTTGGGCTTTCCGGTTATTTGGTCATACCAAGGTCAAGATTCTCAACGGAGGTCGGGATAAATGGGCTTTCGAAAAACGGGCCTTAACACGGGATAAAGTAAAAGTTGCTCAAGTTAGCTATCCGACCCCGTCCAAGCGGCTGGATGGCGAAATACGCGCCTTTTACGAGGATGCGCTGGCCGCCAGTCAGGGTAAAAAGCCCCTCATTGATGTCCGTTCTCCCGGTGAATTTAAAGGGGATGTCACCCATATGCCGGAATATCCGCAGGAGGGAGTGCTCCGTGGTGGGCATATTCCCGGGGCGAGGAGCGTCCCGTGGAAGACCGCCGTGCGTGAGGACGGAACCTTTAAGTCAGCCGACGAGCTTGGAAAAATCTATCTCGAGAGTTGTCAGTTAACGACGGACCAGAACGTCGTGGCCTACTGCCGGATCGGGGAAAGATCCAGTCACACATGGTTTGTACTGAGTTATCTCCTGGGATTGAAAAACGTGCGCAATTACGACGGATCTTGGACGGAGTGGGGAAATCGGGTACGGGCTCCCATCGAGCGATCGGATTAGTCCATTTTCAGTAGGACCCCTGTCCAGCCCGGTAGGGTCACTTCGACCTTGCCGGAACCCTGTTTGATCACCGCCTCGCTTAGGTTCCCTTGTGAAATAAAAATCGGGACGAGGGGGTTGGGGGCGCTGCCATCCGTGGTGCCGAAATTAAAGCGGAAGGTTTGACCAGTTTCGGATCGGTTGAACACTGTGACGAGGGTCTCTGACCCCAAACGCGCAAAGGCGAACATTCGAGCCGTGTTGTCCGCCCCGATTAACTGCATTTCCCCGTCCGCCAAAGTCGGGTGATTTTTCCGTAGGGCGATGGCATCGCGATAGTAGTCATGGAGGGTGCGGTCGAAGTTCACGTCATCATTCCGTTCGGGTTGGCCTCCCGGGCTGATCTTCTGGGCTTCGAACTTCAAATCCTCCCATACCATGGGTTGGCGATCATCCGGGTCATCGGCTCCCCACATCCCAGCCTCCACTCCGTAGTAGAGGTAGGGGGCTCCCGGGTAGGTCATCTGGAACAAAACAAGCATGCGTTGAAGTTTACGTTCGGCCTCGTTGGGTTTCCGGGCGAGATAGGGTTTGTCCCGGTTGCCGGCGTGGACCTCCGAGTCGTAGGAAAAATCCTTTGGCGAGGAATAATAGGGACGATCCCGATTCACGATCATGGTGGCAAAACGCGCCGTATCATGAGAATCGAAGAGATTCTGGAGTTTGGCCTGCTGGTCTGCAGGGAATCTTTTTCTTCGATCCTCAATCATCTGGATGAATTCTCGGGTAGGAAGAGTGGCATCGATCAAACCACCTTTGACGGGCATGCTGAAGGAGTAGTAGTTCATCACCCCGTCGAACTTGCCTTCTTTGACAAAGTCCGGGGCATTTTCCACCCAAATCTCGGGGGTGGTGTAGGCATCCGGGTTGATTTTTTTGACCTCGTCGTTCCAATCGGACCAGAAACCTGTTCCCACCTCGTTGGCTACGTCCAGGCGCCAACCGTCGACTCCGTCCGAGGGGTTCCCGTTGCCGTCGGGGTCCATCCATTTGCGGGTTACGGCAAAAAGGTAAGCTTTGACGTCGGGATGTAGGTTTTTGCGCCCCTGTTCATCCGTGAGGTCGATGAATTCGGGCATGCTTTTCACTCCCCACCATCCGGAGTAATCGAATTCGTTTTTGTCCGGGGTGGCCGGGTCGTCGAACTTGTGCACATCAAACCATTTCACATAGGCCGATTTCTCCTGCTTGGTCCTGAGGTCAGCAAAGGCAAAGAAGTCGGTGGAGCAGTGGTTGAAGACACCGTCGAGGATAATGCGGATCCCCTTGGCGTGGGCCTGTTTCACCAGTTCCACGAACAGTTTATCCGCCGCGGTCCATTTCCAGGTGGAAGGGTCGGCAGTTTCGTCCCGTGTGAGGGCGATGTCTGCCGCGGGGTCGGGCCCAAAGTGGGGATCCGCATGGTGAAAGGAGCGTGCATCATACTTGTGCAGAGAAGGGGACTCAAAAATAGGGTTGAGGTAGATCGCGTTAATTCCGAGCTCCCTCAAATAATCGAGCTGGTTGATGATGCCCTGAAAATCACCCCCGTAACGGCGGTGGCCATTGGTGGCATAAACGTCGGACCCTAAGGCCTTTTCCCACTCCTCCAAGGCATACCACTCCTTGGTCCAGGGAATGATTCCCCACTTGTCCTTCACCTGATCTGGAACCTTGCTGTATTCCGCCGTTGGATCGTTTTTTGGGTCTCCATTGCGGAAGCGCTCTGGAAAGATTTGGTACCAGATGGCGTATTTCGGCCAATCGTGACCGGGCGTTAAGGCCTTTGGCGTGGAATCATCCGATTGAGCGGTCCCCCGAATCAATCCAAGCAACAGACCAAGGAAAAACAGGTGCTTTAGATCACGAATCATCGTGGGTCGAAATTGAAGGATTTACAGAGGAAGTGCGAGGAAGAATGCCTTGGATTGTCATCCAACCCATTTGAGGCAAACTCAAGTCATGGAATTTGTGCAAGCCCCTAATACAACTCCGGCGGAGAGGTCTGTCCTTGCGGGCATCAAACTATTACGGATTGTGGGCGGTCTTTTGGTGGCCTACTACCTGGTGGATGGATTGGGGGCGCTTTTCAACCTCCAGTTACGGGATCCCTCGTCCGAGCTCCGTTTCACCGCTTCGATGGCAGATCGTATACCCATGGGAATCCTTGGATTGGCCCTGCTCTTTCTTCATCCCCGTTTCATCCGCATCAAGGCGGAGCGAATCCTCCTGATGGTTTTGGCTTGGGTGCCTCTGGTGCTCGCCGGTTTCTATCTGCTCCTGATTCCGATCTCGATGAACGCTGCGGCCAGGCTTTTTCGTGCCAGCTCATACAACCTGACCGCCCAAACGGAGGAGCGAGTTAAAAAAGTTCGTTTGGTTTTAGAGACCACGCTTCGGCTTCCGGAGGTGGAGCAGCAAAACATGGTTAGCCGCTACAATGCAGCCAACGCCAAGAAGCCTGCTGTTGATCTCCCCACCTTCTTGCAGAATCTTAAGGATGAGGTTCAGGCCCAAGAGGATAAACTCAACCAAGAGCGTCAAGCCGTTATGGGACGCCAGAAAAAAATCCTGTACGGATCCCAATTCGGCTATTTTATTCGGTCGATCATAGGTGTGGCCGCTTTGGTTTTTCTATGGACAGCCATCGATTGGGCCCGGAAGGATGGGCAGAAAAGGCTCGGCCAATCCTTGGCGAGCAGCGGGCGCAGATAACGCGGTCTTGTTCTGCTTACTGCGAGGGGGGCGTCGTGGGTGGTGGGGGAGTTGCCGAGGTTGTCCCAGCTTGGTCCACGGGTTGGTAATCATCCATCACGCTGGTCTGCCTTTGAGCCATGCGATAACCCATGATGTTGAGATCGAAGTTCATGAAGAAATTGGAAGGGACGGGAATATTCAGATTCGATAACTCTGAAGTTTGGTAGTTGAAATCCAGCCCTTTCATCGTGGCCAGGAACCAGGCGACATCCACTTCCTCCGTTAGTTTTCCCTTGGTCTGGATAATACTGAAATCGTTTTGGTCGATCCAGATAGTGCCGCCCACCTTATTGATGACCTTTTCCTCTCGACTGGCAAAGGGCTGGTCTTTCTTTGGCGAAAATTTGATGACGTAGCAGTTCCGGTTGCGAAGA
>Ga0209598_10001957_pt1 | contig 16452 bp, 26 predicted proteins | sample M_140807_EF_Meta_FD_187317 | JGI IMG/M metagenome (GOLD analysis project Ga0209598, IMG submission 187317) | Freshwater microbial communities from Lake Montjoie, Canada to study carbon cycling - M_140807_EF_MetaG (SPAdes) (version 2) | ecosystem: Environmental > Aquatic > Freshwater > Lake... | reverse complement strand
TCGAGTCTCTCTACCCCCATTAACGCAAAGATGCACGAATTAGGAATCACTGAAAATATTATTGAAATTGCCCTGAAACACGCTCAAGGTAAAAAAATAAATCGCATTACCCTAGAAATTGGTCAACTGAGTGCGATCCTGCCCGACTCTATCGAATTTTGTTTTGATGCCTGTCGTTTGGGAACCACGCTAGAAAACACTCTTCTAGAAATTATTGAAATCCCTGGTCTAGCCCGTTGTCATCGCTGTGGAACCGAATTTGCGATCGCGGAACCCTTTGGCATTTGTGAATGCGGTAGTATGGATTTAGCATTTATCCAGGGTCAAGAACTGCAAATTAAAGAACTGGAACTAGAGGAATTATGTGTGTAACCTGCGGTTGTTCCGAGGGAGCCGAAGTCACCCTTACCCATGTGGGAACGAAAGAAGATCTAGCAGAACATCGTCACGTCTTAGCCGATGGCACGGTCATTAGCCACACCCATGATCATGCAGAAACCCATGCCCATGATTATCACACCCAGACGGATAACGCTTCTGTCCATGCCCAAACCCATCACACGACTCTCACCCTAGAGCAAAATCTGCTGGCAAAAAATGATCAGCTTGCCGACAAAAATCGAGCCTGGTTCCAAGAACAGGAAATTTTAGGATTAAATCTGGTTAGTTCTCCAGGATCGGGAAAAACGACCTTGTTAACGCGAACAATTCGGGATTTACAAGAACAAATTCCTATTAGTGTGATTGAAGGCGACCAGGCAACGAGTAACGATGCTCAAAGAATCCGAGAAACAGGTTGCAATGTGGTTCAAATTAATACGGGAACGGGTTGTCACCTCGAAGCGGCGATGATTCAAAAAGGACTCGATGAATTGGCTCCTGCTCCTCGTTCGATTGTGATGATTGAGAATGTGGGAAATTTAGTTTGTCCTGCCCTATTTGATTTGGGAGAACAGGCAAAGGTGGTGATTCTTTCGGTCACTGAAGGCGAAGATAAACCAATTAAATATCCCCATATGTTTCGCGCTAGTCAGGTGATGATTTTAAATAAAATTGATTTATTACCCTACGTCGAATTTGACCGCGATCGCTGTGTGGAATATGCGTTAAAAGTGAATCCTAATCTCACAATTTTTCAGGTTTCTGCCACGACGGGAGAAGGATTAGAAGATTGGTACAATTGGTTAAAAAATACGATGCGATCACTTGTTAAGATTTAGATGCTTATGTTTTACAGATGATAAGCATAGGAATTTTAATTTTTTGAAAAGCTATGTTATATTTTCACGAGACCGACAAAAACCGCGATCGCAGAATGAATAATTTAGATAGTATGACGATTGATCAACTCACGATTGCTCTGAATTTAGATGAAGAGGAACGGGAATTGTTAGAAAGTATTGAAAAAGATGAATGGGTTAGTATTCCCAACGAAAAGGAGGAGATTACTCGTTTACATCAGATGGCGATCGCGGATCGTTCTCGGCAAAAGATTGAGGTTAATTTATCTATGCAAGATACCAATGAAATTTATGATTTAGCGGAGCAGTTAGGAATTTCGGTTTCTGCGGTGGTTCAGGAGGTGATGCACAAGTATTTGGAAGGCGAGTTGATTGAAGCGAGTAATCCACTCAATGCAATGTTTGAGGAGAATGCCCGTGATGTCGCACGGATTGAGGGTAGTTAATTCGGCTATAATGTTGGTGCCCATTGATTGGCTCACCATCTTTATCTGTCTATAAAATACATTCGACTAAGATAATCGTACTTTTAAAGAAGGAGGGGTCTATTTTTCCAACAATCGAACAATGTTTAAGTTGTGTTCAAGTTTGTCGGGATTTGACAAGCTTGTATATTCCTATTTATCTAGTCAGATTAGATGAGCGCGATCGCCAACTCATTATTTTGGCGGGTGAAGAGTTACAAGTTACAATTACTCCTAATGGAAATTGGAGATTTTTATAATGAATCCTGATTTTGCAGAGATGGATATTCGTTCATTACGAGCCTATGTTCTCGATAATCGTAATGATGATGAGGCATTTTATGTGTTGGCAGATCGATTAAAAGCAAGTTCTGTTTCTTCAACAGTTTATCCTTGCCCTGATACACCAGAAAATTTGGCAATTATGGAACAGGCCATTCAAGAAAAGTTGGGTCAGTCTATCCAGAAAAAGATAACATCCTAATAGTTTTCGAGTCTAGCTCAAGAAATTATTTATCGGTATTTGGGGGCCGATTGTTAAGTTAATCTGTTGCAAGTTATGATTGAATCTAAGTTTGATGCGATCACTTGTTAAGATTTAGGTGCTTATGTTTTACAGATGATAAGCATAGAAATTTTAATTTTTTGAAAAGCCGTGTTATATTTCATAAACGCATCCTACCAGATCGCCTTTCTGGTCATTTAGCTGATGAGGTAAACTAATGTTAGATTTTCACCTATCTGTTCAACCTAAAACCGAAGAGCGATCAAAGATAATTTTAAATTCTATAGAAGATAAAGAAAATTTTGCCCAAAGTATTATTAATGATCAGGTTGCAAGATTGCAAAGGGCAATTTTAAATTTAAGGTTAGATTTAAAGATTTTTGAGCAGAAATATCAAATAAAATCTGAACAATTTTCTCAAGGTATTTTAGCAGATGAGGAAGATTTTATAATTTGGTCGGGATTGTATGAAATGCTCTCTCAAAATGAAATTCAACTTCAAAAGTTAATATGATTGAAGTCTATTTTTTACAATTTGCAACAGAACATGAAGACTGACAGGGCGTGAGTACTCAAAAGATAAATTAATTAAAAAAACTTAATCAATGGGCTTGTGAGCATTGGAGATAGTTAGGATAAACTACTGAGAGGAAGGAAACTTTTGCTCTTTCTCTTTGTTACGAAACACTGATAACCTGTTTCACTGTATTAGATGTTAAACTATATCAACCCTCTTGATCCCCCTGCTATTCAGGCGATCGCCTCTGTCCGTGTTTGTCAATCTTTATCTGATAAACTGCAACCGATTCACCTGTTTCGCTATGACGTTTTTCATAAGCAGATATACATTTTAGCTGGGGTTGATGAAGGGATCGAAGTTATCATTTTTGAAAATGGCAATTGGGAGTTCCACGAAAATGAGTAAACCTAATTTTTCGCAGTTAACTCGTCAGGAGTTAAAAAGTTATATTCGTCAGCATCCGACTGATGATGAGGCGATCCGAGAGTTATTTGTCCATCGTCGTCATCCTGATGCGAAGGTTTTTCCACCGCCTTCTGAGATGACTAAGGAAGAGTTGGACAATGTTTTTAAGCAAAAGATGTCTAGTTAGCAGTGTTTGAGGAAGATATGCGAGATTTGACATGAATTGGGGATAGTTAGGGTAAACTGGTCAGAGTCAGGTTTTTATGGGTTTACCCCGCTATCAAAAGCTAAATTTCAGTATAATTAGGAGGTTGTTATTCTTCTGCCAACTAATGAGCAAGGATTACGATGTATTTATCTTTGTCAGTCTCTAACAAATACTTATCGTCCTATCTATGTCGTTAGGCTAGATGAGCGGGATGGTCAGCTTTTTATTTTGGCTGGCGATGATATTCAGATTTTGATTAGTCGTAATGGCAAATGGAGGTTTTTGACGTGAAATCTGATTTAAGTACAATGAGCAAGGAGCAGTTGCGTGAGTATGTGATTAGCCATCCCAACGATAAGGAGGCTTTTTATCTCTATGTTGATGCTTTGAAGTCTGGTTCTGCTAGTCAGAGTTATCCGAGTTCTCTTTCTCCTGAAGAGATTGAACAGGCTGTTGTGGCCTATGTTGGGCAAAATCAAGCTAAATAGAAATTTTCTGTTTTAAAAAGTCGTATTACACTTCATTATCAAAACCGATAAGAGCGGCGATCGCACTGAGACACTGTTATTATTGGGGGTAACTTGTTTTCGTTAACTACAGAGCAAGCTATTAAGTCGGTTGAGCTTTGCCAAAGTCTTTCGGATGGGTTTCGAGATATTGTTTTGTTTCGATTTGACCCGTTACGAGGTGAAATTTATATTTTGGCAGGCCAAGACCTTGAATTAATTATTTATGATGATGGAAATTGGGAGTTTTTGCCAAATGAAGCCTAATTTTAGCCAAATGAGTAAGGCTGATCTGAGAGCCTATGTTTTACAGCACCGTGAGGATGATGAGGCTTTACGGGTGTTGATGAGTCGTCGTGATCCGAATGCGATCAGGTATAATTTTCCTAGTACGGAGGAGGGTTTACGTCAAACGGAGGAGGTGATTCGCCGTAAAATCGAAGGAACTTTATAGTCATTAGCAAGGAAGCTAAATTTGATGCGATCGCTCTTCAAGAGTTATTGGCTTTTTTAATGTTTATTAAATTTACTTGTTAAGTATGCCGCAAATAAGCAAAACAAAAAAAGGTATTTCAGCATGGCTAGTAACATGGGAAAATTCGGGAAGTCAACTTTCTGTACCTTTAATTGCCGCTATTTTTAATAGTCGCTGGTCTTCTGAAAGAGTCCGACAAATAGTTGAAATTCTTTATGTCAACAGTTCATACTCATTATCAGATCGTATTCGCTATGCAAAGGACAAAAGTTCTAACCCTTATCCAGCAGAATTTAACAAAAGACAGGCTGGAGTTCCTTTTAGTGGCCATATAATTTGTGGACATAACCCTCACCTGTTCGCTCGTCTTGTGGATAATCTTGTTTATAACGGGGATGAATTTGAGGATAATGAAAGATTGGTAACATTGGATGATCGTGTAGTCCCAGAAAACAAGTTATTTTAGGAGAAAATATGATTAATCTTTCCGTCGGCAAAATGTTGTATCTGCTTTATGCTGAAGCTTATTCAGAAAAAGTAAAATCTGATTCTCCAAGTGAATATAAGGAAAAATCTAATGAGATTTACAACTATAGCGTTACTAAAGGAGATGTAAAATCTCATCTTCCGAGTGAATACAAGGAAAAATCTGATGAAATTTATAGTGATTTGGTAGATCAAAAAATTATTATACCGACTGATCCAAAAGGAAATCTTACAAGTAGAGTTGGTCGTTTTTCTTTAACTAAAGAGGGAAAAGCTGTTTTGGTAAATTATTTAGCCAATACAGATTATCAATTTATTTCCTCTAAAGGTTTTAAGGTTTTAAATGCTCTTCAGCGTTGTATCAAATATGCTGTTTTAGCTACAATGGACTATGAAGAGTTTAGAGAAAAATTCAAAAAACTCTATTTTCAAGAAAGGAAAAGACAGTCATTACAAGGCATAATTGTTATGCTAAGAAACGATTTAACTCAGCAGTTTATCATGCAAAATAATATATCTCTACAAGAATTCGAGCGACATTTTAATCTGTTAAGTAATACAGGAGAAATTTCTATTACTCAAGATAGAGAGAATCAACTTATCCAATGGGTGGAATAAAAAATGGCTGAAAATACATTTAAAAAAGAAGAGTTTAGGGCCTTTCTTTACCGTGTAAAGCTTGGGCGTGATTTTATTGAAGATATATGGGTCGAACGTGAGATTGAAGATTCCGAGTCGGACAGAGAGATTTGCGAAGCGAAAAGCTTGTCAGGCAAAACAGTATCAAATGTGACTGAACTTCTTAAGGATGACTTAGAGTATTCTTTTAAGAGAAGATCATTTGCTTTTAGATTTATTTCTGCAACTCCAGGTAGTGGAAAAACCACAATACAGAGTTATTTGTGTAAGTTAATAGATACAAATTCAGAATACAAGAAATCTGCAATTGTTGTTAAATTTCGATTTGGAAAGTTGCTTGCACAAGCGGGCCAGGAGAGCTTTGGTGTAAAATTTTTTATTTATGCTTTAGCTCAGACTTTTTGGGAAATAATGAGAAAAGATAATGAAGTATTATCTGAAGATATTAAACTAATAGCTGAAAAGTCATTAAAAGGGATAATAGGTGATCAAGAAGTATTTAATTTAAGTCGAAAGACTGATAATTATTTGGGATATTGTGAGCAACTAATTAGCTATCTTTCTGAAAAGAAGACTAATTTTCAAGACCTTTTTTTCTCAAACTTACAAGATTTTAAAAAATCCCCTGCAACTTTTGTTTACTTGATGGATGAACTAGACTCACTATATTCAAGTATTCATCTACAAGATTGTAGGATTATCATGAAAGAGCTTATCAATAGTGCTACTGATGCTACCGAAGATAAAAAAGATTTACCCATGATGGTTTATGTGGCTGGTAATAATACGTTTATAAATGATTTTATAAAGCCAGATAAAGGTTTACATAGAAGAGTTTATTCTTCGACTATAAGTCTCGTTAGTTTTCGTAAAGATGAGTGTGAAAAAATAAAATCTAAAATTGAGGAACGAATTTACGATGCCTATAATGGCTGTCAAGACTTTAGCACTGCTTGGCAAGAAATCAAGAAAATACAGTTGGAACCAAACAAACATTACAATAATCTTGGCGAATTTTGTACAAGTTTTGCAGAAAAAATCATTGAAATTCATGAAAATAATTTTGATGTTTATGACAGGAATTTTAATCAATATGAAAACAAAGCACGTCAAATTTTTGAGGACAATATAAAAAAACAATGGTATCAATTTATTGGTGATAACTTTACCTTACAGTCGGATTGTCAAGAAGGTCTTTTAGGACATCATGGCCATACAAAATGGCAAAAATGGAAGGGCAAAAATGGCTATTCTATTTTAATCGCTCAGAGTAACACCAATCTCTTGTATAAAAATGAACGCAAACATTCGTTAGATTGTTATGCAGAATTGCATAAGGGGGATGATTTAATGGCAAAAGCTTATGGAGAAGCTAAGAATTGCGCCTTAATTAAAGAACACATTGATACATTTAGCCAATGGTTAAATGATTTTGATTTTAAACCATTAAGAAATCATCCTGATCTTGCGTTGATATTTGCTCCTTCTTGTACAGAACTTCAACTAGATAAGCTTGAATTAAAATATATTAAATTTATTCCAATTAAAAAATTTATTAATCCTGAAGTTATCAATGTCAACAAAGCTAAAATTGATGACCTAAAAACTATTTTTAAAGGGACTAGAATTTCTTCAATTAATACTTTCAATAAGCTTATTAAGGGTAGTCCCTATAATAATGTTGAGGATTTAACTAAAAAAATGAAATTTTCGGATACTTGTAAAATACATCTTCAAAACAAGTTTGCCAAAGGAGAAATCTCTTTTGATAAACCCAACTGATTCTTTAGTATATCAATAAAAATGCGATCAGGAGGTCATTCAACAATGGATAAAATAAAAACCTATCGAGCAATTATTCAAAACCTTTTAAAAGACTATATTAGTGATGATGATCAACGCAAAAATGTAGATAGAGAATTGATTTTTGATGTAGAACGAGACCACTATCAAATTGTTAATGTTGGTTGGGAACACAATCATCGCATTTATGGCTGTATCTTACACTTTGATATAAAAGATGGAAAAGTCTGGCTCCAATATAACGGAACTGAAATTGATTTTGCTGAAGAATTGGTTAAAGCAGGAATTCCAAAACAAGATATTGTAGTTGGCTTTCATTCCTCCTTCATGCGTCAATTTACAGAATATGCCGTTAATTAATTAGGCTTTCAATTATATTTTTACAACTAAACAAGAAATTTTATTCCTAGCGCGATTATTAACTATTATTAACTGAACGGCGATCGCATTATTTTTTATCCTCAACATTCAATTAAACAATCAATATGATTATTGAAAACAAACAACTTATTCAAAAACGCTTAGGAATATCCTTCCCAATCCTTCGTGAATTTTGCCAACAAAACAAAATTACTGAATTATCCGTCTTCGGTTCTATCCTACGAGAAGACTTTAACCTTAATAGTGATATTGACTTATTAGTTAATTTTGATCCTAATGCTCATATTAGTTTAATGGATATGATTAAAATAGAAAATAAGCTTAAAATATTACTCAAGCGAAACATCGATCTCGTCTCTAAAAAAGCAATTGAAAATAGCAAAAACTGGATTCGTCGCCAGAATATCCTGAATAATTCGGAGATTATTTATGTCCAGTGATCAGGAAATTATTTTAGACCTTTATCATGCTCTTAATCAAATTCTTACCTTTACTCAAAATATGGATAAACAAGAATTTATTAATGATGAAAAGACACAATCTTCAGTTTTATACCAATTAGTAATTATGGGAGAAGCCGTAAATCGGTTATCTGAACAATTTAAAAATCAATATCCTCAAATTCCTTTTAATGAAATTCGAGGAATGAGAAATCGAGTCGTTCATGAATATAAAGAAGTTGATTGTGACATTATCTGGGAAGCTATTCAAAAAGATATTCCTGAGTTAATTTGCTTTATTTCATCAGTGAATGAAAGCGATTAAGACTCTCTAGTGAGTGGGCGGTCTTGATTGCTAAAAAACTTCTAGATCCTTAAATTCCATTGATTGTTGAGCATTGGCAGATTCTCCACAACTGCGAGGAGTCGGAAATAATTTATTCGGATTCGCTAAATTATCAGGATTAAAACAATCCCTCACCCAAGCCATTGTTTCTAAATCCGTTTCATTAAACATAGACGGCATAAAATTATTTTTATCCGAGCCAATGCCGTGTTCTCCTGATAAACTTCCGCCCAATTCTACACAGCGTTTGAGAATTTCTCCCCCTAATTCTTCTACCCTTTCCCATTCTCCAGGCACAGAATTATCATACAAAATCAAAGGATGTAAATTGCCATCGCCTGCATGGAAAACATTCGCAATACGGAAGCCATACTTTTCGCCTAACGCATTAATATCTCCCAAAATTTCGACCAAACAATTACGGGGAACGACACCATCCTGAACAAAATAACTCGGACTCATTTTCCCCGCCGCCGCAAAAGCCGCTTTCCGTCCTTTCCACATAGTTAAACGAGTTTCTAGGTCATTGGCAGAAGTGGTGTTTCTCGCTCCATTATTACGACAGATTTCTGCGACTCGGTGTTTATTGGTCTGGACTTCTATCGGTAAACCATCCAATTCGACGAGCAAGATCGCTGTAGCATCCCTGGGATAGCAATTGGTCGCAACGACATCTTCAACCGCATTAATACTAAAATTATCCATAATTTCCATGCCTGCGGGGATAATTCCTGCGGCAATAATATCGGCAACGGATTGGGCAGTGGCTTCTAAGCTCATAAAATCTGCGAGTAAAACACAGATCGATTCGGGCGTTTTCAGGATTTTTAGGGTGATTTCTGTGGCGATCCCCAAGGTTCCCTCTGATCCAACAAATACCCCTGTTAAGTCATAACCAGGCATTTCGGGCAAATATCCGCCCACTTCGATAATGGAACCATCGGGAATAACTAATTTGAGGCTCAACACATGATTTGTCGTCGCGCCATATTTGAGGCAATGAACGCCGCCTGAATTTTCAGCAATATTTCCGCCAATGGAGCAAACGGTTTGACTAGAGGGATCGGGAGCATAATAAAAACCTGCGCCACTGACGGCTTGAGTGACCCAGTTATTAATTACGCCAGGTTGGACGACGACCCGTTGATTCTCTAGATCAACTGACAAAATTTGGCGCATTCTAGCCGTAACAATCAAAATTCCTTCTGCTAAGGGCAATGCTCCGCCCGATAAACCTGTTCCTGCTCCTCTAGCGACCCAGGGAATTTGATGCTCATGACAAAATTTGACCACTGCGGCCACTTGTTCGGTGGTACGGGGTAAAACCGCGATCGCGGGACGTTGACGATAACCCGTGAGTCCATCGCATTCGTAGGTTAATAATTCATCTTTGCGCTGAATAACGCCGTCTTTTCCTAAAATCGCTTCTAAGGCTTTGACAATGGGTTGCCATTTATTTTCGGTGGGTTTTTCGGTAGATTTAAAGAAAGATTTGAGTAACATTAGAGATTTTAGATTAAAGATTTTGAGTTATGTCGCTATTTTGGTTTATATTTTTCTATTTTAGCAAAATATAAGTAGGCACTCACGGTGGTCGCATTGGTCACAATTGAAATCATATTCCAAATAATAACCGCAGGAGCCTGAATTAATAAACCATAGACCAGCCAGAGACATTGAAAAATTCCTGTGATGGCTGCCATACGAGGATTGATTCCCTGACGCGATCGCTTTTTTAGCATCACAACCAAATCGGGTAAGGAAGCAAAGGTTGTGCCAAATCCAGCGATTAATCCGATTAATTCCACCCAAAAAGGTTTATTAGGCGAAAGATTTGACGGATTAGCCTGGACGATCAGGGGAGTGAGAATAAAAGCAACCGTTATCAAGGCATAAATTAGATAACGAAAAATTTTAATGACTAACCTATTTTTAATCATTAGCTTTTAAACTTAATGTTTTACAGCAAATTGCGTTGTGATGACGGAAAAACGTTTGTCGGGGCATATTATGTCTTTACTCTGTAAGGGATTTAACGACAAAATGCTGTAACTTTATAGTAATAATATTCCATCATCAATCTATGTCACTCAAACAAGTTTTGGTCACGGGCGCAACGGGACGGACAGGATTCTTAACATTAGAAAAATTACGTCAACACTCTCACGAATTTACCGCGTTAGGATTTGCTCGTTCTGCTACGAAATTCAAGGAATTATTTGGCTCAACAGAAGGATTTTTTGAGGGGGATATTAAAAATATTTCCTCTCTAGAAAAGGCGATCGCGGGTTGTCAGGCATTAGTGATTTTGACCAGCGCGATTCCCAAAATGAAAGCTCCTCCGCAACCAGGACAACGACCAGAATTTGAATTTGAAGTGGGGGGAATGCCTGAAGAAGTGGATTATCTGGGGCAACGGAATCAGATTGATGCGGCGATCGCGGCGGGGGTGGAACAGATTGTTTTGGTCGGCTCAATGGGCGGAACTATGGCGGATTATCCTCTCAATAAAATCGGTGAGGGGAATATCTTAATTTGGAAACGGACTGCTGAGGCCTATTTAATCGATTCTGGCATTGATTACACCATTATTCGGGCAGGGGGACTCCTAGACAAAGCAGGAGGAGTGCGAGAACTATTGGTGAGTAAAAATGATGTATTTTTAACCAATCCTCCTAACGGAATACCAACCTCTATACCGAGAGCCGATGTCGCGGAAGTGGTGGTGCAAGCCTTAAGGGAACCGAATGCCAGAAATAAAGCCTTTGATTTGATCTCCAAACCTGAAGATGATCCGTCGGTGATCGTCACCCAGGATTTTGCCGCTCTGTTTGCCCAAACCTCTGCTGGACTTTAAAGAATAGTCGATCGCGACCATGAGCGAATTGAATAGAAGACCTATGACTGATTTAATCATTCATCTACAGAATTGGACTGATCAAAAAAAATTTATTGGTTACGATAATCGTTTTTTTTATGAATTAGTACAGACCTATATTCAACAATTCAATTTATCAAAAAATACTTTAGAAAATAACTCAATCTTTAAGATTATTTTAGCCGAAAGAGAACCTGATAAGTTTCTAGCGGTCTTTTTAGCTTGTATTATCACTAAAACCCTAGTTTTTTTAGCCAATCCTGATTGGCAAGAATCCGAATGGCAACAGGTTTTTGAATTAGTGGAACCAGATTTGATTTTCGGTCTTGATCAAGATTTTTCTATTAATAATACATTTATTAAAAAAACTTTTTTAGTAAACAATGAATATTTAAACCAAAGTTTGGTGATGATTCCCACAGGCGGAACATCGGGGAAAATCAAATTTACGATTCATAGCTGGTCAACTTTAACAGCATCCTATCAAGGTTTACGAGAATATTTTAATTTAGAAAAAATCAATTCATTTTGTTTACTCCCCCTCTACCATGTCAGTGGCTTAATGCAGTTTGTACGATCTTTTTTGAGTTTAGGTGAATTGATTGTTTTACCCTATACTTCTTTTAAAAATAATCCTATTTTAGCCTTTGAATATCAATCTTTTTTTATTTCCTTAGTTCCTAAGCAACTACATTTTTTCTTAGAAAATTATCCTGATTGGCTCACTCAATTTCCAATAGTTTTATTGGGCGGAGAAAAAGCCTCTCTTAACTTATTAGAAAGAGCTAGAGAAAAAAAAATAAAACTTGCTTTAACCTATGGAATGACAGAAACGGCCTCCCAAATTGTTACCTTGAAACCCAAGGATTTTATTTGTCAGAATAATACAGTCGGTCAAATTCTGCCCCATGCTAAAATGATCATCTGTGATGGACAGGGAAAAGAATTATCCAATAATCAAACGGGTATTATCACAATTAAAGCAAAATCTTTGTTTTTAGGCTATTATCCTAATTTCAATAATTCTAATGTTTTTCTAACAGATGATTTGGGGTATTTTGATGAGCAAAACTATCTACATATTGTCGGTCGTAATAGCCAAAAAATTATTACAGGGGGAGAAAACGTTTTTCCCCTTGAAGTAGAAACGGCTATTTTAGAGACTCAGTTAGTCAAAGATGTTGTCGTCATTGGTGTACTTGATGAGCAATGGGGAGAAGTAGTCACAGCAATTTATATTTCCCCTAGCAACAATTTTGATTTAGAAGAGTTGAAAATCATTCTGAGAAAACAACTCAGTGCTTACAAATGCCCTAAACATTGGTTTGCTGTTGATCAAATTCCGAGAACAACTATAGGAAAAATTAATTATCAATCCCTAACGCAGTATGCCACATCTCAGTTAAGAAGTTAATTCATGGTTGATTCTAATTTCGACTACGCTCAATTAACTATTTTTATTGGGATAACTGTCGTTTTAAAATCTCTAAAGCTGACCAACGACCATCCGCACTTACTTCGATTTGAGGACTATCAATCAGGGGAGCTTGGCAATCATTTCCACATAATCGACGCAAGGGAAAGGCTAGGGAAAACTGTTCATAAAGCCATTTTTCGACTTCAAAGTGTCCCTCTGGAGAAAGGGTTTCAGAAAGATCTTCACAGGAAACTTCTCTTTCTTTGGGAAATTTTTGGGGAAGATCCGCTTCTTTATCGAGCCAAATAATTTCCGATTGGTCTAGGGCTAGACGTTGATTGTAGTGCTTAGTACAGCGATCGCAGCTAAAAGTGATAATGGTTTCTGCTTTGACGGTAATTTCTAAAAAAGTTCCGCCATGCCGAACCGTCATTTCTCCCCGCACAGGCGTTAAAGACTCTAATTCTGAAACATTTTCGTCAATCATTAAAGATTGGGTACGACTAGGAAAATTGAGGAGATGGGGAATATAAATAGGTTGAATAGTCATGGAAATTCATCAGAAAAAAGAAACCCGATTGACCTACATTCTAAGACGAAGCCTGTCAAAAGTTTATTTTAAATATTTTTTTACTAGCGAAAATTGTCCATCATTTAAAACCAATGAATTAGCTTTCTGATTTGGCTTCAGGTTGTTGGGTTGCTAATTTTTCCTGTTCAACTTCGGCTTGGAGTTTAGCCTGTTCTTCGGGGGTCATACTTTCCCAACGTTTTTGGATGACAGCTTCTTCATAATCTTTGATTTGTTTATGGTAGGTCATGTCGTTGGTCAAAACACGGAAAATATAGGTGAATAACCAAAGAATTAAGACCCCGACCAGAAAAGCCTGAGACCAAATTCCTGCTTTTTGGGGATCTAATCCGCTTACTTGTAATAGAAAATAAACCACTAATCCCGATATAAAAAAAGCACTGATTAGCGCGATCGCGTCAATTCGGCGCATAAGTATGGTGTCCTAAATAGCACGACGTTGGGGACGAAAATTTAGAATGGGACTCAATAAGAGCATCCCAGGGAAAAAGAAAAAGACCAGAAAATACATAAACAACCGTTCCACAGAACTGACGACATACCAACGGCTTTTTAGGTAAAAATAGACTAATACGGGCAAAAACAACAAATAAAGGCCGCTCAGGACGAGGTAGAGTAGGGCAACCAAGCCTGTTTCTGAAAGGAGGGTGGAGACAATAAATTCCATTGGTTGATCTTGAGAATAGGGGTAATCGTCAGGTTGATGGGTTGAATAACTTAGGTAAACTGTAGCTTATTTTTGGCTGAATTTCATCCCCAGCGTTTTAAATTTGATCCGTCAGTTGACAGTTGTCGTTCTAATCTTGGATAATAGGAGATCGTGTGTCTAAAGTTCCTGCTCGGATCAGGTTTCAGACATTATCCAAATAAAATTCCAGGGCATTACAGTCTTGAGAATACCTGTACGGCAACCCAATTAGAAGAAAAAATGAGCTACGCAATTATTGAAGCGGGTGGTACACAGTTACGTGTCGAACCTGGTCGTTTTTATGATTTGAATCATCTTTTTGCTGATCCCAGCGATGATTATGTGATCGATAAGGTTTTATTGGTCAATGATGAAAACCAAGTGACGGTAGGACAGCCTTTTGTCGAAGGGGCTACGGTGGAAGGAAAAATTCTTTCCCATTTACGGGGACGGAAAATCATCGTCTATAAAATGCGTCCGAAAAAGAAAACTCGCAAAAAACGCGGGCATCGTCAAGAATTAACCCGTTTGCTCATTACTTCCATTAGTATGAATGGTACGGCGATCGCATCAGCTTCCGAGGACGCGCTTAAGACTCCGATCTTAGCAACCTCAGAAACCTTTGCAGAAGAAGAGTAAACTCTCAATCATTCTCGTTAATTTTTAGGTAAAAACAAAATGGCACATAAGAAAGGGACAGGTAGTACAAGAAACGGACGCGACTCTAATTCAAAACGTCTGGGTGTCAAACGCTATGGCGGTCAGACTGTCACCGCAGGTTGCATTATTATTCGTCAACGGGGAACCAGAGTTCATCCTGGCGAAAATGTGGGACGGGGCAGTGATGATACGCTTTTCTCTTTGATTGATGGCGTGGTCAAATTCGAGCAAAGAAGTCGTAGTCGCAAAAAGGTGAGTGTTTATCCTGTGGCTGTTGCGGCAGAATGATTTTTTAAAATCATTGTGATTTAGTGTAGGGGCTTAGTTTCTAGGCCTCTTTTTTGATCTGTTGGCGATCGCCTACGATTTGAGAGTTTTGTAAGACTTTGTATAAAATAAGGGAATAGCCAAATATTGCATTATGTCGGGTATAAAACATGACTGAACTCCTTCAACAGGCGATCGCCCAAATCCAAGAACTCCCACTCGAACAACAAGATGCGATCGCATCACGGTTTTTGGCTGAGTTGCAAGATGAGCAGAAATGGGAAGCTCGTTTTATGGCGACGAGCGATGCTCAGTGGGATCAGATGGCTGAAATGGTACGTCAGGAAATTGCCAGGGGGGAAACCGCTCCACTAAATGAAGTTTTCCCATCACAAAAATGAAATCAAGTGTTACCAAAGCGTTTCGTAAACGGCTAAATGAGCTTCCTATATCGGTTCAGGAGCAAGCGGCGAAAGCCTATGTACTCTGGAAAGAAGATCCCTATCATCCTAGCCTTCAGTTCAAACGAGTCAGCCAGCGACAACCGATTTATTCTGCTCGTATCAGTCTTAACTATCGTGTTCTAGGTTTGTTGGAGTCCGATCATATTTACTGGTATTGGATTGGCGCACATGATGACTATGATGAGTTGCTCAAGCGGATGTAGTTTGAGGCGATCAGTGAAGGACGTAGCATAACAATCCCGTTTTATACCGACCGAATTAAGTTTGTTGTTGATTGAGTCGGAGAGCTTACTCGCGGTGGATGAACGGGGTCGTTAAAATTCAGATCGCCACTCAAACCCTATTAATTTCTGGCGATCACATATGATGTGAAGGTTTTGTGAAGAATTGTATATGCTTGTACCTTAATGTCAGATATTTGGTGATATGATTTTCAGAAATCATACTTTTCCTTGAATAGATTAGTCTGGCGATCGCTCTAATGTGGAGTTTTATGTGGAAATTTTCCGTATAATCCATAGTTAGCCATACACAGCGTTCCGCACCTTGAAAGAGAAAGAAACTGAGTTTACGAGATAAACTTAATACTGAGCAAAAATCTAGCTGTTTAGAAGCCCATCGGATAGATAAATATCATGAATAGTCAGTTACTCTTTTCAGATTATTTTGAAATCGACGTATCTGTTCTGGACAAATACGGCGCGTTGAATATATGTATTGAGGCTGATTTGCCTCTGTTTATTGACCCTTTTCTACTCTTTGCATCAGATAAAGTAGAATATCAGGATCTTCACGACAAGATAATTGAACACTTAATCAATCTCAAACAAATCGCTGTAAATAACCCTCAATCTGATTTACATCTTTTTCAATTCCAAGAAGTCAAACAGAATTGGCTAGGACTATGTAAATGGGGTAACAAAGGAAAAGGATTGGGCCCACAGTTTGCTCGGAACCTTATCACAGCATTCAATAGACTTGTCCGAAAATTAAATTTTTGGTAAAAAAGAGAAAGAAATATCCAAAAAGCTAAATAAGAAATGATGACTCCTCTTGAACATATTCGT